>Ga0315282_10012840_pt1 | contig 12747 bp, 14 predicted proteins | sample YL17G07_20_MG_FD_203693 | JGI IMG/M metagenome (GOLD analysis project Ga0315282, IMG submission 203693) | Sediment microbial communities from Yellowstone Lake, YNP, Wyoming, USA - YL17G07_20 | ecosystem: Environmental > Aquatic > Freshwater > Lake > Sediment | place: USA: Wyoming | collected... | reverse complement strand
TCGCACCTGCGAAGCAGATTCGCATAATTTGCTAACAGATTCTTTTCTTTTCCTCCGCTTACTGAAATGTTTTACTTCAGCGGGTTCGCCCCTGCACCTATTTTTACGCTCCTTTTAATTATTGACTAATTTAAATTGTTTTATTATAATTTATTCAATCATATCGGCCGTGGAGGACTTGTGCCAATCAATAATAAAGAAATTTCCTTTCCAGTGGAGCTTCTCTTGGCAGCCATCGCTGGCGCTGTAATATTTGGGCTTTTAGCCATATGCGCCACTCCAATGGACTCACTGATATTAATGCCTGGCTTGCCATTATTCGGCGCCGCCTTAGGTGCCAGTGCCTATGGCACAGTTTGCGCATTTCTCTAAAATTAATGGAGCCCGCTCGCGGGCTTTTTTTTATTTTTTTTCCCGATTCACACTTGCGTGTGAAAAATTTTGTAAGAAAATATTGGCGACTGGAGCGCTAAGAATTTGCGGTTTCGCCGGAGCGAAACATCGAAAATTTAGCAAAATGAGCCATTTTTTCTCAAAATTTTATCACAGCAAGGAGGTTCTTTTGCTACTTTTCTGTCCTCACAGAAAAGTAGATCGAAAAATTAAAGCGCAAAAATAGGTGCAGGTAATTGAGGTTTGCTCAATTGTGTTTCCACATTCGGAAATCGCCGGGTCAAAGGTTGCTAGACACCTCACCGACGCTTATCGCAGTCACGCCACGCCCTTCATCGCCTCTTGATGTCAAGGCATCCACCATAAGCCCTTAAGTTGATCCCGCATAACGAGAAATATTTATCCCGTACCAAAACAAAGTTTCTGGTACTGGGACTTACCTAAGAGATTAATTTAATTTTGCCCCGTGGCACGCTTGCGCGCCTGTCGAGGCTTTTGGTGATTCACTTACAATACAATTTTTTTACCTGCGTCGCGTATGATAACATATTTTAATACGCGACAATATTCTGTTTTCAAAGTTCCATCCTTGATAAACCAGCAAACAATGCCTATCGGAAATTTTTATTTGTTTTCCGATAACCCATTATTTGTTGATCTGCCAAAGAACGAAAAAACCGCTTTTGAAAGCGGCCTGTTTTTCAGACGATCTTAAACCAACTGACTATTAGCCGCTTCCTTTATTTAACTTGATTAAAATTTTGTTCATAAAGTTTTCCACAGCGATTTTAACTGCTTCCATCTTATACATTTCCAAAGCCCTTGTCAACCCCGTAGTGAAATTTCGGTCGCTTCGGACATTTAAGTTTTCCTTTGGAAAACTTTGCCGAAATTCTACTACGGGGTCAACCCCCTAACTATTGCCAACTGCAAGTAATAATTTTTCCCTATTAAAGCAAAAATCCGGCGTGTGTTGGCCGGATTTCCTAGAGTTTGCATTTACTGCCTAGCCATTATTCAATTTGTTTCTCGTTATAGGTCCAACAGCTCCAACGGTTGAAATATTATTTTTCAGCTGATAAGCCTTAACTGCTTTTAGTGTCAATGGTCCAAAATAGCCGGTGATTGGGCCGCTGTACAGATCTTCGGCTGTTAAGCGCTTTTGCAATTCTAAAACATCTTGCCCGCTAGAACCAATAGCTAAACTCCGGTTAAACTTAAAAGTTGAAACTCCTAAAACTTGGCCGCCTGGCGAAGCCGAGACTTTAAGGTCCTTTGAAACAGAAATTCCCTCGGTGTAAACAAATTCATCAGCCGCAACTTGGTCATTTACCAAAATTTTGATTAACTTGCCTGCCCTAGTTCCGTCAGGGTCATAGACAACTAATGGCGATGGCCCGTATCCGTATTTGCCGTCTTTGGTTGTTGTCAGGGCAACTAAAATATCGCCAACCTTTATTCCAATTGAAGTGCCGTCAGGCGCTGGCGAGCCGTTAATCGTAACTGAACCGTTAAAACTCTCGCCCTGGCCTTTAGTGCTAGCCGACATCATGGCTGGCGCAAAAACAAAAGCAAATAAAATTATAGAAAGCGCTAAATATTTAAATTTTTTCATTTTTTGTAGCACTGGCCTGCCGCTTAATACCGTCCCAACCAAATGGCGGAAAAAGCATAAACAGCGCCAGACTTTGTATATCTTTATAATAGCATAATCAATAATTTCGTCAACCCCGTAGTGAAATTTCGACCGGTGCGAAACAAAAATCCGCTTCGCCCGTTTTGTGCTATTGGTATCGAATAAATTAAATTCACCCGCAAGCGCGATAGCTGTTATGACTGATTTTTGCAGTTTGGGATCTTTTATTTCTCCACTCTTACCTCTTGCCAAAATCTGGCAAAAAACTTCTCCATAAATTTATGCCGTTCCTTGCCGATTCGCCTGCCTTCTTTGGTTAATAATTTGTTTTTAATATGCTTTAAAACTTTTTCATATTCTAAAATTGCTGAATCATCTGGAGTATAATCGTATTTTCTGCCGCTTTTAACCAGCTTTTTCTCTCGGCCAGTATAAAACGGTTTCGGTTCCGTGAGTTGGGCGGCAATATAGCCGGCAAACTGAAAATCACGCGCCACGCCAATAGCTCCAATTGCGTCCAGCCTGTCCGCGTCATATAGAATTTTTGCTTCTAATGTTTCCGGCGCATAATTATTTTTTGTTCGATGCGCAATTATGCAATGCGCTATTTTATCAACTATAATTTTATCTAGTCCATATTTTTCCAAGATTATTTTTGCTGTTTCCGCGCCTTTTCTCGCATGGCAAATTTTGCCCATTTTGCGCATCTCTTCCGGTTTGTGAATATCATGCAAGAACGCTGCCAATTCCAAAATTCCTAAATCAGCTTTTTCTTTTTTCCCAATCCGCAACGCCAAAGCCCGCACCCGCTCCACATGCGTCCAGTCATGGCACCCGCTGGCTTTGATAAAATATTTCTTCGCCTCTATTTCAATCTGCTTAATTAATTTTTTAGTTATTTTTGTTCGCATCTTATTTTTTGGAGGTTGAACCTCCCCTATTAACAGTTTTTAACTAAATTTTATATACTGCAAACAACTTATTCATAACATTTCCCCCAAACGATGCTTTTACAAAGGAAGATTTTCTTCTATGTTTTCCAGACTGCTTAATCTAAGGATAAATATCCTTAAATGGAAAATTAGCCGCCTCAAGAGAAAAATTAGCCGCCTCGAAAAAGTGGAGGCAAGATACAAGAAATATGGGTGCGAAGCCTACGATGGTGGCAGGCGGAGAATCGCCACGATGTGGCGAAACGCTTGGAATACTATCTGGGATAAAATCTACGAGTCGCGATACGACCTAAAAAGGCTTCAACATGAACTGCATAAACTGCAAGCCGCGATTTCTTAACAAACCTCTTCCGGGCTTCTTTTTTTTCTTTAAACTACTCACTACCATATATGATAGTACACTACCATATTAGCTAATATGGTAGTGCGTTATCTTATATTGTAATAAATTAAATTTTGACTTTTGATTTTCTAATTACAAACTCGCCAATCTTATAGCCGCATAAATCACCAAGACTCCCAAAATTGTCATAAAAGTTGTCAGCTTTGTTGGATGGCTGTGGTGGCTTTCGGGCAGAAAATCACTGGCGCCGATATAAAGGAAAAAACCGCAAAAAACTGCCAAGATAATTCCCAAAATTGGCTCCGGCATTCTAATAAAAAGCGTTAACAAAACCCCAGCGAAAGGAGCAACCGCGTCAGTTATCAACCATCTAAAGGCCTGTTTTTTATTTCCCTTATTCGCTAAAACCAGGCCAACCGTATTGATCCCATCAGAAAAATCATGCGCCAAAACCGCAATAGCAACAATAGCGCCAACAACAGCTGAAACTTGAAAAGCAAAACCAATGGCCATGCCGTCAATCAAACTATGGATAGAAAGAGTGCCAGCGCCGATCCTGCCCTTGGCAATGCCATGGTGCGGATTGCCGCATTCAGCTTGCTGGCATTGATGCAAGGAAATAAACCTATCCAGCAGCATATAAACAAAAAATCCAACTGCCACCATTGAGGCAATAAAAGTTTGGCTGTAAAAATTACCTCCGAGTTCTAAGGATTCCGGCAAAAGGTCAAAAAATGCAACCGCAATAACCGCGCCAGCGGAAAATCCCAAAATCAAATGCAACCTGTCGCGAAATCGCAAAGCAAAAAGCCCGCCAAAAAATGTTGAAACTGCTGTTAGTAGCCCGATAAAAATTAATAAAGCCATAAATTTTAAAAAAGGATTGACAAAATCTTCTTTCTATAATAAATTAAGAATTAGCTTTTGAAATTACGGCCCGATCGTCTAAAGCTGAGGACGCCGCCCGATCACGGCGGAGATTCCGGCTAGCGCCCGGTGACGGCCACCAATTTATGCCCCCACAAGCTGGTAGGTCGCCGCCGCCCTGTCTAGGCGGGAGCGCAAACCTGCGTTCGGGAGGATGCGTAAGGGAAAGGAGTCCGGAGGCAGAATTATCTGCCGCGAATACGCTGATCCCCCAAGCTATCCCCGAAAACAGTTCCTTCCGTTAAGGGAAGGTTCAGCTCCGCCATAGGCGGACCAGGTCTCTTAAGTAACACATCAACAATTAATACCCATGCCACGGGCGCTTGCCAGCGGGGGCACCAGTTCCTTTTCTTCAAAAACCGTTTTATACTCCCAGATGCTTTGGGAGTTTTTTATTTTCCTTCAGCCTCCTCCCCTTAAGATAAAGGAAGAAAAGGAGGGGCTATTGCCGCGCTCTTTCCATAACTCCCTCTTCACCCCCTCTTATCTAAAGAGAGGATTTTTTATTGTATCTTTAATAAAAACGCTCATAAAAATTATATTATAAATTCTGCAATAAAAAAAGCCCCGCTTGGCGCGCGGCGCCAAACTTGTTAGGAAATTTGCGAAATTTCGTATAAAATATTAGTAAGACCATGAAAACAAATATCAAGGTATTAATAATCTTATCTATTATTGCGCTGATCATGATTATATTGGCATTGTTTTTTCTATTTAATCAAAAAGTGAATCAACTAAATCCTCAACACCCGGTAGCCAGCAACCAAAATCTTAATAATCAAAACCCAAATACCGCCGCGGAAAATCCCTTGCCAGCGGCAACAACTTCACTAGAAATTTCGCCAGCAGTTCCGCCAGCAGCTTCACCTGAAAGAAATAATGCCGCAACCCTATTAACTCCGCCTATCAGTTCCGCCTTAACGCGTGTTACCAAAAAGCCATTTGGCATTAAGGTTTCGCCGGGAAATTCGCCAATTTCCCCGGAAAGATTTTCCGGCTTTCACACTGGCGTTGATTTTGAAACTTTCCCAGACGAACAAAATATTGATGTTCCTATTTTTACTGTTTGCCCTGGAAAATTAATATACAAAAATTATGTTGCCGGCTACGGCGGAGTCGCGGTAGAATCATGCGCTCTAGAAAACCAGCCAGTAACAATTATCTATGGCCATCTCAAGCTCGCCAGCATTAAAATAAAAACAGGCCAGCAATTGAATGCTGGCGATAAAATCGGCGTTTTGGGCAAAGGATATTCGCCGGAAACCGACGGTGAAAGAAAACATCTGCACTTAGGCATCCATAAAGGGACATCAATTAATCTCCTCGGCTATGTGCAAAATCTCGGAGACCTCAACAACTGGCTTGATGCCACAAAATATTTGCAATGAAGCCAATTAACATATTTCCGAATAATTTTCCAAACCAAAACCCGGCCAACAAAGCCGGGTATTTTTTTCTTACACACTAACATTCTCACATTTCGCAAAATATGGGAATGCTAATTATCAACATATCAACTGAAAAAAATAAACTTGATCTCCGAAACAACAACAATGATAATAAAAGCGATTCGCACAAATTTATCCCCCCTTTTAACCGCGGTGTTGGCGCCGATATACCCGCCGATTAAAGTTCCAGCCATCATAGCAATTCCAAATGGATAATTTATTATATGGTGTCCGACAAAGACTGAAATCGAAACTATGGCATTAAATAAAAAAGGTATTTTTTCGGTGGCATTGGCTTCAATGTAAGTCAAGCCAAAAACAAAAATAAACAAATAAGCGATTAAAAAACCCGCGCCTGCGCCTAAAAATCCGTCATAAACAGCTATTAGAAAATAAAGCAGAAAGCCCGCAAAAAGCATCTTCTTTGACCCTGTCTTTTTTTTCTCAATGCCTGCATCTTTTTTCAAAAATACCAGCGGCAATAACAGGGCTATAGCAATGCCGATAATTTTTACCAGCAGGGCCTTATCTATGTCTATTAAAATTTTAGCCCCAATTAATCCGCCAATGCTGCTGATTATCGCCAGGGGCAAAATGTAGGAAAAAACTATTTTACGGGATTTGAGAAATTTATAGGTTGAAGATGCCGCGTAGCCCAGCGAGCCGAACCGGTCAGTTGCCACGGCTATCTGCGGCGGCAGCCCTAATAAAATCAACAAGGGAATAGAAATTAAACCGCCTCCCCCATTCGTCAAACCAACCGCAAAGCCAACTAATATTCCAATTAAACCAACAATTGTTAAAACAAAAAAATCCATAAAGATTTATCCTAATATTCTTAAAAATTTCCGCAATTATATATATTATTTCGTTAGGTCGTAGAAAAATATCTTAACCGGAATGCCCTTGGCTTTAGCTTTCTCAGCTGTATCAGCTGTGCCCATACTTTCGCTTGCTTCGGTCTTTACGCGGAACGCAACCAATTCGTCCGATACGTCAACGACTTTTGTATTTCTTGCATAATACATTTCTTTTTTATTTTCTTCGGTAAAATTTGTGTCGGGATTTTCTGCTAAAGAATCAGAGCGGGTCTGTTTTATTTTGGTTAATTGCTCAATTAGACTCTCAGCTTGTTCCTTAGTTATTGTCCCCCATTTTGCATGCTTGCGATAATGCTCTGCATATTTCTCAATAGTAGTCGGCAGAAAAATTTTTATCCGGTCGCACTCTGGATTATGTTTAAAAGCTTCGTCAGTAGCAACATAATCCACGCCCAAAGCACCGCCGGAAACAATCCCGTCTCCGCACAAAATAATATCTCGAACTATCTCGCGCAACTTTTCCTCAATCTCTTTATTCGTTTTTCTCCAGCTTCCGCTGATACCGATCCATTTCATAAAATTATCTCCTATAATCTATTCCCATGTTCTTAAGAATTTGAGAATAGCTGTTTTGCTTAAAATATTTAAAAGCAACAAATGAATGTTTAATAAATATAAATAAAAAGTTTTCTCCCGCGGTAAAATCGCGAACGATGCAAGTCAATTACTTCTGCCGGCTCCTTGCGGGGCAAAGAAAAATCACACGATACAACCCTTGCGCCGGAAAGCAATTCTTTCTCCAGCTTTGAAGAAAGATTATCCATTATCTGCGGGTATAGATAAATAAAGATATGCGTTGCCGCCGACAAATCGTATTTAAAAAAATCGCCTTGAAAAATACTGATTGCATCAGCTTTACTAAAAATTTTTCTGCGCAGCCAAACAACAAAAATAGCGATAAAATCCCTCTCTATCCCGACATACTGCGCCTGCGGATGCATTTTATAACAAGCAGCTAAAACCCGCCCATCACCGCACCCCAGATCATAGACAACGCTGCTCTCTTTTATTTTTAGGGCTTTTATAATTTCGCGCAATAATTTTTTAGGCACTGGCACAAACGGTGTTCTGGTGATAATTGCGCTCCAAAAAAATAACAGCCAAAATATTATGCTGGCAATAATAATAAAAACCAATAAAATAACCAAAAAACTATTAAGGGCGATAAAAAGCAGAGTCATTGGTCTTGTTTTATCTTTCTTTTTTCCGCCTCCGCCCGGCGCACGCTTTCTTCGCTGCTGCCGAAATGATGGGCGATTTCATGCCAAACCGTGTTTTTTATTTGTTCTTTTATTTCTTTTTTTGTTCCGGCAACGCTTTCAATTGATTTTTGGAAAATAGTAATTTTATCCGGCAAAACCATGCCATAATGCGGTCCCCTTTTGGTCTGGGGAACTCCCTCGTATAAACCAAGCAAAAGATGGTTCTTGCCAATTTTCGCTTTTCTCAATTGCTCTCTAGTCGGCCTATCTTCAACAACAATTGCCACATTTTCCAACTTTGCTAAAAATTCCTCTGAAATCATCCCTATCCCCTCTTCAACAAGTTTTTCAAAATCAGATCTCTCCATTTTTTTCTTTCTTTTTTTCTAAAGCTGTTAATAAATGGTCAACCCATTTTCCAATTGCCTTACCATCTAAGCACACTCTCGCATGCAAACCTTTTGTTGATATAAAACCCTTCATTAGGGAAATTTTTGTTGTTTCTCCCGGCTCCTCAAGAATAGCGGCTAATTCTTCTGTGCTGGCATCAGGGCTTTCTATATAGACATCCTCCTCTTCTGGCATAGATGTTTCTTGGATTCTTTCCATTGGAAATCCCCTGTCATCCGCGCTGTGAATAACAACGATCCCCACACCCTGTTCATGCAATTCTTTTAAAATATCGTGGATCTGCATGTTCGCCATGGCAAAAACTTCGCGCACTATTTTTATGGGATGCTGCCGAATCGCCTTGCTAACTCCCCTGGCCATCTCTTTGGCCTGTGCCAGATTGCCAACCTTGGCACTTTCCTCTTCCTGCGCTTTAGCGTCTTTCTGGAAATCGCGGAACATCCGCCAAAAGCTATCCTTCCCCATCATGCCCGCTGGATTTATCGGGAAAAAATTTCTGATTTTGCCGGGAAAAAGCTTTGCGTAGAACGCCGCTGTTATGGCGCTCATGGAATGCGCCGCTACGTCAAATTCCTTTATTCCTTTAGCTTCCACAACTTCATTTAAGGCGGCAATATGGCGCAAAATTGCGTCAGAAATATTTTTAAAATTATCTTCTGTGAATTTATGCTCAATGCCATGCATCGCGCCAATGCCAAGCGCCTCGCGACCTTCTTGGGCTAATTCCAAAATAAAGTCTTTGTAGCCGTCGAGAGTGCCAGCCCAGCCGGGTATGACCATAACCGGAACTTCTGTTTTCTGATGTTCCGGCTTAACATCAACAATCTCAACTTTTCCGCCTTCAAAGTTAAAAACCTCCCTCTTTTTAAATTGCTCTTCCAATGTTGCCTCTAATGGTATTTTTTCGTAATTCACAAATTTAAATAATAATTATCCAAAAACAACTTCTTGGATTTTATTTTTCCCGACTAATGATATTGCCTATCCACTTCCTGGTAAAGCAAGCGAGAGATATCGCTGATAACTCCTTCGAGGTTATTTAAGTCATTGCCGCTGGTCATAACACAGACTGCGTATGGATGGGATGGATAATAAACAATGCCGCAGTCATGAAGTTCGCGTTCTTGTATTGAGCCATTATCCGACCGGACTAGGCGTTCGCCGAATTTTTCTGCCACCACAACATTAGAAGGCGCGCCGCTGCGAATTCCTTGCGGAAAATCGCCTTGGCTTAATAATTCAAGCACTTTTTGTGATATCTCCTCGTTAAGATAAGTTGCATTATAAAGAATCCGCAGAAAGCGGGAATATATTTTCGCCGAAAGAAAGTCAACATCGCCTGTTTGCGGCGGCAAAGGAATTTCCAGCTTGGCGTAAAGGTTTAATAGCAAATCATGGTCAAGATGCTGGTCAAGAAGAGTTGCGGCATTATTATCCGAATAGACAATCATAAATTTAATCAGGTCATCAATTGCATATTCTTTTCCTGCTTGGATAGTTTCCTTGGGTTTTAATGTTTCCTGCTGATTATAGTCAAACGCGCCGTCATACAAAATTTTTTGCTGAAGAATTTCCGGATGAATCTCCGCCAGCTTATAATAGGCAATCATAATCGGGACTTTATACATACTGGCAGGGGCATATAACTCATTTTCATTAACGCCGGCCCAGCGCCCGGTATCAAGGTCGCGAAAGTAAACAGAAATCTTTTTTGCCTGTGCTTGCTGCAGTTTATTGTCAACTGCTTCTTTTATCTTTTTTTGCAACGGTTTATAATCATCGGCTTCCAAACTATTCACTCCGCACAGCAAAAGCGGCTTAATCAGCGGTGAGCTTCCCTGATCGCGCAACTGGCCGCCGAATATAAGATCTTGCGCCGGCCGCCAATGTCTGTCCGCCAAGATGCCGAAAAAAATGCCAAACGCAAATATAGCGATCGGCAAAACCCATTGCCAAAGGCGCTTGTTTTTTAACCATTTCTTAATCTCCATATTTTAAACCCGCGCTAATTAATGCCCAACTTAGCTCTTAATGCAAAAACTCCAGCAATTTGTATGCCAGCATCGCCGGCCAAACCAGGGCCTTAAGAATACCAAGCACCCCGGCGCTAAAAGTAGCGGCGTGCTTAATATAAAAGATTGCCGCTCCGATAAAGCCCAAACCGTAGACAGCTGATGATGTATGTTTACTCATGTTTTTGTTTACCACTGACTTATTAATGGATGACCTTAATGTCTTAATTATAAAGATTTTCACGCGATTTTGCCAGAGGAAAACTTAACTTTGGCATTATGCAAACTATACCAAAAATTTTCTGAAACAAAAACACTCTTGAAACAAAAACACTCTGTTAAATAAAAAACCGCACACAGGATGGTGCGGTCTGATTCATACTTGCTAAATGTGGTTTTTTAAGTGCCAGTTGGCGCCAGTGGCTCTGGGGCATTGATAAGGTCAGAAACAATCATGACTAGCTCTTTTCTACTGTATCTGGTCGTGTCAGTACAGAAGATTGCCATGTCCCGCGCCACATCAAAGGCATTTTTATGGATGGCGTAAGTGTAGTCTTCGGGGTATGAATAAATCTCCACAAGAACCTTTCTGCCAAAGACACAATTCACATCTTCGACATACAACTCATACCAATGTTCGGTTGCTTCGGCCGGACCCCGGTCCTTTTTTTCCCTATCTTGGTAATAGCGACATTTGAGGTACACCTTCAGAGTGGTTTTAGGCGTAACAATGATGGTAGAAAGCCCAATGACACAAGTATTATGCCACTTTGGCCGTCCCGTCCAGCCAGCGGAGCCGGAATGCGTCCATCCGTGCCACTGGTATTTAGCTGCATTATGGCAAATCGCCCCCAACAGATTAATTTCCGGCGACCACATTCTTCTCCCTCGCTTTCTCTAAATTTATTAAACAAAAAATACCACTCTAAACGATATTTGTCAACTGCTGCGGGACTTGGATTCGAACCAAGATTGACGGCTTCAAAGGCCGCTGTCCTACCATTAGACGATCCCGCAAGAAAAGTTCTTAGTTCTTAGTTATTATTTATTCTCCCCCAACAGTTCAACCACCACCAATTCCAGCGGCAATTGCGGCAGAATAGCGCCCTTAATTTCATATTCCGCCTGAATCAGCATCCGCAATAATTTGCTCATTTCTTCAAAAGAAAATTTCTGCCCTTGTTCCAAAATAGTTTTTTTGTTCTCCTCGGTCAATTCCGGCGCAACCAGTTTCGCCAAGCTGACATCAACCTTCAAAATCATCATTTTGCGCAAATAATTAACCAGAGATTTGGCAAATTGCTCAAGGTCATAGCCATCTTCCAATATTTTATTGACAAAAGAAATAGCGCCTTTGATATCTTTATTGCCAAAATAATTTATCATTTCAATAACCGCAGAAATATCGGTCGTTCCCAGCAAGGTCTGCACTTCCTCCAAAGTAATTTTCTTCTCCTCCATAGCCATGATCTGGCCTAACAAAGATTCGGCATCGCGCATAGCTCCGCCGGCATTTAGAGCAATAAGCTCTAGCGCTAGCTTTTCAATTTCAATTCCCTCTGCTTTGGCAATTTTTGCCAGCCGCTCCATAATTTTATCAACGGTTAATTTATGGAAATCAAACCTCTGGCAGCGGGAAATAATGGTTTCCGGCACTTTATGGATTTCTGTCGTTGCTAAAATAAAAATTGCGTGAGCCGGCGGCTCTTCTAAAGTTTTTAAAAGGGCGTTAAACGCTTCTTTGGTTAATTGGTGCACTTCATCAATAATAAAGACTTTATACTTCAATCTAGTCGGGCTGAATTTAATTCCCTCGCGCAATTCCCTGATTTCATCAATTCCCCGGTTGGAAGCCGCGTCAATTTCTATAATATCCAAGCTTCTTCCCTCATTAATTTCCTGGCAAACGCTGCATTTATTGCAGGGCTCATATTCATTCTCCTTGCGGGTTTCACAATTTACCGCCTTAGCCAAAATTCTGGCAATTGTTGTCTTGCCTACTCCCCGCGGTCCGGTGAATAAATAAGCATGGGCAACCCGCCCCCTGCTCAAGGCATTGGTTAGGGTTTTAACAATATGCTCTTGCCCGACAAATTCAGCAAAAGATTTCGGGCGGTATTTTCGATACAATACTAATTCACTCATAAAATTAATATATCACAAATATCACAAAAGTTAAAGAAAAATTTTCCTCACATCCCTGCTATAGCAATAATTTGAGGAAATCAACTAATTAATGTCAAAATACTCTTTTAGCACAGAGTCGTTGCTGATTTTTTTTGCTAAAAAAAGATGAATATATTGTGATATTCCAAAAAATTCAGCGACAAATTCAACCTCATTTTTGCATTCGTAAGGATGGACAAAACAACTTTTCTGCAACCTATAAAAACCCATTGCCTTCAGCTTTTGGCTAAGCGCATCCCTCCCTTTCTTTCGCGATTCGGGTATGTCAAAGGCAACAACCCTCCAGCATCTATCCCATTTTTTCGGCTGCTTAATTTTTATATCGTCTAAATTAAATGTTAAAATACGTGTCTT
>Ga0315282_10012839_pt1 | contig 12747 bp, 7 predicted proteins | sample YL17G07_20_MG_FD_203693 | JGI IMG/M metagenome (GOLD analysis project Ga0315282, IMG submission 203693) | Sediment microbial communities from Yellowstone Lake, YNP, Wyoming, USA - YL17G07_20 | ecosystem: Environmental > Aquatic > Freshwater > Lake > Sediment | place: USA: Wyoming | collected... | reverse complement strand
AAATCGGCAGGGCGACGTCCAATTGGTCGCCGACGTCAGTGCCAAAGAAGCCCCGCTGGGTCACGCCGATCACCGGGAACGAGTGGCCGTTGAGCCGCAGCAGGCTGCCAATCGCGCTCTCCGCTCCTGCGTAATGCTGCTGCCAGAATCCGTAACCCAGGACCGCCACGCCGTCACACCCGCGGCGGTCATCTTCGGGCGTCAACAAGCGCCCGACCGCCGGCCGCACGCCCAGCGTCGAGAAATAAGCGCCACTCGCGTAAATCCCGTGGACGTTCCGGGCTTCGCCGCCGTCGGCGAGATCGAACTCCTGCGGAGACCACGCAAACAGGCCGGAGAAAACGTCCTGATGGTCGCGCACCTGCTCCCACATCGGATTCGTGTAAGTCGCCCGCAGATCGCCGCTGCGGGGCGAGCGGAAGCGGATTTGCACCAACTGCTCGGGCTTCGCGACGGGCAACATGCGCAACATGACCGCGTTAATCACGCTGAAGATGGCTGTATTCGCCCCGATGCCGAGCGCCAGCGTCAGCACCGCGACAACTGTGAAGCCGGGATTCTTCGCCAGGATGCGTAGCCCGTATCGAACGTCCTGAATCAAAGTCGTCATCTAAACCTCAAGAGCAACGGTGAACGGCGAATAGTGAATGGTGAATAGTAAATTATGAACTGTGAAACTCTGGGTCGAAGCTGCCCTTCCTCCACCCTTTCACCACTCACCATTCACTATCCACAATTCAGAATTCGTCATTCATACCGCAGCGCCACCATGGGATCGATCTTCGTCGCCCGCCGCGCGGGAATGTAGCTCGCCAGGAGCGCCACGCCGACTAGCAGAAGGGATACCGTCGCGAGTGTCGTCGGATCCGTGGGGCTCACCCCAAACAGCAGGCTGCGGAGGACACGGGTCAACCCAATCGCCAATGCCAAGCCGAGAGCAGTCCCGGCCAACGCCAGCCGTAGGCCCTGGCCGACGATTAACCCCAGCACGTCGCCCCGCGTTGCACCCAACGCCATTCGCACGCCGATCTCGTGCGCGCGTTGGGCCACCGAGTACGCCATGACGCCGTAAATCCCTACGCTTGCCAGGATGATGGCCAGACCGGCAAAAATGCCGAGTATCAGCATGTTTGCGCGCCGACCCGCGAGCGTTCCGGAGAGGCGCTGCTCCATCGTCTGGACGTCGCCAATCGCCATCTCCTTGTCCAGAGCCAGGACCTGATCCCGCACCGCAGCGGCCAAGCCGAGCGGATTCGAAGCGGTACGCACCACCAGGGTCATGTCCACCCAGGATCCCAACTGGAGGCACGAAACGTAGAACTCGGCTGGGGCACTTGCCTCCAATCCGAAGGGCTTGGTGTCACCGACGATGCCCACAACTGTGAACCAGGGAAGACCCATCTCCGGCGTCCCGAGGCGAAGCCGCTTCCCAAGGGGATCCTCATCGGGCCAGTGGCGGCGGGCCAACCCTTCGCTGATCACTGTGACCTGAGGAGTGTTTTGGCTATCCGAGTCTGCAAAGGTGCGACCCTTGATCAGCGGGATACCCATCGTCTGGAAGTATCCGGGGCTGACGGCATGCCAATCGGCTGCCAGGAAGTTCCCGGAAGACGGGACGGGCTGATCTTCACGATAAAACGCCATCGTCGAACGCCCACCGGTGAGAGGAAGCGGACGGGCCGTGCCAGCGTATTGGACTCCGGGGAGCGCCCGAACTCTCTCGAGCAGCGCCGCGTTGAAAGACATGAACCGACTTGGATTCTCCTGGTACTTTGGATCCGACATGTCCAAGCCCACCGTCAGCACACCTTGAGGGTTGAATCCCGGATCCACTTTGAGAAGCAGGCGGAAGCTTTGGATCATTAATCCGGCGCTGATGAGAAGCACCAAAGCGAGAGCGACTTCCGAGACCACCAACAGGCTCCGCAGCCGGTGGTGCCCGAAGCTCTCAGTGGAGCTCCGGCCACCCTCTTTCAACGCATCGTTCAAGTCGGGCTTCGAAGCCTGGAGGGTGGGAGCGAGCCCAAAGGCAACGCCGGTCAAGAGGGAAATCAGCAGCGTGAAGCCGAGCACACGGTAGTCGATGGCGATTCCTGCCACCGGCAAGCCCGGCGGGACCAGGCACGCCAAGCCGCTTGAACTCCAGGACCCCAACAGCAGTCCCACGCCGCCGCCGGCCAGCCCGAGCAACACGGTCTCTGTGAGCAACTGGCGGATGACGCGACGCCGGCCGGCGCCCAGCGCCACACGGATGGCAACCTCCTTGTGCCGCGCGACCGAGCGCGCCAGGAGCAGATTGGCCACGTTCACGCAGGCGATCAGAAGAACGAAACCGACCGCGCAGAGCAAGACCAAGACGGCGTGCCGCGCATGGCCCACGACCCGTTCCCGAAGTGGAAGGATCGTCACGCCAAAGCCCGTGTTGGTCTCCGGATATTGCTGCTGGAGGCGGCTGGCGATGGTCTCAAGCTGCGAGCGCGCTTGCTCGAGAGTGACGCCGGGTTTCATCCGCGCCACGGCGAGAGTCCGGTCATGATTCTCGCGCTTCATGAGATATCCATCCGCGCGCCAAAGGCCGATCGGTACGAACAATTCAGCCGGTGCGTAAAACTTGAACTCGCGCGGAAGGATGCCGACCACGGTAAAGTCCCGGGTCCCGAGCGTTCCCTTGAGCCTCAGCGGCTTCCCGATCAGTCCCGGGTCGGCGCCGAAGCGACTCTGCCACAGACCGTTGCTCATGATGACAACCGGCGTGGCGCCGGGCTTATCCTCGGAGGGCAGGAAGTTGCGGCCATAAATGGGCTGCACGCCCAACGTTGGCAAAAAATCCGCAGAAACGTTCAGGCTGGCCACGCGTTCGGGCACCTCGACGCCGACCAGCGTTAAAGCCTCGCCTTGAAACGCCCCCATGTGCCCGAACACGTTGTTCTGCGTCTGCCAGTCGAGGAAATTCGGATAAGAAATCGGCGTCTCAGACACATGCTTGCTGCTTTCGGTTATCACCACGAGGCGGTCAGCGTCCGGGTAAGGAAGCGGGCGCAGGAAAACGGTATTGACCACGCTGAACATCGCCGTATTCGCGCCAATACCCAACGCCAGCGTCAGCACCGCCACGGTGGTGAAGCCGGGATTCTTGGCCAGCATCCGCAGGCCGTAGCGAACGTCCTGAATCAAAGTCGTCATCCAAACCTCAAGAGCAACGGTGAACGGCGAACAGTGAATAGTGAATGGTGAACAGTGAATAGTGAATTATGAACTGTGAAACTCTGGACCGAAGCTGCCCTTCCTCCACCCTTTCACCACTCACCATTCACTATTCACAATTCAGAATTCGTCATTCGTAGCGCAGCGCCACCATGGGATCGATCTTCGTCGCCCGCCGGGCCGGGACGTAGGCTGCAAGCGCCGCCACTCCTGCCAGCAGCACGGTGAACCCGGCGAGTGTGAGTGCATCCATCCTCAAGATTCCGAAAAGCAGGCTGGAAAGGGCGTTCGTGATCGCCAGCGAGCAGACAACGCCGATAGCGAGCCCGACGAAGGCGAGCTTCATCGCGTAGCCCACCACGAGCCGGAGCACGTCGGCGCGTTGCGCGCCCAGCGCCATGCGCACGCCGATCTCATGTGTGCGTTGCGCGACCGAATATGCCATGAGCGCAAAAATCCCCGCAGCCGCCAGCACGAGAGCGACGAAGCCGTTGACCATCATCATGCGAGCGGAATAATCCACTCCGCTGATGTTATCGGAGACTAGCTGGTCAAGCGTGCGGATGTCATAGGCGGGCTGCTCAGGGTCAACGCTCTTCACCACGGCGCGCGCCGATGCCGCCAGGCCCAGGGGATCACCCGGCGTTCGCAGCACCAGCGTCGAAGCGGCTTGCGGCAGTTGAGCGAATGGCACGTAGGCGGTCGCGTGCGGAGAATTATCGAAAGCCCACTGCTTGACGTCGCCCACCACTCCGACGATGGTGCGCCAAGGCTCGTTGCTCTCCGCCCGTCCCATCTTGATGTGCTTGCCGACGGGATTCTCTCCCTGCCAGATTTGACGCGCCAGGCGTTGGCTGATCACGGCAACCGCAGGCGCGTCGGGACCGTCTTGCGAGGTCAGGAGCCGGCCCCTGATCAGTGGGACGCGGAGAACATGGAAGAAGTCAGCGGAAACAGATTGCGAAGTCGCTTCGCGGAGTTCTCCGGGAGCGGCCGGGGGTTGTCCCTCCCCCGTATATTCCGACCAATTCCAGCTCCAACTGCCCGGCACGCTGGTGACCGTCGCAGCCGACTCAACTCCGGGCAGGGGCTGCAGCGTGCGTAGCACCTGACCGTAGAAATCTCGCACGCGGTCTTTCTCGCTATATTTCTCTTCAGGCAGCGCGACGCGGAATGTGAGCACGTGGAAGCGATCGAAGCCCTGGTCGGAGTTCAGCAGATTGCGAAAGCCTTTCACCATCACTCCCGCGCCCACCAGCAGAATCAAAGCGAGCGCGACCTCGGAAACCACCAGCAGGGCGCGAAGCCGTCGCCGCGCGGGGCTGGAAGTTCCGCTGCGGGCGCCCTCCTTCAGCGCATCACTCAGGTCGGGGTGCGAGACGTGCAGCGCCGGAGCGATTCCGGTGAGGATTCCGCTAACCACCGCCACCACGAATGTGAACATTACAACCCTCGGATCAACCTGCATATGCTTGAGCCCGGCGATGTGTTGAACGATAAACGGCGGAATAGTCCGGCGCATGACGTCGAGTCCCCAGGCGGAGAGCAATAGCCCCGCCAGTCCGCCGAGAAGTGCGAGCAACACGCTTTCCGCAAGCAACTGGCGGGCAATCTGCCAGCGAGATGCGCCGAGGGCGCGGCGCACGGCAATCTCTTTCTCCCGTGAGGTGGCTCGGGACAACTGCAAGTTCGCCACGTTCGCGCAGGCGAGTAATAAAACAAAAGCCGCCGCGCCCATCAGCACCGAAACGAACTGCCGTGAACCCGTGGTGAGGTCCTCGACCACATTGACGAGCCTGACGCTGTGGTCGGCGTTGGTCGGTGGGTATTCGCGGCCCAGGCGGGCGGCGACTCCCTCAAGGTCCGCTTGCGCCTGCGACAACGAAACGCCGGGTTTCAAGTGGCCAATCACTTGCAGATAATGATCGGCACGATCCATCCGCGCGGGGCCGGTCAGATCGAGTGGTGCCCAGGCCTCAATCCCCACCGGAAAATCACAGTCACTCGGCATCACGCCGATCACACTGAATGTCTGGCCGTTCAAGAGCACGCTCTTGCCGACGACGCCAGGGTCGGCGCCAAGTCGCCGCTGCCAGAATCCGTGGCTCAGGACGATCACAGAGCTGCGATCGGGCTGAAAGTCGTCTGCCGTAATGGAGCGGCCGAGCTCGGCGGGAATACCGATCTGGGGGAAGAAGTCGGCGGTGACTTGGTAAGCCTCAACGCGCTCCGCGATGCCCGTGCCCGTCAAATTCACATTCCAGTGGCGGCCCGCCGCAAGCAGGTCGAAGCCTTTGTTCTGCTCGTTCCAGTCGAGGAAATTTGCGGGAGCAACACTGGTGTGGTACTCGCCCTGCTTTGGCGCCGTCTCCCATACGAAAACTGTCCGGTCGAGGTCCTTAAACGCAAACGGCCGGAGCAGCATTGCGTTGACGGCCGTAAAAATGTTGGAATTGGCGCCGATGCCGAGCGCCAGCGTGATCACCGCCACGACGGTGAAGCCGGGATTCTTGGCGAGCATGCGCAAGCCGAATTTCAAATCTTGAATAAGTGCGCTCACCGTTCACCTCCCATCGAGCCATCGGGCCATCGGTTCATTGGAAGAACGAGAGCCGCCCCGCTCGTCAAATGGACCGATGATTCAATGACCCAATCGCACAATTCCTTACTGGCCGCTTTCCTCCACGATGCGCCCGTCAAACAGATGCACGGTGCGGTCGGCGAATTGGGCATAACGGGGATCGTGCGTGACCATACAGATGGTGGCGCCTTCCTGGTGGAGGTTGCGGAGCAGTTCCATCACTGCCTCGCCGTTCTTGGAATCCAGGTTCCCCGTCGGCTCATCGGCCAGCAAGATGGAGGGCTTGCCCGCCAGGGCGCGGGCCACGGCCACGCGCTGCTGCTGACCGCCGGAAAGCTGCGAGGGATAGTGCTTCATGCGGTGGGACATCCCCACCCTTTCGAGCGCCTCTTGAACCCGCTGCCTGCGCTCCGCGGCGGCCATACCACGGTAAGTCAGGGGCAGCTCCACGTTCTCGTAAACCGTCAGGTCACCGATCAGGTTGAAGGCCTGGAAAATGAACCCGATTTCCCGGTTGCGAATACGGGTGCGCTGCGAGAGAGACAGGTCCTCCAGAGCCGTGCCGTTCAGCCAGTACTTCCCTTCCGTGGGGGAATCCAAAAGCCCCAAGATCGAGAGCAGGGTGGATTTCCCACAGCCCGAGGGGCCGGAGATGGAAAGGTACTCGCCTTGCTTGATCTCCAGGTGGATTCCAGAAAGGGCGTGCGTCTCCACCTCGTCGGTCAAGAAGACTTTGGTGACGCCTTCCAGGTGAATCAGCGTCTGTCCGGGCCCGTTCGGTTTCGGCCTTCCCCCTCCGTTGTTCTCAATTTGAGTCTTAATTTCAGTAGATCCATCCATCGTTGTCTCCTTGAATCCTGTAATTAACCAATAGCATTTGGCTATCGGCTTCCAGCCATCAGGTTGAGTCATTCCCTCACAGAATCATTGCATCATTGAGTGATTGTGTGATCGGGCCATTGGCGGAGAGCCGAAACTCGAAATCCGAAAATCGAAACTCGACAGACGCTCCGACGAGGCCCCTGCAATCACTCAATGACTCAATCTCCCAATCACTCAATCACCCGATCACTCAATCACTCAATTGCGCTACTCGTATCTCAGCGCCACCATGGGATCGACTTTGGTTGCGCGGCGGGCGGGGATGTAGCTTGCCAGGAGGGCCACCGAGGTGAGCGTTAGCGAAACGGCGACAAACGTGAGCGGGTCGGTCGGACGGACTCCATACAGCATGCCGGTGATGAAATGAGTCAACCCCAGAGCGGCTACCAGTCCAATAGCGACTCCGGCGAGAGCCAGAGTCAGTCCCTGGCACCCCACCAACGCCAGAACGTCGCGCCGTTCGGCGCCCAGCGCCATGCGAATGCCGATTTCGTGCGTGCGCTGGCTGACGGAGTAAGAGATCACACCGAAAATTCCAATTGCCGCCAGAGTCAGAGCCAGTCCCGCAAAAATCACCAGCACCATCCTCAAAAAGCGACGCCGGGCCACGGAACTGGAAATGAGCTGCTCCATAGAGTTCACGTTGTAGACAGGCTGGTCCCTGCCCGGACCCATAACCTGTTTGCTCACGGCGGAGACCACGCCTACCGGGTTGGAGCCTGTGCGAAGCACTAGCCTCAGTCCCGTCTTGGCCTGCCTCATGAACTGGTCGGGAATCTGGAAAAAAGGAAAATAGAGCTGATCGCGGATTCTGGCGCTGTCATCCGCGTCCAGGCCCCAATGCTTAACGTGTCCCACAACCCCCACGATCTCCGCCGGTCCCAACATGTAGAGCTGCAGTTGGTTGCCGACGGGGTCCTGACCAGGGAAGAAATGCTCGGCCAGAACCTCGTCAATCACCACAACCTTGTGCGAACTCTCCGAGTCCTGCTCCGTGAAGTAACGCCCACGCTGCAGGGGAATCCCCATGGTGCGCGGATATCCCGGCGTTGTGATATAGGTGAGCGCCTCAGGCATTTGCGCCATCGAAGATGGCGGCTGGCCGCTCGTCCAGAAGGGCATTTCATTGTCGTCGCCGCTCAATGGAACCAGGATAGTCACTGCGGCAGATTCGACCCCGGGTATGTTCCGAACTCTGTCGAGAAGCTGGCGCCAGGCAATCCTGATCTTTGACGGATCATCAAGCAGTGTTGGCGAAAGAGCCACCTGCATGGTCAAGACGTGTTGTGGATTGAGCCCGGGATTCACGTCCCAAAGGCGCTGGAGAGTCCGGATGAGGAGTCCAGCCCCCACCAGCAAGACCAGCGCCAGCGCGACCTCCGAAACCACAAATATGCTTTGCGTGCGACGTTGCCCTCCAACCGGACTTCGGCCACCTTCCTTGAGTGCTTCCTGCAGATTCGAGCGCGAACTCTCGAGAGCAGGCAGCAAGCCAAAGAGGATGCCGGTTAACAAGGAGACCACCAGGGTGAAAAGCAGGACGCTTCCATCCAGCCCGATAGCCTCCCGCCGCGGTAACCCGCCGGGAACAGCAGCTAGCAGAGGTACGCTTCCCCAGGACGCGAGCAGCAGGCCAATCCCACCCCCAGCCAGGCTCAGTAAGACACTTTCAGTGAGGAACTGTCGGATGATTCGACCGCGGCTCGCACCTAGTGCAACCCGGACGGCGACTTCCCTTTTCCGCGCGACGGATCGGGCAAGGAGCAAGTTGGCCACGTTCGCGCAGGCGATTAACACCACGAAGCCCACTGCGGCTTGGAGCAAAAGCAACATTGGCCGAACGTCACCAACGATATCGTTCTTCAGTGGCACAACCGTCGTACCTTGACCTTCGTTTGTTTTCGGATATGCCTGGGCGAGGCTGCGGGCAATATTTTCCATTTCGGCCCGCGCCTGAGCGAGGCTGACCCCCGGCCTCAGTCGGCCAACGACACGGATGCCCGGATGGAAGTCCCGGCTCTCCAGATTCATTCGTCGGCTCCACTGCCAAAGCGGGGTGATGACCTCAGCCGGATCCAGCAATTGGCAATCCCTTGGAACAATGCCCACGACGGTGTAGGCCTGCCCGTCGAGCACAAGGGTTTTGCCAAGAACAGCGGTGTCACTGCCGAACCTCCGCTTCCAGAGACCTTCACTGACCATGGCAACCGGATTGGCGCCCTGCCGATCTTCATCCGGAGTGAAGGTGCGGCCCTGCGACGGTTTCACACCAAGCACTGACAAGAGGTTGGCTGTAACCACTGCCCCGGGAATGTTCTCGGGCTGACCCGCGCCCGTGGAGTTGAAGCTTTCACCCCTGTACGCTGCCACTCCAGCAAAGGAATGGTTCATCCTCTCCCAGTCCAGAAAGTTCGGATATGAGACCGACATCTCATTGAACTGAGCCGACCTCTCGTAAATCTGCACGAGGCGATCGGGTTCTGGATAAGGAAGAGGCCGCAAAAGTACTCCGTTGACCACGCTGAAAATCGCCGTATTGGCTCCGATGCCCAGTGCGAGCGTCAGCACCGCCACGGCGGTAAAGCCAGGACTTCTGGCCAGCATCCGGATGCCGTAACGAAGGTCTTGAAGAAGCGTTCCCATCCATCCTCCTATTGAGTCACTGATTCACTGAATCATTGATTCACTTGAAGAACCAACGGCAGCAGCCCGTTCAATGATTCAATGGCTCAATGATTCAATGACTCAATCACACGATCACCCAATGGCTCAGTTCAATCTCACGCGATTGAAGGCGTCCCAGGCGGACATGTCCGACAGCACCACCTTATCGCCCGGCTTCAGTCCCTCCAGGATTTCAACCGTATTCACCGAGCTGCGACCCAGTTTCACCTGCACGCGCGCCGCGCCGTTGCCCTCCTCGTCGAGTTTGAAAATTCCCACCGTACTGTTCGGCTGGCCGAAGGCGGGCCGGCCGACGTAGATCACATCTCTTAAGTTCTCGATCTCGACGGTGCCCTCCACACTCAGGTCGGGACGTGCGCCTTTCGGCAACGCGCCTTCCAACTTCGCATCTACCGTGACTGTGCCGTTCTGCACCGCCGGGTCAACCCGCATCACGTGGCCGGGAATGATGCCATTGCGGGTATCAATGGAAGCCACCTGCCCGATCTGAACGTCCTTGGCCTGGGTCTCCGGAACTTTGAGTTGGGCTTTGAGGTGCGTGGGCTGGGCCACCTTGGCCAGGATGGCGCCCGCGGCCACCCGCTGGCCCACTTCCACGGGCAATTCCTGAAGAACCCCTTCCGCCCCGGCCCGGACACGCAAGGAGTCAAGCTGGCTGCGTTTGAGTTGGTACAGGGCGCGGAGTTGCTCCACCCGCGCTTTTTGGGAATCCAGTTGGGCCTTGGCGGATTCGGCGCTCACACTGAGGCGCTGCTCTTCGATCTCATTGCGAGTGGTGAGCGCGTCGGCCCGGGCGCGCGAGAGCTTCACATTCAATTCCGACCCCAGACCCCGCTTGGCCAGCTCCTCATCCTTTTCCGCGTTGAGCTTGGCCTGGCGATAATCGGCCTGCACGGTGGCCGCCGCGGCCTTCTGGTCCAGGAGTTGGCTGTCAAGCTGCGCTTTCAGGCTGTTGTACTGGGCCTGCGCGGCTTTCAGTTGCCATTCGGCGTCCAGGGCGGATTGCTCGAGTTCGGGATTGCTCAGCTCGATCACCACGGTATCGGCTTTTACAGGTGAGCCCGGCAGAACTAATCGGCGCACCACCCGCCCGTCGGTGGTAGCGGGAATCCAAAGAATCTCTTCGGGAACCAGGGTGCCCAATCCACGCACCTGAAGCAGCATCGGTCCCCTCTTCACCGTGTCGATCCAGACCGTTGCCCGGTCCACGCTGGGCGCGGCCGGCTTGAGACGCGAAAGACCAAGAGTGACAGCGAGGATGGCCAACAGCCCCACAACCGAATAAATGATTCGGCGGATGCGTCGTTGGCGGGCAGCGGATTCCCGTGGGATGTCCATTTACTCCTCCACCTTTAACTACGCAAAGGTCATGCCATTCGTACCATCCCTCTAAGCTGAAGAAAGAATTGGAGTTAGGGTAACTGGACGGCGGAGATTTCGGCTCGGAGTGTTCGATTATGGGATTTTGCTGTGCCGATACCGAACGAATTCGGAACTCGGGATTCGGGGCTAGGCAGCTTGGCGCTCTTCAAGAAATCTCGGCGAGTGGTGTGAGGCATCGTAAACCTCCACAACTGGCTTGGGAGTGTGTGAGGGTGGGTTTGTCGCGCCAAAACCTGGCGGTGTATGGCCAGCTCGAGATCAGCATACAAGCGACGGTCTCGGATCGCCGCCAATGTTCGCCCCGCGGAGACCGCCGCGACATGAGGCAGGTGACACAGCAAAGCACCGGCAAGGTGATTCTACAAGAAGCGCAGCAGGGAACGCTCTCAAGCAGCCTGAGGTAATTCGCCGTGAACCTTGGCGATATCAATCTTCATTTCACATTCATCGCCATACCTGCTGGTAATGCGGAAACCGATCTTGCGGTATAGACACAAGGCGGGGAAGTTGGAAAGTTCGGTGGTGAGGAAAACCTCTTTGAAACCCATCGCAGCGGCGAATTGGAGCTCCAGGCGAGTGAGCGCAGTCCCCAGCTTCTGTTCGCGGAAATCCTGATGAACGAAGATGGTGAACTCAACGGCCGTTTCAGAAATGGGGCAGAGGATGGCGTGCGCGACAACCCGCTTTCCGTCCAGTGCCAAAAGCGCGCGTGACTTGCGTTGGAGTTCGTCCAGCCAATGCGCAATGCGCGGAACGTCCGGCGGCGGAAGCCCCTGGGCCACACGCTTGGGCTCGAAGCTCCTGTACATCTCGACCAGCGCCCCAAAGTATTCCGGGCAGTATTCCCGCACTTCCAGTGCTCGACCGGAACGCGTTCGGACCTCTACGGGTTTGAACTCGACTTCTGGGACGCTCGGCATAAGCTGAACACCTGAGCACACAGCAACGCGTCGGCCAAATGCCTCTCCTCATCCCAAGGGCTTGAACCTCCTTTAGGAGACACCTTGTCGACCGACCCGCGCGACGATTGGTGAGTTTTGAGGCACATTCACGGGGGGAGTCTCCAGCGGCGACTCCTACTGAGCGAAATCCCACAGGTTCCTTCCATGGCCAGGTTGATCGGCTGTCGAGATGCCGGGTTGGTCTTCCGCTATCAGCAGCGTTTCGAAGCCTTATTAACATTTTGTCTATTGACAAGGTGTAGAGCAAGTGATATAGGGCGAACAACACGCATTCCCCAAACTGACGCTTTGTTCCGGAGGCGACCATGCACTCCCTCTGTCTCCTTTTCAACCAGAAGCCCCTGTCCGTAGCGAGGTTACTCGGTTTCTGTATCCTTGTTGGCATTGTCACGTCCAGTATCGCCAGCGAGCAACCGAATACCCTTCAGCCCCACGCAAACTCCAAGACCCCAACGGGCGCAACTCCTATATCCGTGAGTATTCCTTTTTCATCCGCTGCAACGAGTCCTCTTATCTTTGGCTCTCGCACATCAGCTCAGGCATCCAATCCGGAGCAAAGGTCACGGGTGGTCAAGGGCTACGGGAAGCTGCCTTTGAGCTTCGAGGTCAACCAGGGGCAGACGGAATCGCAGGTGAAATTCCTTTCGCGCGGGCGCGGCTACAGCCTATTCCTCACGCCGACGGAGGCGGTGTTGGTGCTTCAGAGGCCGTCAGCGGAGTCGAAAGTCCAAAGTCAAAAGTTGAATGGCGAGACTGGTGGCTCGTCACTCGTCCCTCGTCACTCGTCACTGCAAGGTGCCGTTCTGCGCCTGAAGTTGCTGGGTGTGAATCCGGCCCCGGCCATAGCGGGCCTCGACGAACTGCCGGGCAAGAGCAACTACTTCATCGGCAATGATCCCAAGAAGTGGCGAACCGATGTGCCGAACTACGCCAAGGTCCAGTACAAAAACGTCTATCCGGGCGTGGACTTGCTTTACTACGGCGGGCCGTCGGAACGAAGTGAAGACGCCGGCGAGCCAGGGCGGCAGTTGGAATACGACTTCGTCGTCG
>Ga0315282_10012838_pt1 | contig 12747 bp, 13 predicted proteins | sample YL17G07_20_MG_FD_203693 | JGI IMG/M metagenome (GOLD analysis project Ga0315282, IMG submission 203693) | Sediment microbial communities from Yellowstone Lake, YNP, Wyoming, USA - YL17G07_20 | ecosystem: Environmental > Aquatic > Freshwater > Lake > Sediment | place: USA: Wyoming | collected... | reverse complement strand
GCTATAATTCCACCAATTAACCACCAATTGATTGGCGTGGGCGTTGGCAGCGGTGTTGACGGCGATGTAGGTGTAGGTGTTGGCGTAGGTGTGGGTGTTGGCGTAGGTGCTGGTGTTGGCGTAGGTGCTGGTGTTGGCGTAGGTGTTGGCGTAGGTGTAGGTGTAGGTGTAGGTGTTGGCGTAGGTGTAGGTGTAGGTGTAGGTGTTGGCGTAGGTGTAGGTGTAGGTGTAGGTGTTGGCGTAGGTGTAGGTGTAGGTGTAGGTGTAGGTGTGGGTGCTTCCACACCTCCCGGGTATTCCGCCCCACCACCTGCTGGCGGGCTGTATACTGGCTGAGCAGTGACAGTGACGGTAACACTTTGGCTGCCGCCTCCATGCCCCATCGCCAGATAGGCAGGAAAGCCACCAAGAAAAGCCACCATTATAATAATAAAAGCATAAACTACTCTTCGCACCGCCCTACCATCCTGTGTTACTCTTTCATTGCTACCAGCCACCTGCAGGCGAGCTCGGTCTGTACCATTCCGGTCTGGGTTACATCCTTGACTGCAATCCAGAACTCCCACTTTGGTGGCGCCTGGGCACCCTTGGGCATCTCTACCGCTATCAGCACATCCCTTGTCTCTTTCGCCACCAGCACCGGTGCCGGGTCAGCGATTATTACCCAGCCCTGGGCTTCAGTGGGCGCCCTGACATAGCCCTCACCAGTGTTGTCCGGTTGCCTGTAGGTAACGGAGAATTCTGCTGGCTCGTCCTTGCCGTTGTGGATGGTTAGCATATACTCTGCTCTCGCCCCGGGGTAAAAATTGCCCACATCTACCTTGCCCGGGCTAATCCAGGTCTTGTCGTATAGCTCGGGCGGTGGCTTAGGTGCTTCAACCTGCGGCGGCGAAGGCTGGGCACAACCTGCCAGCAATAGCCCGGCTACCACTAGAAGCAAAATTAATTTCTTCATTACATTCTCTACCGAGTCTAGGCGCTACTAACGCTTTCAGCCCCAATTGCAGGCTTTCCACCTGTGCTAGCTTTGGCATTACGGTGAGTACGTTGCATTTAGGGTAATGGTAGTAGACTGCACATTACCAAAGGTCATGTCAGTAGGCGCTTGCAGCTGGAGGCCCCACTGCGGGTTAGTCGCTACGGGTACATCAGAGTGCAGGGCTGCTATGGCTGGGTCAACAGGTACGGCAATATCGTAACCTCCAGAGCCATCGCTGGCCATCAATCTGGCCTGGTCTGTACCAGGTGCACCGTAAAGCCAATCGTTGGCGCCTCCGTCCCAGCCACTGCATTTGATAGTTATGTCTATGGCCACAGAGCTACTGTTGGTGATAGTGAAATTGGTTTCCCCTCCTGATAAATTTGGCGTGCTGCCCTCAGTAACTACCCCAAAACTATCAGTGTCTGGATTATTGTCAATACTGACATAGGCTGGTGTAGCCGATACTGTTACAGTGTCTTCGTCTTGAGCAAAGGCACTACCCACTGGAATAACCACCAGCGCCAATGCCATTAGAATAGCTATTAAGGTCTTTCTCACTCTTTTTCACCTCCTTTTCTATAGTATTTCAAATAAACGCCTGCCGACCTCAGGGATAGGTTGCGGTCAAGGTTATGGTGCTTGTTTTCTGTGCTGCATCGGTAAAGGTGCCAGTCTCCAGCTTGAGCTCCCACTTCTTACTTTGGCTAGCACCAAGCCCAGTAATAAACGACTTGTCAGCAATGGTCAAGATGACCATAGCACCTTCAGTCAAATCCCCCGACTTCCCCGCCTTTAAGACAACGATGTTCACACCGGGGGAACTGGCTAAAGTCCAGCCTACTCCACTGCTGGTAAAGTTTGTTGCCCTTATTGAGATATTTATCGGGTTTGGGCTATTGTTGGTCACGGTAAAGTAGCACTCGCCATCATCCAGCCCATCTGTCCAGTTGGGTGCACTGCCCTTTGACCAGTAGGAGCTATTCTTGGAAACAGTTCCAAAGTCCTTACCGGCGAGTGGGGCATTTGAGATATCTAGTGGGAACCTCTCCTCACTGCCCCAAGTTCCATGACTAGGTTCGGGCGACACATATTTGCGTACAAACGCATCATCAAAGGAATGCGTTCCACCAAAACTTCCGCCGTTTAGAGCAGGATAACCAGTTCTGCCACTCCAGCCCTGTGAGTTGAAGCTCGGTTCTGTGGCAGTAACTGCCCAACACCTGCCATATACATTAGTACCTCCATAAGTGGTAATTTCAAACCAATACCATGTTCCTTGTGCCCAACTATATGAATATGGGTTACCCCAAGCAACCAGATCATTCAAAAACTGCGCAGTGTTTTTAGTGCTGTGATTGTGAAATACATAATTATACGCACGTCCATCTGTAGTGTTGTTTTTTATGGATACGCCAGCTCGTTCATCTGTGTTTGTTCCACTATCTACTCTAACCTTTGCTCTGAAGGCATAGTTGTTTCCAGTTGGGGCTGACTTTGCAATGCATTTTTTAGGGTCTTGTGTGGCTGTAGAGGTTTGTCTCATAATACCAGTGGTTTCTGACCAACTGCCATTAAAGGTTTGCCATTTAGTTGTATCAATTGAATTGTCGTTAAAATCATCAAAGAAGACGAAGGTGTTTGCTCCATTACTCGTTGTTGTTGCATCACTCTTGCCATAATAGATATAAATAGTTCTATTTGCCGTTCCTAAATCATCTGCAACCTCAACCCAGAATATTGCATAGTTACTATCAACTTTTTCTTGCAGCCAATAGTCAAGAAGCGTTGTTTGGTTATCATCTGCAAATCTTACATCGCCAAAATCTGTTCTACATTTGCTACCAAGATAAACATTTTCTCCGCTGTCCGTTCCGCTTCCATAATAAACTTTAACCTTAACTTGATAGTTTGTTCCCGCCCCAGTTGCGGAGTTAATAATGTGGCTTTTACGATATGCCCAACCACTTAGCCAGTCAGGACTGGCATAGGCAGCTTCCTGCCCAATCGAGAGCGTGCCAATACCCTTGATTGTCACCTGCCGTGCTGGTAAAAATAGGCTGACTAAAGTCAGCACTAAAACTAACGGCGCAATTATGAGCAATCGCCTCAGCATTGAGCCTGTTTTCGGCAGGTTCACCTTCCCTACACCCCCTGCTCAGCTCACTTTTGGGTTATACCCCTCGCAATATTCTTCAAGATAGTAAGGATTGCAATGAGGGCACGCTGCACCTCAACTGGCTCTTGGGCTAAAACACCAGCCACATAGGGGTCTAACTGCCCACTTGGATACCCTGGGTCAGCCTCAGCCATGCCAGCAGGCTGGGATGATAGATATCCGGCTAAAGTAAATAGCCCATCCTCACCAAAGCCCAAAGGCTTGGCGATTCTCCGCAGGACACGGGCTGAGGGAAAACGCTCCCCCCTCTCTATACGCCCAAGGTGGGATGCCGATACCCCTGACATACTAGCCAGCTCCTGCAACGTCAGTGGCGCGATGACCCTCCGCCGCCTGATTATTTCGCCTAGACTATAGCTATTCTCATTAAACATAAAAACTCCCATTAAAATTTGCAGAATGTCAAATGGCAAAATCGCAGTTATTTAGCTTACTTAAAATTAGTATAGTTTACTATAAATTTTGCCAAAAGGCAAGTATCCTGCGGGAGGCAAAGCTGCTTTAACCTCACTACAGTCCAATTTTAGGCTAATGAGATTAATTGCCCATAAAATTGGCATTAACATTTCATTAAAACCCTTCCTTGACGGCTAAAGCCACTGGTTATACAATGGCTTGGCGGAAAAATGGCTAAGAAATACGATGTCATTATCATCGGCGGTGGTCCAGCGGCTATCTTTGCCGCCCTAGAACTGTCTCATGCTTCTCTAGATATTCTGCTTGTGGAGAAGGGGAGAGACATTGATAAGCGTCAATGCCCGAGTCGCGACACCGGCAATCCCTGTCCGCCATGCTCACCTTGCAACCTGGTGTGCGGTTTGGGTGGGGCTGGTGCTTTCAGTGATGGTAAGCTAACCCTATCATCGCAGGTCGGCGGCAGGCTCAGCAGTTACCTTGGGGAGAGTGAGACTGAAGCCCTTATCCGCTATGTTGATAATGTGTACCTCAAGTTTGGCGCCCCGGAGAAGCTTTATGGCATTGGGGAGGGGGTTAATGAACTGCGTAGTAAGGCTGACCTGGCTGGACTCAAGCTGGTGCCGGTGCCCATCCGCCACTTGGGCACCGAGCATTGTCGCTCTGTGCTTAAGGCGATGTGGAATTACCTCAGTCCCCATATAGAATTCAGGCTTGAGACAACGGCTTCAACTATCATTGTTGACTATGGCAAGGTCAAAGGGATTAAAACTGAGGTTGGAGATAGCCTTGACTGCGACTACCTTATTCTGGCTCCGGGCAGGGAGGGAGCCGATTGGCTATCCCAGGAAGCTGACCGACTCAAACTAACCATGCATAATAACCCGATTGATGTCGGGGTCAGGGTTGAGGTGCCAGCAGCGGTAATGGAGGATTTGACTAGTGTCCTCTATGAGTCAAAACTGGAGTTCCTGACAAAGAGCTTTGACGACCGGGTTAGAACCTTCTGTATGTGTCCCGGTGGGGAGGTCATCATGGAGTCTACCGGCGGTTGCGACCCGGTAATCACGGTTAACGGTCATAGCTACGCCGAACGTAGAACTAACAACACCAATTTTGCCCTGTTGGTGAGCACGGCTTTCACCAAGCCATTTCGTGAGCCTATCGCCTACGGTAAATATCTGGCGAGGCTGGCTAATATTCTCAGCGGTGGGGTTCTGTTGCAGCGCCTGGGCGACCTCATGGAGGGGCGGCGCTCCACCCCAGCCCGAATTGAGCGTGGCTTAGTTCAACCTACGTTAAAGGATGCTACCCCGGGCGACCTCAGCTTTGCCCTCCCCTATCGTTACCTCACCGACATCGTGGAGATGCTCCAGACAATGGATAAACTGGCTCCGGGTGTTGCCTCACGCCATACCCTGCTTTACGGAATAGAGGTTAAATTCTATTCCTGCCGACCTCAACTTAGCCCCAGCCTGGAGACTGAGGTCAGCAACCTGTTTGCTGTTGGTGACGGCGCTGGCGTTAGCCGTGGCTTAATCCAGGCATCAGCCTCTGGCGTGGTGGCAGCTCGCGAGATACTGAGGAGAAGCAGGCATTAGCAACGGTTTTTTAGGCATTGACCTTACCTCAGCCGAGACTAGACCTAGCGCCTGCCTTGGGCTAGATAGAAGGTTGCACCTTATATACTCCGGTTTCCTTTATCACGATTCAGATATCCTGAAAATTGCCAGCGAGTATGGCTTCAAGCTGGTGGCTATTGATGCCCCGCTTAGCCTGCCCCAAGGGCTGTGTTGCCTGGAGGAGAACTGTCCCTGTCAGCCCAAGGCTCAGGTTAAGGGGAGAGGCTGCGAGCGGGAGCTGGCTCGGCAGGGCATTCCCTGCTACTTTACCACCAAAAAGTCCATTATCAAGAGCATGGTCTACCGCGGTATAAGACTCAAGGCTGAGCTTGAAGCTAAAGGCTTTGAGGTTATTGAGGTCTATCCCTATGCCAGTAAGGTTCGCCTTTTTGGCAAGAATATTCCAACCAAGTCAAAACCAGCCGGGCTGGCATTTCTGAAGCAGCATATAAGCCTTCTATTACCCACCATTTCCCCTTACCTTGATGGGTTTAACCACGATTTGTGTGACGCTGCTATTGCTGCCTACACTGCCTTTCTCCACTATCATGGCAAAACAGAGCTATGTGGTAAAACCGAGGAGGGCACAATCTGCCTGCCACTTGTTGACACAGTGGTTTAAGCCGACTAAAATGTGATGGCACAAAAATGACCTACAGGCAGGGTTATGACAAGGAGGAGGATGCCATGTGACTAATGTAGTAGCTAATAGCAATGAGAGCTTTGAGAGTTTGCTTCGGCGGTTTAACAAAAGGGTGCAACAAGAAGGTATTTTATCTGAAATACGCCGTCGCGAATTCTACGAGAAGCCTAGCATTAAGCGCAAGCGAAAGGAAGCAGCCAAGAGACGCAAGAGTGCTAGAAGTAGAAGTGCGAGAAGATAGTAAATAATATGGAACAAGAAGCAACCGGATTAAAGCAAAAGCTGTCGGATGACCTCAAGCAGGCGCTGAGGCAGGGAGATAAGGTAAGGCGTTCGGTCATCCGATTGGTGATGGCAGCCATTAATAATGCTGAAATCGCTCGCCAAGCTACATTAGACGATGCCGATATCTACGGCGTTATCGCCAAGGAGATTAGGCAGCGCAAGGAGAGCATTGAAGCCTTTAAGTTGGGGAAACGCCAGGACCTGGTGGCTCAAGAAGAAGCCGAGCTAGCTATCCTTCAGGAATATCTACCTCAGCAGATGACCCGGGAGGAGATTGTAGCTGAAGCCCGCCGAGTTATTACGGAGGTTGGGGCGCAAGGACTCAGCGATAAAGGAAAGGTTATGCCCAAGCTCATCGCCCAGCTCAAAGGAAAAGCCGACGGGCGAGAGATAAATGCCGTAGTCACCGAATTACTCTCCTAACGCTAAGCCAGCGCTCTATCTAGCTCAAGCTCAAGGTGACCCGGTTTGGTGCCCAAGTCTAATATTTCCCAGGGTAACCTCTGTTTGGCATCCCACCTTTGATGAACATAGAAATCAATATCAAGCTGGCATTTTTCCGTCGCTTTACGCCAGCCAGATAGCGATACCTCTTCCGTATTAGCCAATACCTCGGCTATTTTTATGTCTCCCCGGGCTAACACCCCCTGAACTTGACTCCACGCCGGGCTTTCCCACTTAAGCTTGATTCCCTTTGGCATCAGGCTATTTTTGAGTAACGACAAACGGCGATTCAGGATAGAGGGCTGGGTCATAGGTAGCCACTGGAAGGGTGTGCCCGCCTTGGGCACAAAGGGAGAAATGTTGAGCACCAGGCGGCAGCCAGCCTGCTGCCGGTCAAGGACGCCCTTACACTTTAACGTCAATTTTATAATCCCCTCTATATCCTCCTCAGTCTCCGAGGGCAAGCCAATCATAAAATAGAGCTTGACCTGCCTTATCCCCTGCTCAGCCACCTTCCCCATTGCTTCCAGGATGTCGTCCTCGGAGATTCCCTTTTTTATCACCTGACGCAGGCGCTCAGAGCCAGCTTCAGGGGCAAGGGAAATGGTTCGTGCCTCTCCCTTAGCCAGCTCTCTCAATACTATGCTGGAGAGGGGTCTTATTCGCAGTGAACTGATGGAGAGCTCAGCCCCTATTTGACCCAGCCTGAGCAGCAGCTCCTCTATCTGGGGATGGTCTGAGACGGCAGCCCCGACCAGACCCAGGCGCTTTCTGTATTTAAGTCCTTGCTTAGCCTGGGCTATTAGATTGTCTACAGAGCGATAGCGCATAGGGCGAAAGGCTTTATTGACAAGACAGAAGCGGCAGCCCCAGTTGCACCCCCGCTCCACCTCAATGAGATAAAGGCCGCCCAGCTCGGTGTCCGGGGTGAGTATGGTAGAGGTAACCGGGAAGTCATCCAGGTTTTTTGCCCACTGACGAACCACAGGCTTTCCTGAATAGTATTGTGGCACATAAATGCCAGGTAGCGAGGCTAGCGCCTTAAGCAGGTCGCTCCGCCTGCCTCCAATGCCCTCAGCTATGATAGGTAGCATAGCCGGGACTATCGGCTCTGCCTCACCAATACACAGGCAATCAAAGAAGGGGGATAAGGGCAAGGGATTAGCTATGATGCAGGGACCACCGGCTATAACCAGGGGATACCTCTCATCACGGTCAGCAGCGTATAGAGGTATGCCACTGGCTTTAAGAATCTGGACTACATTAAAGTAGTCAAGCTCGTAGGAGATGGAAAAGGCAAGGACAGCAAAATCAGAAAGCGGTCGCTGCGATTCCAAGCATAGAGGAGGCAGACGGTTATCCCTATTTTCTATTTCCCAGAAGGCTCTCTCGCCGACAACCTGACTGTAGCTATTGAGCAGGTAATAGATGGCGTGAAGTCCAAGGTTGGACATGCCTAAATAGTAGGAGTTTGGATAGACAAGGGCAATAGGGATTCTACCCCCCCAATCCTTGATGATGGTGCCTTGCTCTCGGGAGAGCCGCCGCCTCGCTTTCTTGATTTCATCCCAAGCCATAAGCCGTTTACCCCACTATTAAGTCAACAAATCTATTTTGTCTAAGATTAAACAGTCCAGATTCGCATATCCGCAGGTGAGCTATAGCCGGGGTGGTGAGAACAGCCAGGGTAATACGTGTATCAGGTAGATTGCAGCCCAATTTGGTAGCTGCCTCCTGGATATCATGAAGTTTACTAGCTATAGTCTCCGTAGGCTGGGTAGAGATTACCCCTGCCACGGGAAGCGATATTTCAGCCAATATTCTGTTGCCAGCACATACCACAGTGCCCCCACCCAATTCCTTAACCCTATTTACCGCCTGCGCCATATCGGTTTCCTCAGCACCAACTACTATAATATCGCCACAGTCCCACACAGCACTGGTGGCAATAGCCCCATGCTTAAGTCCAATTCCTCTAATTAAGCCGACGAAGCTCTTGCCTGTCCGGTAAGACCTTTCAATAGCGGCTACCTTTAATATGTCTTTACTGGCATCAGGCTTGAGCTGACCACCTGACACCGGCATATCTATGAACTCTTCCCTGGTGACTAAATTGGTGACCTGGTCTATCACCCTGACTTTTACCCGACGGCGGCTACCTTCTACGGGGATAGCAAAGTCACCAGCGGTAAAATTCCCGGCTAGATTTATGCTGTTTTGGGTTGATTTGGGGTAATTGTGCTTTCTTGGCAGGACAACTGGCTGACCATTTTGGGCAACGACCTGCCCGTTACTGATAACGTATTCCGCATGTATAGTCCGCAGGTCTGGGATGATAACAATATCAGCATACTTGCCCGGGGCAATGCCGCCGATAACATCGTCTATACCGAAGTGCTGGGCGGTATTTATTGTTGCCATCTGTATCGCCAGAGTAGGACTGAAGCCGAGGTCAATTGCTTTTTGTACCACGAATTCCATATATCCATCGCTAATAAGCTGCCACGGTCCTACGCCATCGGTTGATAGTGCCAGCCGGGTGAAATTAATATTTTCTTCTCTTATCTTGGAGATGGCTTCCAGTTCCCTCCTTATTTCGCCCTCCCGTATCAAGACAAAAAGCCCCAGCCTTAGCCTTTCCATAACCTCTTCTGCGGTGGTTGGCTCATGGCAGGAAGAGACGCCAGATGAAATATAGGCTTGCAGCTTGTTGCCTCTAGCACCAGAGCTGTGCCCATCAACCTTCCTGCCCAAATTTATTGTCTCAGCGATTAGGTCAAGGACTCTTCGGTCGCCGTTAACCACCCCACCCCAGTAAGGCTCGCCTAAGCCAATAACCTCCTTCCGTCTAAGCAGCTTGCGGAGTTCACCAACGGTAATGGCATGTTCTTCAGTTACCGGGCTTAAGGTGACCATCGGCGGAGCGGTAATAAAGACTTTTATCGGCTGGTTTCTGATAGAGGCTAAAAATTGAATCACCCCCTCATACCCCAGAACGGAGGCAATATTAGACGTCTCGGTAATAATAGTGGTAGTGCCTCCCTTAATAGCATACCTTAATATTTCGCTTATAGAACACAAGCTATCTATATGGGCATGACCATCAATAAGCCCGGGTATCAGTGTCTTGCCGGCAGCGTCAATGACCTTGGTTGAGGAACCAATTGACTTACCCGCATCCTTGCCCACGTAGGCGATTTTGTCACCTTTAATCAGGACAGAAGCCCCGTCAACTACCTCCCCGGTATAAACATTTACCATAGACCCACTAACGATGGCTAAATCAGCCTCAGCCTCACCCAAAGCCACTTTCATTAGTTCATACCTTTGCCCCTGTCCCTTTGCCAGTGTTCCTGTCATAAACTAACCCCTTTCCTCTTGCTGTCTCATTATATAGTCTCTAGAATAAAATTGCGATTTTAGGTCATAGACAGCTAGCGGGAGCGATGATAAAATGCCAGATAGCTTTATTTACCGAGGCATAGTTGAATAAGGACAAACTCAAGCAGTTTGAGGCTATCTTCAATCCCCAGTCCATCGCCATAGTTGGGGCTTCCTCAGGAAGGAAAATAGGTGGGCTGGCAGTCCGTTATCTTAAGCTCGCCGGCTATAAGGGCAAAATCTTTCCGGTAAACCCCAAAGAGAGGGAAATCCTGGGGCTTAAGGCTTATCCCAGCGTAAGGGAGATACCAGACCCGGTGGACTATGTGATTGTGATGGTTCCCGCAGCCGCCGTCCTCGGGGTAATTGATGATTGTGCTGCCAGGGGGGTGGAGGTAGTTCAACTGTTCACTGCTGGTTTTTCCGAGACTGGGGAGGAGGAACCAACAAGGTTGGAGAGGGGGATGGTGGCTCGAGCCCGGCGAGCCGGCATTCGCCTCATTGGTCCCAACTGCGTAGGCATTTCGGTTCCGGCAAAGCTAATTCCAGTGGAGACCACAGGGGTTATCGGGCAACCTGGGGATATTGCCATACTTGCCCAGAGCGGTGGGCATACTGAGACGCTAGCTGACGTAGGATTGAGCCGTGGCATTCGCTTCAGCAAGCTCATCAGCTTTGGTAATGCCTGCGACCTAAATGCTATAGACTTTCTGGGATATCTTAAGGAAGACCCGGAGACCAGGATTATCGCCCTCTATCTGGAAGGTATTACTAATGGTCGTCAGCTGTTTGAGCTTCTTGCCGAAATTTCCCCAATTAAGCCGGTAGTGGTATTGAAGGGAGGCAGAACTGAAGGGGGTAAAGAAATGGCAATGTCCCACACCGGCTCTCTGGCTGGCTCAGCCGCCGTATGGACGGCAGCCATAAAACAGGCGGGAGCCATTGAGGTTTCAACCCTTGAGGAAATGGCAGACACCCTGATGGCGCTTCAGTATCTACCACCTATAACTGGTAACAGGATAGCCATCGTCTCCCAATTAGGGGGTGGGGCTGGTGGGGCTGGGGTTCTAGCTGCTGATGTCTGCACCAGCCTTGGCCTGGAGCTACCTCCCTTCACTGGTGAAATAAAAGACAGGCTCAAATCTATAGTCAATGCCCCCGGCAGCATCCTGCGCAACCCCCTTGACTTGAGCCTGGTGGGTCGGCAGCCGGCACTATTGCAAAAGGTGCTGGAAATTTTAGCCGAACTCCCTGATATTAATTTAATCATGCTCAACCAGCGCCCAACCTTTCTGCTGGCGCTGGTGTCAAAGGCTGAGCTTCAAGCGATAAACGATGTACTGGTGGACTACCAACGTAGTAATAAAAAGCCTCTGGTGGTGATATCACCGCCGGGTGGTATATATGAGAAGGAGCGGGTTGAGGTGGAGAGGAGACTTTCACAAGCCGGCATACCCGTTTATCCCAGCTTTGAGCGCGCAGCAAGGGCGCTAGCCAATATCATCCGCTACTGGAGATTCAGACGTGGAGTCAAAGGGTAGCCTAGTAAAAATTATGATAGGCAATTGTAGCGCTTTAATAAGTGTGCTATAATGAAACTTCATTGGGCTATATTAGGAATGGAGGTGTAGGTGGTTATGAGCAATATGGATGAGTTTGCACAAAAACTAAAGAGTATCGCTGACCAAAGTAAATTGCGTGAATTGGCAGCGGTGTTTGAGCACTCTCGGTCATTTATTGATTCTAACTGGGAAAAATTATTGAAGCAGTATCCTAATTGTTGGATTGCTGTATATAAAGAGCAGGTACTTGCAACTGACAAAGACCTACAGAATCTAGTGGGTATCATACGTAAAACCGGTATACGGTTAGAACATGTAGCAGTGGAGCTGCTAACAAGTGAAAAACCCCCCATCCTCCTCTAGGTTATTCTCTGATAGCCAGAAGTTCGAAATTCACGGCTTTTATCGGCAAGGGTATCCAGGCGGTTCTTGGCGTCCTTTTGTGCGAGTAGCTGTGGCTTTAACTAGATTTAGCGTGGTTAGGCAAGTAGACATGCTTGTGGATAGTGGTGCTGATATTACGACCTGCAACCACAAGATAGCTTATTGTTATTAGAAGAGCCACAATTCTCACAACTGGGCGAGCAGCACGAAGTACAGGGGATAGGAGGCTTAACCAACTTCTTTTGTGAGGATGCTGCTATTGGATTGCTTTTGCCCAATGGGCGTACCTGCTGGGTTCCAATAGTAATTGATATAGCCGAGCCAAGCTCACCTTTAGGGATACCATCCACACTTGGTAATGACATTATGCAATTTGGTGTAACAAGTCTTGATGCTGTGCACCGCACCGTAAAAATTGAGCTTTGGCTGCCTCATCCGTTAGTGACCAAAAGTTGAGATGAGACCACACTACGATATTTAACCTCAGCACTTCGTATACCCACAAGAGGGGCAGTTGTAGCACCCCTCCTGGTACCTAAGCAGGTTGCCACACTCAGGGCACTGCCCGGCCAGGTTCTTGGCTACGCCATAGTCCTCCGGCTTAGTGTCACCGCCACCAATGTGTTTCTCCAGAACGCTGGCAATAGCATCGGCGCAGGAAAGTATGGACTTGCCCTCCTCCCAGGCGATGGACGGGCAGCGGATGCCACGTAGCTGCCTTACCACCGAGGCGACGTCTACCCCAGACCTCAATGCCAGGGAGATAAGTCGGCTGGTGGCTTCAAGCTGGGCTGAGGCACAGCCTCCAGCCTTGCCCAGGCTGGAGAAGACCTCGCATATCCCTTGGTCATCGC
>Ga0315282_10012837_pt1 | contig 12747 bp, 8 predicted proteins | sample YL17G07_20_MG_FD_203693 | JGI IMG/M metagenome (GOLD analysis project Ga0315282, IMG submission 203693) | Sediment microbial communities from Yellowstone Lake, YNP, Wyoming, USA - YL17G07_20 | ecosystem: Environmental > Aquatic > Freshwater > Lake > Sediment | place: USA: Wyoming | collected... | reverse complement strand
GACTTTCGGATCAATTGAAACGCGTTCATTCATCGGCCGCACCTCCTCCTTCTCCTGCCCGCCACTTCGGTCCATTTCACTCGCCGAGCCATTTGGCCATACGCCGCTCAACCTCGTCCTGGCCAAGCAAGCGGCCCTCTTCGACGTCTTTCAGCCCTCGTTCGATTCTCCGGCAGACATAGATGTGGTATTGAATATCTTCGAAGGAGGCATCGTCGGGAATGCGGTCGAGCAGTTTGCGGACGCTTTCCTTGGCGGTGCTCATCATGGCAATCTCCTCACGTTCTGTCTCCAAACGATATTCCCGCAGCCCGTGGTGCTATGTCAAGCAGGAACGGCTTTGGACTTTCTTGCTTTCCGGCGCCCGGATGAAGCGCCGATCACACCGGAGCCCTTCTAGTCCATCGCCTCGCTCGCGGAATTCACGCCACCGCCGGCATCTTGTTTGCATAGTCTTTGCCGCTGGTGGGAGGTGGCAGCGGTTGGCCTTCCTTCTCGTAGAGCGCGATGGTCTCCTCGACGATCTAACAGAGCTCGCTGAATACCGCTTGCTCCTTATCGCCGTGACATCGCCCATAGAAAAGCCCCCGTGTAGCCGCCGACGTAAGGAGGCGGACATCACAAACGTCACCATTGTCTTTTCCGCCTCCTTACGTCGGCGGCTACGTCGGCGGTGTCCGATCATTCGACGATTTTGACGTAGCGAGCACTCTCTAATTGCCCTTTCCGCCGCGCTTCGTGAAAGAGGTGATTACCGATATAGCCACCAATTCCTGCTCGCCGTCGGCGGCGGAACATACTCATAGGCGCCGATGTCGTAGTTCGAGCCGTCGCCGCGCGGCGCCGCGGTTCCATCGAGTGGTCGCGGGTTCCCTTCAAAATCCTTGGTCACGCTGGCGATGATGCATCCCGCGTCAATGCACGGCGAGGAAGCCTGAAGGTGAAAATTCCCCACGCCGGGATTGGCCAATCGCGGACTGGCCGTGACGAGATTCCCGGTCCCATCGCCCGTCCAGCCCTGGATACAACAGTAGGCAGGCGTGGCACAGTCATTCAGTTGTGACCCGCCGGGTGCGGTATTTCCCCAGATGATGCAATTCCGGATCGTGCCGTCGCATCCGAACAACCCGCCGCCGCTGGTCGCCGCGTCGCCGAACACGGTGTTGTTCTGGATTCTGCCGTGACAGACGGCGAACCCGCCGCCGTAGATGGCGGAGTTGCCATAGATCAAATTGTTTCGGATCGTCCCATTGCAGAACACCAGTCCGCCGCCGGCAAAATCGCCCCGGTTTCGCGAGATGACGTTGTTTTGGATGATCCCGTTGCAGCCGTAAAATCCACCGCCGCTCAATGCCGAGTTACTGGTAATCACGCAATTCTGAATCGTGGCCGACGTGCCGTTGCCGTAAACGCCGCCGCCGAAGTGCCCGCGGCCGTTTCGGATCGTGAAACCCCACAGCACACATCCCGTTCCCTCCCAACCACCAAAGGTCACCACCGAGCCGGCCTGGCCGCCGTCAATGATGGTGGCGGCCACGACCGACGGATTGGTCGGGTTGGTCGAACGCAGCGTGATCCCTTTGTCCTCGAAATTGATGTTCTCGTGATAAACGCCCGGCGCGACGATGACCACGGCGCGATCCATGGCGGCGTCAATGGCGGTCTGGATGGTGGGCGCATCCTGCGGCACGTTCAGCGTCGGCGGAGTCACCGCACCGGGAGTCCACACGACCTTGTCCACCCAACCGCAATCCTGGCCGTCCACGAAAGGACTGGTCTTGACGTACTTCCAGTTCAGCGTGTGGGCGTAGCTGTCCACGATATAGCTGCGTTCCTGCCAGTCCACGTTATTGCTGATGGAACAGCGCAGTTTCGAGTCTATCCAGAATTCCAGGTTGTTGAACGTGGCCGAGGAGACTTTCCAGTGGAACGAGACAAGGCCCGGACCGGTGACCACCGTTTGCAGCGTCGAGAACTGGTGTTGGGCGATGTTTCCACTCTGCGCCGCATCGCCGCCGTAATAGCTGGTGAGCGTCTGTCCGAACCACGGTGCGCTGCCCATCGAGGCCCACGTCAGCGCAGTGTTGTCCAGCGCCTCGCCCAGCGATGGATTGGCGTTGATCTCCACCTTGTCCACCCATCCGCAATCCGCTCCCGCTGAGCCGCTGCCGTCTTTGGTATAGATCCATCGCAGCGTGTGGGCGCCGGGCGGCATCACATAGACCTTTTGCTGCCAGGCGACGCTGCTGCTGATTCGATCCTTAAACATGCCGTCCAGGTAGAATTCGAGATAGTCATGATTCAGCTCAGAAGAAACCTTCCAATAAAAGTGCAGCGTTCCGCCGCCATTGACCGTGGTTTCGAGGAAGGTGCTTTGATTATCGCCAATCGGGCCGCTCTGGGCCGCATCGAAGCCGTAGAAATAGGTCGTCGGCTCGCCGAACCAATTCGTCGGCCCGTAGGTCGTCCAGACCAAATCGGGTTTGTCCACCGCTTCACCGATGGAGATGTTCGGAATCCATTCCACCCCGTCGAGCCATCCGGCATCCGTCCTAGAGGACCATCCCAAATCCTTGGAGTATCTCCAGACCAAATCGTGGGTTCCCGGTCCCACCGCAAAGGTCTTTTGTTCCCAATCCACATCGCCGGCGATTTTATCCTGAAGAATGCCATCAATGCTGAAATCGAGGTAGTCCGCGAAATCTTCGGACGAGACTTTCCAGTAGTACTTCACCATACCGGGACCGGTGACGACGGTTTTGATCCAGGACTCCTGGTTGTCGCCGATGTGCCCGCTTTGCGCTGCCTTGCCCCCATAGGTGTAAGTCGTGGACTCGGAGAACCACGGCATACTGCCGCCGGTTGACCAGGCCAGAAAGATGTTGTCCACCGCCTGGGCCAGCGAGGCGTCGGTGATGAGCACCCGGTCAATCCAGCCACAATCCTCGCCGGCGAACCCGCTGCCGTCTTTGACATACTTCCAATCAATCTGGGAACCCTCCGGCACCCAGTAAATCCTCAATTGCCAGTCCACGTCGCCGCTGATCCGCTCTTTGAACACCCCGTCAATCCACAGCTCCAAGTAGTCGTGATTCAGTTCCGAGGAGACTTTCCACCAGAAGCTCAGCCACCCCGCCATCGGCGCCGTCAGATGGATCACCGAACTCTGGCTATTGGCCACCGGACCGCTGCGCGCGGCATCTCCCCCATAATAGGACGCGGACGATTCCCAGTACCACGGCGCATCCCCGGTGGTCGTCCAGGAGGTGTAATCATTGTCGGTGGCCTCGGCCAACGACGGGTTGGGGGCGTACTCCACCTTGTCGAGCCAGGCGCAATCGGCGCCGGTCGAAATGCTGCCGTCCTTGACATATCTCCATCGCAGAATGGTGCCAGGAGCCGGGACGTAATAGACTTTTTGCTGCCAATACACGGCGCCGCTGATTCGATCCTGCAACACGTCGTTGATGTAGAATTCCAAATAGTCATAGTTCTGCTCCGACGACGTTCTCCAATAGAAGCTGATCGTCCCGGGCTTCGGCAGGATGGTTTGGAGGCCGGCCCACTGATTGTTCGAAATGGGCGCGCTTCTCGCGGAATCGCCGCCATAGTAAGAAGTGGTGGTCTGCCCGAACCATCCCGCGTTTCCGTAAGTGGTCCAGGTCAAGTCGGTGTTGTCGAGCGCTTTGCCCAGCGACACACAAGGATGGAATTTCACGTGGTCCAGCCAGCCGCGATCCGATCCGGCCGCTCCGGCGCCGTCCTTGACATATCTCCACTTCACATAGTTCTGGCCCGAGCCGCTGATGAAATAGCTCTTGGTTTGAAAGCCAACCTCCCCGCTGATTCTATCCATGAGTGTGTGGCCAATGTAGAATTCGAGGTAATCGTGGTTGGCTTCGGAGGAGACTTTCCAATCGAACTCCAGGGTTCCCTGATCGGGGAGCGCGGTTTGCAGCCAGGTACTCTGATTGTTGCCGATCGGGCCGCTGCGCGCGTCGTTGCTGTGATAAGCAACGGGATTGGCTTCGCCGAACCAAACGGAGTCGCCACCGGTGGCCCACCGAAGGGTCGTGGTATCCACCCCGTCCGCCAGGCTGACCTGGTTGAGCAGGAATGAGACGGTCCGGGCTTGCGTATTCGCCCCGATGTTTTCAACATGCACAGCTGATCTAGCGCCGTTATATCGGGTACTGGCGGGAGAAGGATCAGGGGTAAAGTTCGTGTCCGGAAGGTAAAAGTCACCCGCGTCGGCGGCCCCGCCGTGTTCGATACTCTCCAAACCGTCGGCTTCCATGAGGCGGACGAGTTTGTGGGGAAGATCGCTGTTGTTATACTGAAAATTGTCGCCCCCGGAGTTGAGCCTCGCATCCACGTGCCAGATCAGAAGTCCGTTGGCGGGGATGGATGCGTCGTTATCCTGGCGTGCGCGGTTTTGGACCACAAAGAATTCATCGAACTGCTTGGCCAGGGTCTGTCCCGGCATGACGACCACACAGTCGGGATATCGCGAGGTGGGACGCAGAGTGAAGTTATGAATGACATTGTAATCTCCCACGACGGTCGGCGTCAGCCAGTCCAGCAGCCACTTGCTGAAGCCATTGTGATCATGCCAGTTGCTGTCCATCATATCCAGACCGCCCACACCGCCGGGTGGACCCGTGTGGCCGTAGTAGTGATACAAATCCGGCAGCCCCAGCGCATGGCCGCTCTCATGCGTCACGGTCGAGACCGTGAAATGCGGTTGGCCCTGACCGTCGTTTTTCTCCCATTGCCAGGAGAAAATGCCCACGTGTTTTCCATCCACCGAGAACGGATCGTTATAGAAGTGGCCGCCATACATATCGCACCAGGCCCACCAAATGTTCCCCCAGCCGTTATCCGGCCCAGTCCAAACGACGCAGAAATAGTCAATGACTCCGTCCCCATTGTTGTCATACTGCGAGAAGTCATGCGTGGGGTTGTGATAATTGAGGGCCTCTTTGATCAGCTCCACGACGCCGGGATCCGACCCGTAATGGTCCCGGTTGAACTGCGCGCGATACCAGGGGAGAACGTTCCCCTGAATGTTGAGCTGGTTGTAGGAAGAGCGCTGGTAAAAGTTCCTCAGGCTGTCATAGGGGAATTCCGTCGGATCGCCGGTGCCGAACAGTCTACTCGAGATGAAATCTTGTTGTTGCGTGTGTGGGTAATCCGGGAAGTCAATCAAGAGAGCGAAGATCTTCGGGCTTCCGTGCGAAGGCAGCCCCGTGTGGTAGGGAAACGCCTCGGGAACGAACGGTTTTCCTTCTTGGAGCGCCTGAATCTGCGCCAGCTTGCGGCGGATCAGGTCGGGACTCGCTCGGTTGTTGCCCAGCCGCCGGGCAAATTCCAGCCGGGCGGGCAGTGAACCGTCCTTTTCATATCGTTCCATGTCGCCCGGCCGCGGCGGGTCGAGCGAAAAGCCCGGCATCGGAGCCCACCAGACGAGAAGCAACGAAGCCAGGAAAACAAACCGTGCAGCGAGGCATGAGATGATGCCGGGCACTCGGACAAGATGCGACAAGAGAAACTCCTTTCCCTTGCGAGGCGCAGGAGGTTTCAAGAGCTGAGCGGTATTGACGACGATCCTTCGTCCGGAACGAATGGAGAAATCCTGCCTCCCTGCGAAATCGGTGAGTCCTTGATCTGCTTTCCGGCGTATATGTCATCCGGCGGTCAAAAGTCAACAAATTGCCGACGCGAGAAAACCGCAACTGTCCCGAATTCTCCACTCAAAAGTCACCTGCATCCACTCCGCGTCTCCATTTGACAGGCGGGGAGCGCGCTGGCATTCTCCTGCACACGCCGTTAAGGCGGGCAAGGGGCATGCCGCGGCGCATTTTGAGAATCGCACGAAAGTGGCGCGGGCTGTCAGCCTGCGAAGCAATGATCACAACCTAACAGGCTGCGCCACTGGTGGTGCAGGCTGTCCGCCTGCGGATTCAAAACATTGATGCAAAAGTGGCTCGGGCTGTTAGCCTGCGAAGCAATGATCACAGCCTAACAGGCTGCGCCACTGGTGGTGCAGGCTGTCAGCCTGCGGATTCAAAATATTGATCTGGAACACGGGAGGCGAGGATCGAGATGGGTCGTGCAAGAAAGGTCAACGGCGGAGAACGGGCCCGGCCGGCCGTCTACTGTTTGAACACCGTGATCGTCGGGAGCGGCGCGGCGGCGCTCAACTGCGCCGAGCACCTCTTTCGCGGGTTCGAAGAGGCCGGCGTCGAGCATTCCGAGCGGCTGTTTGCCATTGTGACCGCCGGCGTGGGTGCGGGGACGTCGTACAATTCGGGGTCGGACAAGCAAACCTACTACCGCGTGGGAGTCCAGGACGGCGTCGCCGACTCGCCGCTCGACTTCGCCCAGTCGCTCACGGCGGGCGGGTGCTGCCACGGCGATCTGGCCCTGCTTGAGGGCGAAAACTCCCTGCGCGAGTTCCATCACCTCGTCGAAAACGGCGTCCCTTTCCCGCATAACGAGCGCGGCGGCTTCGTCGGCTACAAGACCGACCACGATCCGCGACAGCGGGCCACTTCGGCGGGACCGTGGACCTCGCGGTTCATGGTCCGAAAATCTTTGGCCCGGCTGGCGCGCTCCGCCGTCCGGTTCTACGACGGCTATCAGATGATAGCCATTCTGACCGGAGGCGAAAGCGAGGGGCGGCGCGCGATCGGCGTTCTTGCGGCCGACCAGTCTCGTCTCAGCCATCCCGACCGCGGATTGGTTCTGTTTCTTTGCCTCAATGTGGTGGTGGCCACCGGCGGCCCGGGCGACATGTACGAGGTGAGCGTCTATCCGCGCGGCCAGATGGGCAGCCACGGCGCGCTCTTCGAGGCGGGAGCGATCGCGGCCAATCTCACCGAGTCGCAGTTCGGCCTGGCTTCGATCGAACCGCGCTGGAATCTCTCGGGGACCTATCAGCAAGTCGTTCCGCGCTATTTCAGCACCGCCCCCGACGGCAGCGACTCGCGCGATTTCCTCAACGACTACTTTTCCGACATGCGCTCGATGGCCACCAACATTTTCCTCAAGGGCTATCAATGGCCGTTCGATCCGCAGCGCGTGGCCGGGTCGTCGCTGGTGGACCTCGCGGTCTATAACGAAGAGGTCTTCCGGGGCCGGCGCGTGTTCATGGACTTTCGCGAAAATCCCCGTCCCTCGCCGGGATGGAAGCCTTTCTCGATCGGCGAACTCGGCGACGAAGCACGCGTCTATCTCGAACGCTCGGACGCAACCCAGGCAACGCCCCTCGAGCGGCTGGACAAGATGAACCGCCCGAGCATCGAGCTCTATCGCGAGTCGGGCAAAGACCTCGCGCGCGAGCCGCTCGAGCTCGCCGTCTGCGCCCAGCACAACAACGGTGGGTTCGCCGTCAACCTCTGGTGGGAGTCCAACATCAAGGGCCTCTTTGTCATCGGCGAGCTGGCCGGGACTCACGGCGTCAAACGGCCCGGCGGGTCGGCCCTCAACAGCGGCCAGGTCGGCGGGTTGCGCGCGGCCCAGGCGATCGTCCATCGCGGGCCGGCCAAAGCGCCGCGCACCGACTGCCTGCGGCTGTCCGAAAAGGGCATCGAGGAGGGAATGGGACACATCGCGCGGATTCTCGAGCGGTCGCCACGGGCCTCGCTCAGCATCGAGGAGGCGCGGGCGGACATCCGCCGTCGCATGACCCGGGCCGGAGGAATCCTGCGCGAACGAGAACCCGTGCGCCGGGCCGTCGCCGAGGCGCGTGAACTCTATCGTCGCGTGCAGGAAGAGGGCCTGAAAATCGCAAGTGCCGAACAGTATCTTGACGCCATCGCGGTCGAACAGATGTGCCTGGCCCACGTGGGTTATCTTCGCGCGATCGAAACCTATCTTGAGCGCGGCGGCGGAAGTCGCGGCTCCTACCTGGTCATTGATCGCAGAGGCGGACGCGAGGCTCATGCGCTGCTCGGCGAGGCCTTTCGCTCGCTACCCGAAAACGAATCGCTCCGCGCGGAGGTTCTCGAAGTTCGCTATCGCGGCCACGGAGAGTTCGCCGTCTCGCCCGTCGCCGTTCGCCCGATTCCGCAGGCGCAGTACTGGTTCGAGAACACCTGGAACGACTACCGCACCGGCGCCATCTTTGAAAAGTCACGTTTGGAGTGAGAACAAGACCGCCAGGAGGGGGGAACACCATGAGTAAACTGGATGTCGCCTTTTCGGACTATCTCAAGGAAACCTACAACGTGTTGTCGCGCGACGGAGTCCTGCTGGTCTCTCAGGCCCACCCCGACAAGCCCAACATCATGGCGATCGGCTGGGGCTCGGTGGGGATCATTTGGGGCAAGCCGATCTTCATCGTTCTGGTGCGGCCGTCGCGCTACACCTATGGGTGCATCGAAAAGGTTCCCGAGTTCACCGTCAATGTTCCCACTCCGGAGATGAAAAGCGTAATCGAGTTTTGCGGCAGTCGGTCGGGCCGCGATTTCGACAAATTCAAAGAAACGGGCGTGACCAGGCTTCCATCGGCCAACGTCGAGCCGCCGCTGATCAAGGAATGCGCCATTCACTATGAATGCCGCGTGGTTCATCGCAACGACGTGCGGCCCGACGAACTGGCCCGCACCATCATCACGGGCGTGTATGCCCAGGGGGATTTTCACCGCGTCTACTTCGGCGAGATTCTGCGCACCTGCATTGATGTGGACAAAATCGAAACGCTGAGGGGATAAGCGAAAAGGCAAAAGTGAGAAGCCAAGGACACGACGAAACGCGGGCCTGCCTCGCGTTACACTACGATTTGAAAGGGGGCTGGGTCTTTTTACTTTTTCCTTCATTTCACCGGCTTGCCGTCCAGTGTGCAGTAGCGAGCGATCCGAGCCTCAGTGCTTGACTCGTCATACTGAGCCACGACGTAGCGGATCAGCTTCGCTTCGGGGACAAACTCGAATTCCACGATCTCTTCGGACTTCTCGCCTTTGCCCATGACCTGAACGACGGGGTTGCGTTCGAGCGTCAGCACGTCCACCCGCCAGAGATCGCCGCCGCGGCTGACCGTCCCGTAGCGATACCCCTCGAGGTAGTAGATCGTGCGATCGTCATACCAGTACGCCGCCTTGATACTGAGCGTCGAGGCCGCGTCGCGATGGTCGGTCGCCTGTCGCAGCGACCGCGCCGGCACATCGAACACGTACAGATCGGCGGCCATCTCGAACTCGAACGGATCAAGGAAGGCCACGAACCGGCCGCTGGGCGATTTCCCCACCAGGCGCGGAAACCCCTGCACGACGATGGGATAGAAATGATCGTCATCGGCATAGATGAGGTCATGCTCGCTGAGATAAAGCCGGCGGTCGTCGCCCAGTTCGATCGCGCGGGCATAATCCACTTCGGGCGCGATCGGCAGAGTGTGCAGCTCACTGGCCGGGGTCTCGTGTTTTCTGCCGCGCAAGAACCGCGGTCTGAACCGCGCGCAATCGGTGCAGAGCCAGACCGCGAGCACGAGCATCAGGCCGACTTTCCAGTGAAGACGGGCCACCCCATCGGGTCCACCCGTTTTTCCTGCCGGCTCGTGGAACAATTCAGTTGCCCTCCCGAGTCAAACTGAGTTCTAATGCAGGTGGGACAGGTTGCCAACCTCGCCTACGCACATCAGACAGATTGGCAACCTGTCTGACGAGGTAGCGACGATGGACGGCGACGATTTCGCCAAAACCCTTGCGCGGACGGCCGACCGGATCTGTTCGCGAATCCTCCACGAGGACATCGAGTGGGTGGACATTGCCATCGAAATCGAGAACATGCGCGAGCTGGTGCGCGCTCAGGCCCCCGACAAGCTGGCTCTCTTCGAGCGGATCTACGAGGCCCGCTTCCACCGCATCTGGGAACAGTGGCATCGCGATGTCCCGCCCCTCTACTCCGAACCGGCCTAAGTGGCGCAGGCTGTTAGCCTGTGGAATACTGACCACACCCCAACCGATTCCTTACAGGCTCGGATCAATCGCAATCTTCAGGTTCCGATCCCGTCCCTCCGTGAACAGGTGGATCGCCCCAACCACGTCACCCAGCCCCCGAACCGTCGTCACAATCCGCTCATAGTCAATCTTGCCGCTTTCGAGCAGCCGCGCGGCCTGGTTGAGTTTGCGCGGCGGCATCTTCGAAGCGATAATCCGCATTTCCCGCTGATAGACGTCGTGCGGGTCGAGGCGAATCTCGCTTCTCTCGGGGCAGACGCCGAAGATCATAAACGTCCCGCCCTTGCGAACCAGCGGCAGCGCTTCGGCGATGGCCTGCGGATTGCCCGAGGCATCCACGATGAAATCCACGCCTTCGGGCAACACCTCGCGGACGCGTTCGGCCAGTCGCCCGTCCGACGGATCCAGCACCAGCTCGGCGCCCAATTCGGAGGCCATCTTGCGGCGATAAGCCACCGGCTCGCTCTGAATGAGATAGGCCGAGGGACTGTGCCTGAGCATCTGGTTCCAGAGCAGCCCCACCGCGCCCGCACCCAGCACCATCGCCGTGCGTCCCGCCTCGAATCCCAGCCGATCGTATCCGTTCAGAACGCAGGCCAGCGTTTCGGTCAGGATGCCCCCTTTGATGCCCACGTCGGGGCTGATGGCAACGATGTGGGAGGCGGGCACCGCGGCGTATTCCGCATATCCGCCGTGGCGACTATAACCGACGACGGTCGAACTGGCGCACAGGTTGGGCCGCCCGATCTGGCAATACTCGCACCGCCCGCAGCTGACGACGGGATCCACGGCCACGGTTTGGCCCACGGACCATTGGGTGACACCCGCTCCGACGGCAACGATTTCGCCGACGATCTCGTGGCCGAGCACCACCGGCGGAACGACTCCCTCCTTCAAATCGCCATGAAAAATGTGGACGTCGGTTCCACACACGCCGCAGCCGCGCACCCGGAGAACGACCTCGCCCGCGCGCAGCTCCGGTTCCGGCAAAGTGGTCGCCTTCATCTCCCCTTCGCGAACAAACACGACCGCTTTCATCGTGCTCTTCCCCTTCTTGCGTAAAGATGCGGATGGTTTCCTCTGAACGCCATTGGGACAAACAGTCATCTTTCAGAAAACGGACCGAAACGCAAAAGAAATCGCCGCCGACGCAATTCGGGGTTTCAGGTTTCAAGGTTCACGTTTCACGGATTTGTCTCTCTTTGTGTCTTCGTGCTCTTATGGGAGTTTAGGCTGTAGGCTGCAGGAAAAAAGAAGATCGAAGGAGAGAGCGAGTCATTGGCGGCAAGCGGGATGGTTGGGCTTCGAGGGGCGCGACGCCAGGCCGCTCCTACAGCCTACAGCCTACAGCCCACAGCCTATAGCCTACAGCCCACAGCCTACAGCCTGCAGCCTATAGCCTAAACTCCCCCCCTCACCATCAAAACCGCGGCGTTCCGTGTTGGGCTTGACAGGGAACGTGACCGTCATCAACAATTCACCCGTCAAATCCGCAGTGTTCTCGAGAGCCCCGCAATTATGTGCCTGCTGATCGTCCTCCGCGAGATGATTCCCGACTGGCCGCTGGTCATGGCGGCCAATCGCGAAGAGCATTACGACCGTCTCGGCGAGCCGCCGCAGCTGCTTTGCGAGAACCCGAAAGTCTTCGGCGGGCGCGATCCGCACGCCGGAGGCACGTGGCTGGCCGTCAACCAGTGGGCGATGGTTTGCGCGGTGACCAATCGCCCCCGCACCGAGCCGCCGCCCGGCGAGGCGCGGTCGCGCGGACTGCTCGCTCTCGACGCGGCGTGTCAGAAGTCGCCCATTGCCGTGGCGGACCTGTTGGGCCGCGCGCTCGCCGAAAACCAATACAACGGCTTCAACCTGTTTTGCTCCACTCCAGCTGACGGCAGGATTTTCTACTTCGATGGGCGGTTGCGCGAAAAGCCGCTCGCCTCCGGCCTTTTCATTCTCACCACCAGTGACGCCAATGACCCTTCGTCGGCCAAGATTCGGCGCGTCCGCGAACGGCTCGAACCTGACCGCCCGCGACCGCTCGCCGCGTGGATCGAGCGACTCGAAGCGATCTGCCGCGATCACGCCGGCGCCCCGCCCGGCCGACCCGACGCCCCCTGCATGCACGGCGAAAAGGGCGGCACGATTTCGTCGTCCATCCTGGCGTTTCACGGCCGCGACCTCAACCTCCATCTCTTCCGCCACTGCCAGGGCCGCCCCTGCGAAGCCCCCTACCAACCGGTCCCCTGGCCCAGCGGGTTTTTCGTGCGCAGCTCCGAGAGCCCAGGATAGCGATTCGCAACCATTCGGGAATCCGATTATATCGTCTCATTGAGCTCTAAGTGGTGTTTCAAGTCGTATTTGATAGACCCCCCCTCTCCGTCATTGCTTCGTCGCCAAAAAACGGCTCCTCGCAATGACACGGCAAATATCCATCAATTACGACTTGAACGACTACTAGCCCAACTTCAACACTGAAGGACTTTTTTTGGCCGCTTTTTCGTGGGGCGGGAAAGGTAAGTGGCGGAGTGTCAATGGTTTGAGTTGGGGGGCGGCGAAACATGAAAAGCCCCCTGGCCGAGCGGTCCATCTTCCACCATCTCGAACATCGCGCCGACACGCACATCTTCCTGTGCGTTCTGGCCTGTCATCTTGTCGTGGCCATCGAGAAGACGCTGCGCGACGGCGGCCTTTGGACCTCGTGGGCCACGGTGCGCCAGACCCTTCGCAAGCACCAGGTCGGCACCATCGTGCTGCCGGCGCAAAACGGCTGGACCCTTCGCATTCGCCGCGA
>Ga0315282_10012836_pt1 | contig 12748 bp, 27 predicted proteins | sample YL17G07_20_MG_FD_203693 | JGI IMG/M metagenome (GOLD analysis project Ga0315282, IMG submission 203693) | Sediment microbial communities from Yellowstone Lake, YNP, Wyoming, USA - YL17G07_20 | ecosystem: Environmental > Aquatic > Freshwater > Lake > Sediment | place: USA: Wyoming | collected... | reverse complement strand
GGTGAAAAACTAAAATGGAGAGAACGTTTAGAGGAGTAATTTTCCCGAACGCTAAAGGAACTTTCAGCCACGCTTTTGATGAGCCAATAAAGGTCATTGCCATGCAAGTAGTCAGAGGCAAGAACAGTACGATGGTAGAGCTAGAGGAGGCAAAGCCATGAAACACGAAGACGTCAAAGCGATCCTCGTTGAGGCTAGACACCCGCTGGTGAAGTGCCCACGGGGTCATTCCTACCGCGTCCCATTCCGCTTCTTCAGGCGGAACGTCAGGAGGGCGCGAGAGTTCATCTGCCCTATATGTTTCAAGGCCTTCGTGGTCAAAAAGGAGGCATCTAAGAAATGAGCAGAACAGAGGATAATATCAGAATGAAACCCCAGAAGGCTCTCATGACCTTATATTCCAGACGAATGTAAAATTGAACTATCTAAGATGGGATTAAAGGTTGGGAATTGACCAACTACCTCCAGACGAACAGAAGAGAGTTCGATGGGTTCTTGACTGGACAGAAAGAATGGCCCATAAATATGGAGGAACCGTTTACGAAAAAGGTAACGGTCCTAGGTGGGATTGGGGTCAGGCTCTCTGCAGAGAATGCTATGGTAAGGAATGGATTAAACTCGTTCCAGAAACCCCAACTTGGGATGATATCAAAAGGGCTCAGGATTGGGAGAACGGTGAGATACCTTCTTGGGTCAACAAGAGGAAAACAAGAAAATGATAATAAGGCGAGTTCATTTAACCGATGGATGGTTGTTATTAGGACCCGCCGCATGGTATGATTCGGAAGATGACGCGATTTGTGTTGATGAAAGATTGAAACCCTTCTGGCTTGTTTTACTACACGAGTTGGGGCATCATATCATAGGATATTTTCCTCAAGCGATTTATTATGTGGTATCATTAGATAGTGAATGGGACAATCTTTGGGTAAAATTGAGACTTAATTATTTCTTTAAATTGGAGATATAAACCATTTATTTAAGGAGGAAAAAGAAATGAGCATGAAAATACTTATAAATTGGACGCCGAAAGAGAGCGCGCAACTACACGCTTGGATAGAGAATGAGATTGCTCAGGGAGAGTTTGATGACGCGGTCTTTAAAAGGTTTTCAAACTCTGATAAACTAATAGATGATTTCTGCGAGGGATGCGACCATAAATGTAAAGATACCTGCGATGGGTGGAGATATAGAACCTGAATGGAGGTGAAAGATGAAGCATGAAAACATTAGTTTACTCTAAAAATAAGGATTATTTCTTTATCGAGGAGATAGCCAAGGAATTAGGATCGAATGGGTTTTGGCAACCAACCCATCCTGAGAACGAGGAAACATCCGAGTGTCTTCCTTTTGTATTTTGGAAACTCAAACGCGGAGAGGTGATGCAAATTGATGATAATAGTGATACGGTCGAGTCCTATCGCAAAACTGCTTGTAGAGATTGTCTACTCGGCATAGATGGAGTCTGTAAACCCATAGAAGAGGAAAAATCTTAGAGGATAAAAACCTTGACTTGGAGAAAATATCCAGACGTGGAACCCATCAGAAGGCTCCGCAACGAGGGCAGGGAGCTTTTAGGCAAGCCTGTCTACCTCACTGAGAAGCGTGATGGGGAGAACGTGAGCCTATGGTTTGATAATTACGCCATTAGAATCTCCAGCCATAACCTAGAGGAGGCAGGTGACGATATTAAGAACCGTATGGCGCGGGTTCCCGAGTATGAAAGGGCACTCGAACTCCTCAAAAGCGAAATGGAATACCATAGGGATATAATCCTCTATGGGGAACTCTTGAAGACCGTCAGCCCCACCCGGTTGGAGCCTAAGAAGAAATATCCCCACTGGATTCTGTTTGATATATTCGATAAGATCACGGGAAGATTCGACCCATATGAGAAGGTCTACCAACTGGGATTCCAGTTCAAGATTCCCGTCGTCAGAGCCTTCGATAAGTTTGTTCCGCCGGATATAAACGATCTCAATTACCACGTAGCGTACGGGCTGAGATGGTGCGCTAGGCACAAGCGAGAGGGGCTGGTTGGAAAGTGCTATGGGGTCGAGGAAATTTTCTTCAAGGAGAAGAGGGATATTCCAGTGCTTCCAAAGATTCCCCGCAAAGGAGAGGTTAAGCCCCAATATCCCGCGATGCCCGAGGATAGGATTTTGAGGGGGTTGCAACACGCCTACGATGAGTGCGTCAAGAACGGCTGGGAGTGGAGGGATAAGAGCAAGGCGATGCCCCTAGTGGCGAAACACCTGACCCTAGAGGCTAGGGAGCATAACTTTGCGGTTCCAAGAAACATCTACACTTTGTACATAGATATTCCCGAGGAGAAGATTAAAACTTAAAAATTAAGGATATGGGTAATTTATGGAGGCTTCTCAAAACCCGTATCATAGAGGCGTTTTTCAAGCCGCGAAATTGCCTCCGCATTTGTTGCTCCCACCTTCAAATCTATGGAGATGTTGAGGAGTTCTATCGATAGTCGGTCTATTAATTCCGAGGCAGTTTTTCCATCGGGGCACTTCTGTAAGAGGCGTTTGATCTTCCATCCCAGAATCGAGTCTAAAACTTTCTCAGCCGTCTCCGCCTCCTCCGCCTTCCTGACCTCCTCCAGAGCGCTCATCAAGTCTCTCTCAGCACTTTCAAGCTTCTGGATGGCATCCAATTCTCGCGCAAGGGATTCCAAATACCCTTTCTTAGCTGTGTCCATTCTGCTTTCTCGGACTTTAACATAATTTCGCCATAATTCGTTCAAAATTATCCTATGGCTCCGAAGCATGTTTAATTTTTCCGTTTCCTCGCGAGAGAACTCCCCCTCGGGCTTCCATTCGGGAAGTTTCTTTATCGCTTCCTCGACATTGGTCTCTAGCGCCGATTCCTCGGGTTCTATGGGTTCGGGTTTCGGTTTCGTCTTCTTCTTTGGGGGATTCTTCCTCTTTTCTTCCCTGACCTTTTCCCAGTTTGGATCGCGCTGTAGGACAAATTCCCTCACCTTGAGCGGGTCTAACCTCATAGCAACCAGAGGATATTTATTTTTAATTGTTTCTATGATTTCCTCTATGGTGTTCGCTGTCTGCATGCGAGCCACGATCAGGGGGCGCACCTGCCCCGGCACGTCTTCTAGAAGAATAGAACTTTTAATTTCCCCGTTCGACATCTCCAATCATCTTCAAGATTCAAAATTTTCGGGGAGGAGTAGAAGTATGAAGGTTTCTTCGCTGTTCTTGTTTAGGCCCAAAAAGTACGGCTCCTCGCCGTTTCCCTCTCCCCAGCCCAAAGCAAGCAGGTTCCATGGCGCTCTCTCCCCTGAATATATAAGGGGCTAGGATTATTTCAAACCAAAAACCTTAAATACTAACAAGATACTCTCTATTATCAACTAGAGGCGCGCGAGAATGGAGCCCAAAGACGGTATCGAAATCTACCGGGCGAAAGCCTACATCTATGACTCGAATCAGTATATTCTCATTCCCCCATTTATCATCGACCGCCTCAATCTGGAGCACGGCGATGAGGTCGAAATCGTGATTCGAAAGGTCGTGGAGGAAGAGGAAGATGAGTAAAAAAGTCAAGGTATGGTGCCATATTATAGAGGAGTTTGTAGATAATTCTGACAAGTGCCCGCCAAATTGCCCCGACAAGGGAAACACCAAAAGGTGCCCCCTATGCTGAGCAAGTCGCAGATGAAAAGGCTCCAAGCCCTCCGCTCACGCTTGTTCGTATGCATCGAGTTCGAGAACAAGATGAGCGGAGGTTATCATAAAGACTATGAGGGTTGGCTGGAGATAGGTTATAGTCTCCCCGGCATCTTCCACGAAAAAGAGAAGACCCCGTGGCATATCCACCTCAGTTGTTACCTCCTCTGCGAGGGTAGGGGAGAAGATTTCTTGGGGGCTACCATCGAGGAATGCTTGGATAATTTTGAAAAGTTTATAGAGGGTTGTGAGAAGGGGCAGGCGGAAGTGAGGGAGAGGGGGATAGTATGAAAATAGTTTTAACTAAAGAGCAATACGACCGCCGCCCCTTTAAATCCTCGAATAGAACCAAGGCGCTAACGAAAGGCGACATTATGGGGCTGCTTGAGGATAAGGGCGTGACGGATATGGCTTTCATGAAAGACCCCGGCGAAGAGGGGGAGTTCCTTGTCTTCAAGGTTTCTTTCACCATACAGGGAGTAAAACGCACCTTCAGCATCCGCCTAGACGTTCCCCGTATTTATTATATGAAACCAATTCGCGTCGGGCGGAATGCCCCGAAACAGGAAACTTATCTCGAAAAGGAGAGCTGGCGTTGCCTCTATTGGCACCTTAGAAACAAACTCCTCGCACTTGAATACGGCGCGGAGGAGTGGATTCAGCTTTTTGCGGCGGAGGTCTTGTTTAAGCTGACCGATGATAGTCAAGCCACCGTTGGCGAAGCCCTATCAAACCTCTTTATGGATGAAGAAAAGTTCACGAGGTTAGGAGCGTTGATGTTAGAAGATAAACGAGGTAAATGATATGTCGAAAGGAAAGTTATTTGAGCCCCTGAGCAGGGGCAAGATAATCGGTTCAGAATCGTACACTATGCACGCCCTCGACTATCCAAGGGAGTGGAACCTTAAAGAGGAGATGGAGAAGCGCCTGCTCGAAGCCAAGGAAGAGTTCCTGAAGATAGACCCCGCAACGGACGATGCCCTTCTGGACAGCATCTATGACTGGTTCCTGAAATACTTTGGCGAGGTAAAATAAGTGAAATGAAAAAGACGTGGTTCTGAAATGCCTTGGCGATGTATTGCCTGCGATATGATGTTCGAGGAACCCGCCGCCTTTTTATTCACCCCCCGTTGCCCGTACTGCAGTTCCACGGCGTTCATAGATGTCTCTATGGAAGAGTTCGAGGAATGGAACGAGATAGAGGAATGGAACGAGAGAATAGACGACGAAGAGGAAAACTTAAATACACGCGGGGGTATAATCTAGGTGAACAAAGATGGTGAAGCAACTAGACTTAAACGGAAACCCGATGGACGACACCGAGAGGGTCATCGAGGAGTTCTGTTGCAAGGCGTGCTTCTACGCCAAGAACAAGCCCTGCACCTGCCGCTGTGGGGGAAAGTACCACGGGAAGGGAAAGGCTCAAATACTACTGAAGATAGTAAAAGGAGGGGAAGATTTATGAGTACGGACGAAATCAAAAAATATACGAGAGGGTATAGAGCCGCATCTATTTGTTATACGTTATTAGAATCACTCCAACTTAGCTATAGATTGATAGTTGGCATTCTTTTAGATATGGAGTTCATAGGTTATAATGACCGAAGTGATCTAGAAAACTTACGCAAGATGAAGAGTGCAATTGATTACAATATGGTTCGAGAGAGCAAGTTTACCACCTCCCCCCTAAATGGAATGGCTGACCGAGTTTTAGCATATACTCTGTCTTTTGAAGAAAAGGAAAAAACTTAAATAGAAGTTCAGCGGATAGAGGAAGGAGGTGAAAAGGAATGAGCGTGCTCCACGATATAATGAGGGGAGTAAGTGTTGTTGAGGTATTTTTAGCGGGGTTTAACCTTTATAGATACATAACTACTTCAGATGTTACCTTTTTCTTTATGACGATAGCGCTCGCTTTTATGGCTGGATTAGTATGGGAAACGGAAGAGTGAAATAGATGTCTGAAAAAGAATCGGTTAAAGTCTACCTAGTCGAGCATACCAAGGTAGACGATGGAAAAGCGCAGGTGCAAAAGGTTCTGGAACAATCCGAGATCAGGGTTCCAAGAACGGGCACCGATATCGTCAACGGACGGTGGATGGCGCTCTTCAAGGGGTGGAGAACCCTGAGCGGCGACCCCGAGAAAATGGTCAGGGCTACCCTAGAGGGAATAGCCCAAAGCTCCGTTATCACCACGCAGAGAAACATCTATTACACTATACGTGGTGCTCACCCCGATTGGAAGTACAACGGGATGGAACTGAAAGACGACAAGGTGTACAGCGCCTTCGTGGGCCCGATAATGGAGAACGTCCAGCTTGCGACGCAAAGAACGATGCAGAGCTTTGGTGTCAGGGCTTCCCCCAGAGGCTATATTATGGGCGACGGAAATATCTACACCCCCTCGAAAGGTAAAGTACCTTTGACCGCCATGCCCGCCCTGAGTTTCGACTTGGTGGACGAAGGCGTGAGAGTAGACAGCCAAGCCCGGAAGGTCATCCACTTCGAGAAGGATGCGGGGTTCGAGGGGTTGGCTGGAAGAGACAATGCTATGATGATAGAAGCTATGTACTCGACCTCTCAGGGCTACCTAGTTGAGTCCGCAAATAAGTTCCTAGCAGACAACCAAAGGAGGGGCTTAAACGTTTATGTCGTTCACGATGCCGATCCTCATGGTTTGCAGATGCAATTGATGTATGGGATGGCTTCGAAGGCGAACTGCTATATGCCTTCGAGCTTCTATCCTCTTCCGCGATCCTGTATCCTTCTGGGGCTCTTTCCCAGAGTTGGAAAGGGTCTAGGACTACCCCCAGAGGAGGTAGGAGAGGAGAGCCGCAAGATTATCCCCAATCTAGAGAAGCTATGTGAAGAGCACCCCGAAATGCTTCCAGAGCTTGAGATCATAGATAAGGAAAATGAGCAATGGGAGTTCCAAGCCCTTAACGGCTTAGGCTCGGATGCACCTGCTATCTATCTGGTCGAGGCGCTCAGGGTTAAAGGCGATGAGATAAAGTACGTTCCAGACGCCGATAGCGTCAAAACAGCTATCACGGATAATATCACCGAAGACCTCAAGGACTACACCGACAGAAAGATTGAAGCCTTCGTTGATGACTGGTTCCAGAACGGGGGGCTCAAGGATCAACTGGTCGAGAAGATTAAGGAACAACTGGAGCCCGATATCACCGCTTGGAAGGAACATGCTAGGTCTGAGATAGAGGAGATGGCTAGGGTTGAACCAGAAAACTTTAGAGAAGCGGTGAAGCTAGAACTGGTCAAAGACCCCAAGCGCTACTGGAACTCGGCTGCCGGTAGCGTGATCTATGATATGGTAGACAAGAAGTTTGAGATCAAAGCAGACCCCGTGGTGGATGTTAAGCTGGAGAACGCTACCGTTGAGAGCGCCATAGATATCAGCGAGCCCGAGATTCCAAAGGAGCCGCTGACGAAGGACGATATCGTGGATAGCATAGAAAAGAGAATGGTAAGCACGATCCAGAAGCGGAAGCCCCTCGTCGATAAGATGAGGGGGGTCATGGAAAAAATATTCGGAGAGCCTGATCTGGAATGGTAAAAAAGAGCCCGAAGGTGGCGGAGAAGCCCGTGAAAGAGGAGCTGACCGAGATAGTGATGGGGGAGGTCTATCGAACATTCACGGAGGAGGATGAGAAGGCGATGAGGACGGTCGAGGGGGCGAGCTGGTGCAACGTGACAAAAGAGGCTATGAAGGCAGGTCTACCCTTTTTTATCGCCAAGAGGCGGTGCGCGTATATCGCCGATACAATCTCCGTGGTGAACTCGGAGTGTAGCGCGATATGTAAACAGGCTACGAGAGCCAAGGACTGGGATAAGTTCAGCGAGCTATGCAATAAAAGCACCCAGCTATGGAACAAGATGATGAGTGAGCAGAATAAGAAGAATGAGCCGTGGGTGGTCTAAAGGTTCCAATAGAGCCGACATATCGATAAAAGTTTACCTATATTGGTAAACTATTTAAATTAGTTTACCTAGAGGGTTATCCCCCTGAAATGTTTGAGAGGGAAAAAGTATGGGATTTAATAGATGTGGTTATTTTGCTAAGAATGGCAAACAAGAAAAAGATTCGACCGAAACTGAAGAAGGCGACCGCGTTCCAAAACCCAAGAAGAAAAGGTCAAAGAACCCTAGACAAACACCTAAAAAAGGAGCGATGATTGGCATGCTTCCTACCCCGAGAGTCGAGTGGTGGGAAATGCTCAACTGGGAAAAAATGAAAAAGACTTGGAAGCTTCTTCCTCCAGAGTTAAAGGAGAAAATTAGAGAGAAGGGTCTAGCCCCAAAGGAGTAAGTTTCAAATGTCGGAGAAAGAAAAAGCTAAGAAAGGAGAGCGTAGGGGAGGAGGTCGTGGAACTCACGGCAGTATCAGTAAATCTGGGAAGGTCAGAACACAGACTCCAAAGGTTCCAAAGACCAGCGAGAAAAAGCACCACGGTCCGTTGAAAACGAATCGTATTAAATATCAAAAGTTCTTGAGGAAAGATCATGGAAAAAGTGTTACTGATAGACAGCCGTGAGCCCTTAATTTTTGCGGAACGGATCGCGGAAGTCTGTCCCATTCCGATTAGCATCGAGCAACTTGATACCGGCGATTTCGTCTGTGAAGATATTTGCATAGAAAGGAAGGAAATAAGCGACCTAGCCGCATCGATCATCGACAAACGCCTCTTCACACAATGTGAGAGGATGCAGGAGCAGTTCCCAGACGGGCATTACCTCCTCATCCACGGTAGACTAGAGGACGTGACGGTCAGAATCAACCCGCACGCGATTATAGGCGCTGTAGCGAAGATGGCGAGTTTAGGCACCAAAATTATCTGGGTTTGTTTTGATAATGAAGAACACCTGATATATCTCATCCTTAAAATCCTTGAATGGAACGGAAAATTGGTGATGATTAAGCCAAAGAAAGCGAAGAAGGCGGAAGAGGGAGAAGAAGACCCTCCTTTTTTCAAGATGGTGTAAAATAGAAACCTTTATATACTAAAAGGGGGTATATAGGATAGTAAAAAGCGCCATAAGGGCTCTTTAGGACTTCTAAGTGAGAAATAATGACTTGGGGTTTGTTTTCAATGAGCCAATTCCTGATAAGCCCAGCCGTAGGTCTAAAACTGTCACCAGAGTCTCAGAAGACTTTCACCTCACAAGCGCGGAAAAGCTTGACCTTTATTTTCTCACCAAGAAATGTCTTGAGAGGCGTAAGACTTCTCGGACTAGGCTACCTCGACCGGGCTTTTTCTACGTTGGAGCGAGTTGGGACAGGATATGCGCGATCATCTGCCTCTATCTCCTCTATAGAGATGGAAGGTGTGCAATCTATAAGCAAAAAAAGGAATACTACGACGAGGTGTACGACCTCAATAAAAAGGATTTCAAGGAACTCCGAAGGCGCGTGCTCGGTGAACTGGAGGAGATAATGGATGCGTCCTTTCCTTTTAGTATCATCGACCGACAAGGAGCGTTACGAATATGCTAAAAAAATCGCCAAGGACAACCACTGGGATTTCATATCCATAGAACCTAAAAATGCGAAGTTCGAATTGTTCAAGGCTTCCCTGACCTCGACCCTCAACCAAAATAGAATTTTGTACTTCATAGAGGACGCGGAGAAACTCAGCGAAGACGATTGCGCCGAGCTTATAAAATACACCTTCAAATCTCCCCATCGCTTTTTCTTCTCCACGAGGTCTCTCTACAAGACGAAGAAACTCCTGAAAGATTCCTGCATGGTCAAGGTTCTAAGCCCCAGACGGGATGACCTTTTCGAGATCGAGTACCTGCTGATGACGGAGCCCGATAGGGATAAGGTCAGGGCGGAGATGGAGAGGACGAAGGTGGAAGCTGGTCAGGTTCTGCATATCTTCAAGAACCACGTCTGGAACGCCTCGCCTGATGTCTTCAGAGCCGTTGAGCGATGCCTCCAAAAACTTTATATATACAAAGAGGGGTATCTATTATCAGCGTTCTGCTATCTCTTCCCACCTAAAAGGCTCCCTATTACCAGCCAAAAGGCGGGAGAAAAGGAGGCAATTCTGGATATGTTCAATGGGTTCGTCTCTAAGATGAGGGGAAAGTACCCCCACCTATCGACCGCTGAGATTCGGGGGGTTTACACGATGTTTCCCGCGGGTTGGGTGAAAGAGGAAGATAAACCGAAAAAGAAGACTATAAATGGGAAAACTAGAGCGGTCGAGAACGAGGGAACAAAAGTAAGTCTGGATAGGTGGTTTTGATGAGGTATCCGGTTGAAAAAATACCAAGACAAAAACATACACGTTGGGATGTAGTATGGAATTGCCCTGATTGTGAAATTCCCATGGAAAGAAAAGATAGAACCCACTCTCCCACGTCCTCTTGTATTCATTCTATATGCCCCAAATGTGGATTAGAGTGGTGCGATTTCTATAGAGCGTATTGGGGAAGAAAACCAAAAAATCCTAAAGCTATACAGGAGGCTTAGTAATGGAGCTTTATACTGAAAAATACCGACCTAAAGTACGGGAAGAAATCGCGGGAAATAAGGAGACCGTAGACAAGATATTCGGCATGGCCGAGAATATTCCCCATCTTCTCCTAGTCGGTCCCGCTGGATGTGGTAAAACTACAATAGCACTGGCTCTGGGGAGGCTCCTGTTCGGGGAGAACTATCGGCAGAACTTCTTGGAACTCAACGCCAGCGATGACAACGGGATCAACGTTATACGTGGGTTGGTGAAAGATTTTGCTAAGACTACCCCACTAAGCTCCGATTTCAAAATAATCCTCTTGGATGAAGCCGACAACATGAGTACCGATGCGCAGGAAGCTCTGAGGAGGACTATGGAGAGATATGCGCGCATAACCAGATTCATCTTGTCCTGTAACCGAGAAGAGAAAATTATCGACCCCGTTAAGAGCCGTTGTCAAGTATTCCGCCTTTCTCCTTTAACCTCGGAGGATATTTTACTGAGACTTAAATTCATCGCGGAAGAGGAAAAGCTTGTAGCGACCGAAGAGGGGCTAGAAAGGATCGCCGAAGATGCTCAGGGAGATATGAGAACCGCCTTGAATTGGCTTCAGGTACTAGCCACCTCGAAGGTGCCCATAACCCCAGAGTCCTATACCCAGAAGAAGAAGGCGGACCTTCCGGAAACCGTCTGGGATAATTTAAAGGCGGGGCGGTTTTTGCAGGCGAGAAACAGGGTCGTGGAGTATCTCACGCTGGGTTACAGCGAAAGGGAAATCATAGAGATGCTACATAAAAGTTTATTAGGGAGAAGAGATATTAAGTATATTACAAGGGGAGAATTAGTTATCCGACTAGCGGAGGTAGACTACCGCCTCACGCTAGGAGTTTCGAAAGGATTGCAAATGGATGCAATGCTTTTGTCAATGTTAAAAGTTTTTAAAGAGGATAAGGATAAACCCGATGGAGTGGATTGGAATTGAGTATCAAGGAAGCGAAGAGAGAATTTTGGGAAGAGGAGGAAGAGTAATGGATGCTCTAAAAGCGTTTAAGAAATATGTTGGAACATCTCTTAGCGAATCTTTTATTACTTTGCTCTATAATGATGGTTGGAGGCTCGATTTAGTGCAGGATGGAAGATGTGAGGCATATACGAAACCGAAGTATACATTCACCAATTTCATTGATAAGAGTAGTGAACACCAAAACTTAGCAACAGAAGCAATTCCTCTTGAAGACGATGAAGTATATGGTTTTTTAAAGGCTAGGTTTCCCGAAAAAGACTTTAGGTCTGAAATAAAGAAAAAAGTGCAGGATTGGTTGAAAAAGGAGATTATAGATGCGATTGAATAATGATTTATTTGAAATAGTGAAAAAGGAGGAAAATAAGAAATGAGTAAGAAAATTAGTGAAGAGGAGGTTCTGCTCGCGCTAAGCAAGCAGATGGACGTTCCCGTTGAGGAACTTAAAAAGGAACTTGAAGAAATTCTCGTTGAAGTGAAGAAAGACGAAAGGCTGACGAACGCCAAGGAAGGTGAGGCGCGGGAGATCGCACGGAACCGCCTTGTTACAGCAAAGCGCAGGGAGCTTGCGAGCCCAGCTAATACGTGGAAGGGGATTGTCCTCGGTATCGGTGACCTAGTGGACACCGTTCGAAGGGTCAGACGCTTAACTGAGGAAGCTTATACCCTAGACCCTATTAAGACATCGAAGGGGTGGGTTTACAAGGAAACCTTTGTTTTGGCGAAAACTGAAGACGTTGTAGACCCCGAAAAGATAGAATTGGGGGTTATAGGAGTTAAGGTCATCCCTCTGTATCCTAAGACCGAGGCGAACGATAAATACAGACGCTCGCTGACCCCTATCCCGGAGCATAGCTGGCTCAGAAACGTCTATGGTGTAGCTTTCCCTATCGACAAGAAAACACGAAAGGAGGGAGAGCCTAGAGTATTCTCCATGACACTTAACAGAAAACTAGCCATAGAGGGTAAAAAGATTCCACTGATGAAGCCCGTGGTTTTCAAGGGCATAGATAAGACAACCGCGGAAGATGCCAAGGTTGGAGAATATAAAATTAATGCAAGCGCTTACACCGAATTCAAGCCAGACCCTGCTCTCGTTCTACCTCCCCTTGAGGACATCATAGTGACGAACTGCGCGAAGAAATTTGTCCTATTAGGAGAGCTAGACCAGTGGCATAGAGATCATGAGAAGGATAACGCCCGTTGGTGTATAACGCAGGGCACCGTGAGCAACCTGAACCTAGAGCCTAATGAAAAGACGAAGAATATGAGGATGACCCTAGACGACGAGAGCCTGATGTTTGCCCCGGAAAAGGAAGGAAGATCGGTTGGTGTCCAGTGCTGGATTCCCACGGATAGAAACCTTGATATGGAGTTCGGTCAAGACTCACGGATATATGTCGTGGGAAAGACGGGGAGAGGGAAGGCTTATGACCGCGAGACTAGGCAACAGCTCGATGAGCCCGGTGATGTGAACTTTAACGTCTACGGGATATATGTCCCAGAGATATTCAGAATATCCAAGGAGGTAGAACCCGTTCCAGAGA
>Ga0315282_10012835_pt1 | contig 12748 bp, 10 predicted proteins | sample YL17G07_20_MG_FD_203693 | JGI IMG/M metagenome (GOLD analysis project Ga0315282, IMG submission 203693) | Sediment microbial communities from Yellowstone Lake, YNP, Wyoming, USA - YL17G07_20 | ecosystem: Environmental > Aquatic > Freshwater > Lake > Sediment | place: USA: Wyoming | collected... | reverse complement strand
TAGAGGGTTTGGTATCCTCGCCCAATAATGACGCGCGCGCCCGTAGCCCTCTGTGTCTCCGTTCTCTGCGGCCTGGTTGTGGCGCTCCCTTTCAGCGTTTACGAAGGCTCGGCGCCGATCTGGTTCAGCCTGGCGCCCGTGTTCTGGCTGGCCGCGCGCGTGCAGAGCCGGCGGCAGGCCTGCTTGAGCGCTGCCGTGTTCGCTTTTGTCTGGACGCTTGTTGACTTCTCGTTCCTCTGGCACCTGACAGTCCCCGGCACGGTGGCCCTGAGCGTGTACACGTCGGCCTTCTATGTGGCCGCGCTGCTGGGCGTGCGCTACCTGGCGCGACGCAACCCGGTGAGCGCGGTGTTCGGCGTGGCCGCACTGTGGACGCTCGTCGAACTGCTCCGCTCCGTCGTCCCCGTGCTGGGCTTCCCCTGGTTGCTGCTCGGCCACACGCTGCTCCACGACGAACATCTCCGGCAAGGCGCCGACGTGCTGGGCGTGTACGGCCTGAGCTTCCTCATCGCGGCCGTGAACGCCGCACTTGCCTTTGCCGTGCCGGCGGCGAGATCCGAAATCCGAAACTCGAAATTCGAAGGAAAGGGACAAAAGGAAAAGGAGAAAACAGCGCCGCCGCCGCAGGTTTCTTTTTTCTTTTTTCGCCGTTTTCCGTTTCCTTCGGATTTCGGGTTTCGGGTTTCGAGTTCTCTGACGGTGGCTGTGCTGTTGTTAGGCACATACCTGTACGGCATGGCGCGCATCGCCGACATCGCTCCGCGCCTGGCAGCGGGGCCGCCGATTGGCGTGATCCAGGGCAACGTCGCAACGAAGCTGGGGCGCACCGGCAAACAGCTCGATGAACAACTGGCCGAGCACATGGCGATGCACAAACAGCTTGCCGCGGGCGGGGATGCCCGCGCCACCCGGTCCACGGGCGGGGACGCCCGTGGTACTGCCGACAAGCCCGTGCTGATCTGCTGGGCGGAGACGATGGTGCCGGGCGCGCTGAACGCCGATTACTGGGGAACGGACTTCGCGGACGGGGTGGCGGCCTGCGGCGTGCCGACGCTGGCGGGATCGAACTACCGCGTGGCCGCCGACCCCGGGCAACCAGAGGACGAAGCACGCTGCTACAACGCCGCGTATCTGTTCGACGGCGACGGCAAAGAGGTGTGCCGGTACGTCAAGCGGCGCCTGGTGGCATTCGGCGAGTACATCCCGGGGGCACAGCGTTTCCCGGTGCTGACGTTCCTGCGCTCGATCACCCGCGACCAGTACCTGCCCGGCGAGACTCCGTCGCGGATCATTGCCATCCCGCTGCACGCACCCCCCCGTTCCCCCCCTTACCAAGGGGGGGACACAGGAGGGGTGGCGCAGTGGCCGTATCACGTCGCGCTGACCATCTGCGTCGAGGACATTCACCCCGACCTGGCGCGCGACGCGGCTCTGGCCGGCGCGGACACGCTCATCAACCTGACCAACGACGGCTGGTTCTACGGCACGTTTGGGCCGCGGGCGCACCTGCAGGCGGCGGCGTGGCGGGCCATCGAAACGCGGCGTCCGCTGCTGCGCGTGACGAATACGGGGTACACCGTGGCCGTCAACCCATTGGGAGCGATGGAACTGCTGGTGCCGGTGGAAACCGTGGGCACAGGCGTTACGCGGCTGCAGCGCATCAAAGCCGGCGGAGCACACGCGGCGGAGGCGACGGGACCGCAGACGCTGACGCTGTGGTGGGGCAACTGGGGAACGGCGTTGTTCTTTGGCGGCATACTGCTGGCGAGTGTGCTGATCCGCAGCGCGCCGCCGCAAGTTACTTGCAATAAAGAGGATAAAAGTTTATTGCAGTAAATGCGGCGTGCATTTCGTCACTACGTAGGGCATAGTACAGGCCGCGTTTCGAGGGGCTATTGTAATGCGCAATCTCATGCGACAACCTCTTGCCGTTGCAGCTCGACCGCTGCCGCTGGGATACACCCGGCAGTACGCGTGGGTGTGTCTGGCGTTGCTGGCGCTGCTTGCGGCCTTCCTGGCCACGCGCGCACGGTCTGAGGAGCAGGATCCCGAGAAGGTCCTCGAGGCGCGACTGAAGGCGGAACGCGCCAAGGCCGAGGGCCGCAACGCGTTGGACGGTGCCAAGACCGACGACGCCAGGAAGAAGGCCCAGGACGCGATCAAGAACGCCAAGGCCGGGGAAGAGAAGAAGGCGGCGATGGCCGAGTATAAGGAGAAGGTCCTCGACAATCTCGGCGCGGTCAAGGAGATGTTCGCGAAGGCCGAGGAGGCGTGGAAGAATCAGAAGTACGGCGAAGCCAGCCAGCTCTACAGTTCGGTTGCCATGGCGACAGTGCCCGGCTCCGAATCAATGGTCGAGACGTCGCGCGGACGCCTGGTGGAACTGGAGGACCTGGCCAAGACGCACCTGAAGGCCGCGGACGACTGCGACCTGAAACGCGAGTACGTGAAGGAAGTCGAGGAGCTCGGGTTGATCCATAGGGAATTCGTCGTGACCAAGGCTCACGACACCGCGCTGCGCCGGCTGATCACGCTGAAGAGCCGCCCGGAAGTGGCCGGTTACGTGGAGATGTCGCAGGCCGAGGCGCTGGAGACCGACGGCAAGCTGATGGATGCGATCCGGATTTACGAAAGCGTCGCGGCCAATCCGCGCTACGAGAACACCGTGCCGGCGCTGAAAGCACGCCGCAAGCTGGACGACTTGAACAAGAACGAAGCCACCAAGGCCAAGATCAAGACCGAGAACGACGCGAAGGCCGACAAGGAAGCCCCGATGCTGCTGGCCCGGGCCCGCGACTTCGTGTCCAACAACATGCCCAAGCAGGCCATGGAGAAGCTTGAGCAGGTCGTTGCCAAGTTCCCCAACAGCAAGTATGCCGAAGAAGCCAAGAAGATGCTGGCGGACCTGAAGTAGGCCTGTGACGAACTGAAGAAGTCAGTTCCCTGACACGTCCAAACGTGGTATAAGTCCGGAGTCGCTGCCGGCGTGGCCGCCAGCGGCGGCGTGTGCCTGGAGGGATGTCCACGGGACCGAAAGGAATCCTCGCGATGCAGGGAAGTGCGGAGAGCATACAGCGGCCGCCAGTGCGGCCGGCTGCAGGGGAGAGCGCATGTGCGCGGAGTTGCGGCGCGCGCAGGCTGCCGGGGCTGCTGCTGGTCCTGGCGCTGCTGGCGGGGCTGTGGCCCGTGCCGAGCCAGGCCGCGGAGAAGCTGACGGCGGAGCAGGTCGCGGCACTGGTGCCGCAGTTGTTCCGCCTGCACCTGAAGGAACGGGAGATGAACCCGCCGCTCATGAAGCGGCTGCTGAAGGAGTTCGTGAACAACCTGGACCCCACGCGGAGCTTCTTTCTGAAGTCGGAAGCCGAGGCGATCGCTAACCTGCGCGACGAGGACCTCAAGTGCCTGGCCGACCGCGCACGGGAGGCCGACTTCTCCTCCTTCGCCACGATCCTGAGCAACTTTCTGAAGACGCAGGTTGCGCGCGACGAGGCGCTGTACGACGGGCTGGAAGGCCGCGCCGAGGAGATCAAGGCGCTGAGCAAGGAGAAACCGAAGGCCGTCGCGGGCACCTCGAACAAGACCCCGCCCGACAAGGCCGCGCCCAAGGAAAGCACGGCTCAAGCGGAGGCCCCGGCCGCGACGCCCGAGGATGACGAGGAGAACGAGGGCGGGATCAAGTGGACCGAGCGGCCGGCGACGAACCTGGAGCGCGAGACGCGGCTGCTGCGGTCGGCCGCGCTGGCGTTCCGCATCCACCGGACGTACATGAGCGACAACGACGCGATGAGACAGGCGCTGCAGTCCGTGCGCGAGGATCGGAAGAAATGGCTGAAGGCGAAGCTGGAGGACGAGGTCCCGAAGCTGTTTCTGAAGAGCTTCATGACGGCGATGGACCCGCACACGGCGTACTTCGACGCGGAAGAGGATGAGGAGTTTACGGCGCGGCTGGAGCCGAGCTTTGCGGGGATCGGCGTGCAGATCAGGCCGGTGCCGATGGGGGCGTACGTCGAGGAGGTCATCAAGGGCGGGCCGGCGGAACGGTCGGGGAAGTTTGCGCGCGGCGATCAGATCGTGCGCGTGGACGATGTGGTGCTGGCGGGGATGACGATCAACAAGATCGTGCGGCGCATCAAGGGCGAGAAAGGCACGGACGTCAAGCTGACGGTGCTGAAGCGCAACACTCAGCAGACGGAGCCTATCACGCTCAAGCGCGACACGATCAAGCTTGCCGACCTGCGGGTGAAGGGCAAGAAGTTCGAGACGCCGGCGGGCGTGGTGGGGATGGTGTCGGTGACGACGTTCTACCGCAGCGACGACAAGGACGGCCACACCAACGGGGTGACGGAGGACGTCCGCGACCGTATCCTGGAACTGAGCAAGGACAAGCCGCTGGCCGGCCTGGTGCTGGACCTGCGCGACAACCACGGCGGGTACCTCGAGGAAGCCGTCGCACTGGCGGGCCTGTTCATCGGGGCGGGGCCGATCGTGGGCGAGCGGGACGGGCGCAAGAACGAGGACTGGAAGTACGACCGCGATCCCAACATCGTCTATGCGGGCCCGCTGGTCGTGCTGGTGAACCAGTTCTCGGCGAGCGCGTCCGAGATCGTCGCCGGCGCGCTGAAGGACTACGGCCGCGCGGTGGTCGCGTCGCCGACACAGACCTTCGGCAAGGGGACGGTGCAGCGCGTGATTCCGCTGAGCACGCTGAACCTGCCGGGGGAGATCAAGATCACGACGCACCAGTACTTCCTGGCCGGCGGCTCGTCGGTGCAGCAGAAGGGCGTCGAGCCGGACGTGGTCATCCCCGGCGCGAAGCTGTACGCGGAGGCGCTGGAGAAAGCCCAGGAAGGTTCGATCCCCTGGGACACAATCAAGGGCAAGCTGGACACAACGAACCCGGACGTGCAGCACTGGACGGAGTGGAAGACGCAGAACACGGCCATACTGCAGGGGAGATCCAACGCGCGGGTGGCCGCCAACCCGAAGATCAAGGATTTCTTCGACCTGAAGAAGCGGCGCGCCAAACTGGAGGCCGAGCAGCAGCAGGAGAAGCCGCGCAATCCGGACGAAGCGCCGCCCCTCCCCGATACCAAGAAGGATGAAGAGGACCCGCAAGCGGAAGAAGCCGTGGCGATAGCGCAGGACATGGCCGCCACGTGGCCCAAGCCGGACAAGCAGGCGGCGAAGTAACGGGTTACAAGTCTCTGGTTTCTGGTTTCAGGTTGCCGGGGCGGTCTGACGTAGGTCGAGGAGCGCAGCGGGGTCGGTCTTGTCGTCCGAGTTGGGCATGGTGGTATAGTTGGCTCTAGGCTCTTGGCTATCGGCTGTTAGCTATTGGCTATTAGCTATTGGCTGGTGGCACTGTCCGCAGACAGTGCTCTGACCCCGTAGCGGAAGGGCGAAACCACTGTCTGCGGACAGTGGCACCAAACCGCGCGGAATCTGCTGTTGCAGGCGCGGGGCCGGCGTGGTAGCCTACGCCGCGGCTGGTTCCGACACATATACAGCCCGAGCCGCTTCGCAGAGGCGGCGGGCGAAACCGGGCCGGCCCGACGGGTCTCAGGTTACAAGTTACAGGTTACAAGGTAACGGCACGGAGCGGTGCGGTCCGTGCGCGTTGGCGTGAGCAGGCCAGAGGCCTGCACCACAAACATAACGCGGGCTGCCAGACCGCGGCGGGATTTGTGCGTGTGACACGAATACTGGAGAAGCTGCTACCGGTTGAAATAGCGGTAGTACGGCAGGTGGGGTGTTGACCCACGGCAGATGCAGGTTGCGGGACGCAGGAGGCCGGATTGCGCACGATGTGCGTTCTTGGACAGCGCAACGGGTGTGACGGGTGGCGGATGACGAGTGACGGAGCGACGCGGGAACACGGGGACGCGGGGACGGGTGGCTCGTGCGCCTTTGCCCCGTTTTCCCGTTTGACTGGCGCGGCGCGCCGTATCTAATGGCCCACGGTAGAGCTTCGCGGAACTTAAAGGAGGGCCAAGCCCATGTCAGACTCGATCAGTCGGCGCGAGTTCGGTGGCATTGTTGCCGCGGGCGCAGCGGCGGCCGGCGTCGGAGCAGTCTCCACTGCCCGCGCTGACGAGAAGGACGAGAAGGCGAAGGAGGAGATCAAGAAGACCCGCAGCTACAACCCGGAGATGAAGTACCGGCGGTTGGGCAAGACGGGCCTGTGGGTGTCAACAGTGTGCATGGGCGGGCACTGGAAGCGGATTGACAAGGTCGGCGCGGCCAGGGAGCCGGCCTTCAGCAAGAACCGCGCCGAGGTCATCGCCCGGTGCATGGAGGTGGGCATCAACTACATTGACGCCTGCGCAGGCAACGAAGTGATGGCGTACTCCAAGGCGCTGCAGGGGAAGCGCGAGCAGATGTTCTTCGGCTTCTCGTGGTACGAAGAGGAGATGCGGAACGCGCAGTTCCGCACGACGGAGAAACTGCTGGGGACCCTCAACAAGGGGCTGAAGCAGTCCGGCCTCGAATACGTGGACCTGTGGCGCATCACGCTGCACGAACGCGGCAGCCTGCATACGGACGCGGAGATGGAAGAGGCGATGAAGGCGCTGGAGCAGGCCAAGAAGGAAGGCAAGGCGCGCTTCACCGGCGTTTCGTGCCACGACCGCCCGTGGATGACGAAGCAGATCGAGAAGTACCCGAAGCAGCTCGAGGTCGTTGTCACGCCGTACACCGCCGGCAGCACGGAACTTCCGAAGGACAGCATTTTCGAGGCGGTCAAGAAGTGCGACGTGGGCGTCTTCGGGATCAAGCCGTTCGCCAGCAACTCGCTCTTCAAAGGCGACAGTTCGCCGAACAGCCCGGAGGCGGAAGAGGACAGCAAGCGCGCGCGCCTGGCCATCCGGTACATCCTCGGCAACCCGGCCGTCACGGCGCCTATCCCGGGGCTGATCAGCACCGCTCAGGTGGACAACGTGGTGAAGGCGGTGAAGGAAGGGCCGGTGCTGACCGACGCCGAGTCGCAGGAACTGCGCCTGGCCTGCGCCGAGATGTGGGAGCGCCTGCCGCCGGGTTACCAGTGGCTGAAAGAGCACAGGTGCGTGTAGATTCCGCGCGATGACGGCTAGACTCTGGACGTTTCTCTGCATGGCCTGCCTGCTGCTGTGCGGGTGGGCCATGTCGTTATTCGGCATGCTTGCCGGCCGCAACGCGGAAGCGGAAGGCGACGACATGCCGGTTGCGCCAGTCGCGGCGGTAAGCGTGGCCGAGGGAGACAACTCCTACTGCCTTGTCTGCCACATCAACTACAAGGAGGAGAAATTCGCGCGCGCGCACCAGAAAGCCGGCATGAACTGCATGCAGTGCCACGGCTCGTCAAACGACCACAGTTCGGACGAGAACAACATCACGCCGCCGGACATCATGTACCCGAAACAGAACGTTGATCCCCTATGCGTGGTCTGCCATTCGCTCGCCGGCCACGAGCCGCTGGTGAACGAGCCCGGCAAGCAGTATTGCACGGACTGCCACGCCAAAGACCACATCCTGAAAGTGCGCACGCGCCGCTGGGACAAAGTGACGCGGAAGCTTATCGCCGACGACAACGTGCGCATGGGCAGCGGCCCCGCGCCCAAGTGACCCTCTCCCACGAGTGGAGAGCGGCCCTCCGTTTTGCTTTCAGCTTCGTCCGATAATTGCCGATGCAGGCTATAGAGCTACAGAGCGGAGGAGACGCTGATGGGCGCTTGGAAAGACGAGAAGAAAGCCGCGGAAGCGCTGAGCGGCAACATCACGTTCCCGGGGAGCACAAGATCGTATCTGGCGCTGGCGGCCTTCAGCCTGGTCCTGGCCGTCGCCGCGGCGATACTGGTGTTGCGGCACAGGCCGCCCATGGCAGCGCCAGCCTCGCAGGAAGGCGTGCCACTGTCTGCGGACAGTGCCACGGCGCCGGGAACCAGAGGCGCAGACGAGTCCTTAGCCCCTGTTGCCGCGGCTGTAAACACGCGCAGCCCCGCGGCCGTGGCGAGCGATGTCGTCATCCTCCCGCCAGTGACACTGCCCGACAAGTACGCGCGGCGTACCGCGAACAAGGCGGAGCATGGGCTGGAAGCCCATGCCACCAAGACGCGCTGTTCCGAGGAGGAACTGGAACCGACCGGCGGCGCAACATCGTGGAACGCCGCGATGGCGTCGCTGGAGGAAGCGCGGCGCGTCGAGGAGAGCGCCGGAGGCGATCTGGCCGTCCTGGAGAAAGCGCGCAAGTTGTACCAGCAAGCGCTGGACAGCGGCCGGCTGGAGGAGAAAGAAGAGAGCAGTTGCCTGGCGCGCTTGACGGAACTTACCAGCAAGATCGTGCTCGACCCCAAAGTTGCCTGCTCAAGCCCGGCGGCGATCCTGCACAAGGTTGAGCCGGGCGACGGCGTGGAGAAGCTGGCGCGCAGGTACAAGGTGAACCAGGGACAGATCAAGCGGATCAACAAGCTCAACGACAAGCTCGTGATCCGCTTCGGCGAGACACTGAAGATCCTCCCGGGCGATGTGTTTTTCAAGGTCAACCGGACCCGGCTGACCGGAACGCTCTACATTGACGGCGTCTTCATCCGGCACTATCAACTCGGCATCGGCCCGGGAGACACGACGCCGCGGGGAACGTACAGGGTCGAGCGGAAGGTCGCCAACCCGGACTGGTACGTGGACGGCAAACGGATTCCCTTCGGCGACCCCGCGAACATCCTGGGCACGCGCTGGATGGCCATGAGCGCGGCCGACGGCAGCGCGCGCGGCGAGGGGCTGGGCATTCACGGCACAAGCAAGCCGGAAACCATCCCTGGACGCGAGAGCAAAGGCTGCGTCCGGCTGCTCAACAGCGATGCCGAGGAGTTGTACGACCTCATGCCCCAGGGCGGGAAAGTAGAGATCACGGATTAGCCGTCGGGAAAATCCAGCCTATATACGCGTAGTGGCTCCAACTCGCTATGCACATGGTGCCCGAAACTTTGCACGACAAGTTTCGACGCCGGCTTGACTATGTTAGCTGCGTTGGGTAGAGTTCATTTGGTGACGGGCAGCGTAGGATTGCGGCTACGACTTCTCGGGCGCACTCTGAACCCACAGTTGCAAAGGAGTCTGTACATGGCCTCGGGACGATTTGTGAGGGCGCACGAGTTGCGGTCTACCCCCAGCGCAGTGCTACGAGACGTAACGGCAAGCGGTGAACCATGCTACATTACTGAGAACGGAAAAGCCAAAGCCGTACTTATGGACATAAACCGGTATAACGCTTTGATGGACCTCATCGAAGAGACGGAATCGCCGCACGAACAGCAGATCGGCGACGAGACCCGCAAGCACGTGAGCGTACAGGGCATCATCAGGCGCTCCGGCATCAGACTGCTGCGCCGGCACAGGTTGTAGGATTCTACTGCCTGACCAGGTAGAACACCACTGCGGCCAGGATTGACACAATCCCGAATACCTCCAGCGTCAGCACCTCAAGCCGAGACGGCTCGTCGTCCCGTCGTGAGAACACGCCGAGAAGCCGGGATTCCAGATACGCCAAGGGGGGGGCCAGGACCAGGCAGGTGATGCCGACGACCAGAAGACCGATGGTCACATAGTAGCCCGCCAACGATTCGCCTTCGGCAGGCAGCGGCGCTGGACGGCGGCAGGCGACATACGCCCAGCACGCGAGGGTCACGAACGCAAAGCACAGACGGAAGATCTTCCAGGCCCGCTCGGGCATCGCGTCGGCCACATGCTGCGCACGCCGGTGCATGTCCTGAGCGGCCAACTGCATGGCCTCGACGACCCGCAGCCGCCCGGAGCGCGTGGGGCGCAACGGGGCGAGGGCTTCCGAGAGCAGGGCGTTCTCTTCCTTGATACTCTGCAGTTCGGCCTGGAGTTGCGGGGACGCCTTGACGGCCGCTTCCACCTCCCGTGCCTGTTCGGGCTGCAAGAGACCGTCCACAAACGCCGGCAGCAGTCTGCGAACTTCCTGTTCGGTCATGGCGTGCGCCCTCAGTCTTCCGTCTTCCACCGCTGCAGCGATTCGCGCAGCATGTCCTTGCCGCGCATGAGCCGCTTGTCCACCGCAGCCAGGGAGAGATTCAGGATCTTGGCGATGTCCTCATGGCTGCGGCCGTCCACGTACTTCAGCGCCAGGACTTCGCGGTAGATCTCGGGTATCTCCAACAGCGCCTTGCGAATGCTGGTCAGTTTCTCATTGTGGCTGGCTTCTTCGGACGGCGTGTAGGCGGGGAGCTTCGAGCGGCTTTCGTCAGTCTTCGCTTTCAGCGCTTCGGTGTGGAGTTTCTGCCGGCGGAGCATGTAGATGGCTTTGCGCCGCGAGATGCCATAGATCCACGCGCTGAACTTCGAGCGGTCACGCAGCTTGTCCAGCGTCGCGATCGCTTCCTGAAACGCTTCCTGCGCGCAGTCCTTGGCCGCGTCCATATCGCCGTGCACGGAATAGGCCGCCACTTCCACGGCCGCATAATAGCGGGCCACGAGTTCGTCGAACGCCGCACGCTCCCCGCGTTCGACGCGCTCGACCAATTCGGCATCATCCATCTGCTCGAACATGCACGCAACCCTGGTTTCAGCACGTACAGTAGCACCGCCGCCCCAAACACGGACGCCGGAGCGCATGGGCCAGACGCTCCACCACTATTCTACCCCATGGGGTTCTGCCGCAAAGCGGCAAGGCGTCCATAGGCGCGCTCGAGCGCGGCAGGGCGATCGCAAGCAAGCGCGCAGCCGGCCAGAACCTGCACTGGACGCGAGAGCGTGGAGAGGCCCACGAGCACTTCGCCCCAGGGCACGTCGCCGCGCCCGAACGGCGCCTCGCCGCCCCCACGGTAATAGTCCACGGCTCGCGCCAGGGCCACACGCGACGACAGGGACTGGAGCGCTTTGAGCGGATCGTGGCCGCGCATGACATACGCGCCGGGGTTCAGGTCCACGTCGAGGATGCCGCTGGAGTCAACCGTCCGCAGGAACTCAGCCAGCGCCTCCGGCGCTTCGTTGCCCCCCGCCCAAGCCACTCGGGCGCGCGAGGAGGCCGACATGTCACGCAGCGCGCGGGCGGCTTCGGCGAGGGCCGCGCGGGCGGCGGCGTCCGCCTGCTCCCCCGCCCCGCTCTGCAGCGGCGGCACATACCCGACTTGAACAACCAGGTGGGCCGCTCCGAGATCGGAGGCCAGTTGCAGGGCCTCGCGGACGCGGCCGAGGTTGGCGTCCAGGGCCGCCGCGTCGGCCAGCCGCCGCCCGCCGAGATCGGCGTAGAGCGCGGCGAGGGCAGCGCCCGTCGTCTTGATAAGGCGCGCAAGATCGCGCCGCGCCGTCTGGCCCAGGGCGCGCGGCGAGAGTTCGGGACGGAACGCGTCAAGGCCGACGGCTTCGGGCTGAATCGGCGCAACGGCTTTCAGCGCCGCCCTGATGTCGAGGCCGAGGTCGTCGAGCCAGAGGCCGAGACGGACGGCGCACGTGATACCAGCCATTTCCAGCGGTCCTCCTCAGTGGTCTGGCCCTGCGAGATCCGGCGGGAAGAGGCCAAATGCTCCCTCGATCTCCCGAACGCGAACCTTGGGCGGGTGGTTCAGCAAGAGCGCCTCGACGGTGGCGCGTCCAGTCGCAGTGAGGCCGACAACCCTGTGCCCCCTGAATCTGAGGTGATCGGCCCACCGCTGTGTGCGAGGGTTATAGAGGAGAACAACCGTTCCAGTGGCGGGGTCAAGGGCTTCAGTGCGATCCCACTTCTGCCGGTCACAGTGCGGACAGGCCAGCGCCAGGTTCTCGATTCGCGTCTCGCCGCCCTTGTTGACCGGGATAACGTGATCCACGTGGAACACCGCTGACCGCGTGTACTGATGAACCAGACAGTACTCGCAACGGTCCCCCGCGCGCTTGCGCACAAGACCTCGGATGAACTCGGAAAGGTATTCAGCCAACCGGTTCGCCCCGTTTGCGCAGCAACAGAAGCGCGGCGCCCTTCAGAGCGCTCAATTCGTCATTGAGGGCGATGAGGGCATCGAGTTCGCAGATCTCGCCTTGGGTCAGGTTCGGCTTCCTGCTCAAAAGGTCATCCAGCCGCGCCTGCGTTGCCGGCGGAAAACCCCACACCGCCGCCCGGCGAACAAACTGTAGTTCTTCTTTCGACATACGAACACCCATGTTTCCCACTTCACTCTACCCCCTGACGGAGCGCGTGGCAAGCGGCGGTGGGCGCCGCGCTCATGCCTTCGCTCCCGGCTTGAGCACCGCCTTGGGGCAGCGCTGCGCCTCGATATCGCGCAACGCCAGCCCGGCTTTTTCCAGAGGATAGACGTGAGCGGCCAGTTCGCGCCACGGCACGCGCTGCTGGAAGCGCGCCATGACCAGCAGGCCGCGGTAGAGGTGCGAACAGTCGGAACCCCAGACGCCGCGCACGTCGAGATGCTTGCGATTGAGGTCGCCGTGGGGGTTGAGCGCCACTTCGCCGCGATCGGTGTACTGCCCGACGACGGCCACGCGGCCCTGGTCGCGCGCCATCTGCAGCGCTTCGCGAACGGCACGCGGTTCGCCGCAGGCCTCAATCACCACGTCCGCGCCGCGGCCGCCGGTGGCCCGGCGCACGGCTGCAACGCGGTCGGCTTCAGGCAGCTTGCGGATGTCGAGCACCTCGTCGGCGCCGAACTGCCTGGCCAACGCCAGCCGATCTTCAGGGGCGCCCGAGACGAGGACCAGACCCGCGCCGCTCAAAGCAGCCAGCGCGGCGCAGGACAAGCCAACCGGCCCGCAGCCAAGCACG
>Ga0315282_10012834_pt1 | contig 12749 bp, 4 predicted proteins | sample YL17G07_20_MG_FD_203693 | JGI IMG/M metagenome (GOLD analysis project Ga0315282, IMG submission 203693) | Sediment microbial communities from Yellowstone Lake, YNP, Wyoming, USA - YL17G07_20 | ecosystem: Environmental > Aquatic > Freshwater > Lake > Sediment | place: USA: Wyoming | collected... | reverse complement strand
CTCTCTCCAATGCCAAAACGGTTGCCGTCGTCAACCGCCACTGCCATGACCCGGTAACGGGTCAGGTTATCGGGTAGTTTGACGATCAGGCTGGCTTGCCCGGAGGCATCTGTATGCACCGCGGGAGCAAACACAGCCAGTGGGTTAAAATCCGAGCGTACCCGGATCGGCTGTGGTTGGTTGGCTGGTTGGCCAGGTACCGGCATAGCTGCCATCATCGTGGGCATGGGAGCTTCCATCGCCCTTTCGACTGCGACCGATTTAAGCATCTCCTGATCCATCACTCCACCCTGAGCCGCGGCGCTCAGCGCCTGTGGGTCAACCAGGATAACGCTGGATCGTAAATAGCGGCTGGATAGGTCAGATGGCCGGCTTTCATAGAAAACCGCCAACGGGTCGGTTAACTGGTAATTAGTCAAAGCCAGGATGGCCTCGTCGACCACCATTACAGCCAGTTCGGCACCCGCCACGGGTTGCCCTTTGGCGTCTGTCAACATGATATTCAGGGTGGTTTCTCCGCCCGGTTCGAGCTCTTTTACTGCGGGCGCCACTTGCAAGCTAAGCGTGCGTTGCAGGGGGGGAATATTCAGGGTGAGCTGACCGCTGGCGAAAGCCGGACGCAACGGTAGGTTGGCGAGGGTTTCGCCCTGGTCGTTGCTGCGAGGCGCCGAACCAACCACATCCACTTGCAGGTTCAGGTTGGGGATGTAAGCTGCTTCGATTGGCACCTGCAAGGTATATGTGCCTTCTTCAATCCTGAAGCGCCGGGTATAAAGCATTCCGCTGCGGGTGACTGTCAATAGACCTTCAGCCGGGCTAAAAGGCGCCTGCACCAGAATGTTGGCGGTGTCGCCTGGCTGATAACTCTCTTTGTCGGGTATAAGCGTAACCGCTTCCTGCTCCACCTTGCGGGCTGGCGGTCGTTGCCCGCCGCTTACCCAGCGGGTAAACTGGCTGCGGTTGATACGACCCATTCCGTCGCTCACTTCGGCAGTGATCCTGTAACTGCCGCCAACTTTGGTCTCGAAAGTGCAAGTAACCGGCTCAAGCGCCGATCCCAGGTTGCACTCCTGGGTTTCGACCGCTTCTTCACCCCAACCGCCAGCGCGGTGTTTCCATTCCATGCGGGCGGCTCGCGCCATGATAGGACGGTCGGCGACCGGGTTACCATCCAGGTCGGTGACGATCAATTCTACCTCGAGCGGCGTGCCGCGCTCGACGAATGTGCTCTGGCTGCGCAGCCCAACATACAAGCTGGCCGGGTGAACCAGCAGGCTGGTCGCGCCGGCCCATGCCTCGCGGTTGACATCCATGACGGAAGCCTCAGCCAACAGGCTGTAGGGGCGCGGTTCTCCCGCCTGGTTGAAATCCAGGCGCAAATAATGTTCCCCAGCCGCATCGGTCAGACCCGTAAAGGTCTCCACCTTTGTCGCGGGTGTCTCGCTTCCGGGCGGGTAGATGCTTTCACGTTCGACGGTTACCGAACTCAGCCACCAGGGCGTCCAGTAACCAAACACAAAATCAGGCCAGTTGGGTGGACGATAACTGGCGGGAGCCGAAGTAACCTGCCAGGTTACTTCGGCGTTCGGTAGCGGGCCACCGGCATAATAGCTGGCAGATACCGCCACCACCGCATGGTCGCCAACGAAGTAAGGACCGCTGGTCTCATTGCGGGCGTTGACTTCGAACTCTGGACGGCGAAATTCCTGGATTTGAAAGCTATGCGTATAGGTTGTTCCATCCAGGTCGCCAGTGCCGCCCTGGGTGGAGAATGAAATCTGAGCATAACCCAGATTGGCGTTATCTGGCAGGCTAAAAGCGAAATCGAAACCGCCCAGGGCGTTGAGCTCAACCTGCCCGGAGGCAATCTGGTTGCCCATCGATTCGCTGACCTGGTAAGAGACAATCTTCACAGCCTGGCCCACCAGCCCAATGTCACCATCTTGTTTACCCCCCACCCGGCGCAACCAGCCCTTGAGGTGCACTTCCTCGCCCGGGCGGTACATCTGGCGGTCGTCGAAGACATACCAGCGCAATTGATCTCTAACCAGCCTGGGCTGCCAACCATCTTCTCCCCAGTAATTGTCGGAGGCTGGCAGAATAGCGGTATCCTTGCCCTGCCTGGCGACCAGGTAGTTGATACTGTTTGCCGGTAAATCGAAGCTTGCCATACCATCTTTGCCGGTGACGATTTTCGCGCCCGGTTGAGATGATTCGATCGTCACCCCAGCCAGGGGGGCGCCATCCCGCAACGCGGTTGTCCAAACCACCATCTGGCTGTGGTCAGCATAGGCATCCACGCCAATTTGGGTGACCTGCGCCCACACTTGCACAATCGGGCGGTAGTCCTGGCGGTTGATCTGCAATAAACCGAGGTGCGGCTCGATGATGACCACGAACTGCCCAAAGTCGCCATCCATGAATTCATGTAATCCAATCCTGGCTTCCGTCAGGCTATCAGCAGGCGCATCCACCGTGATCGTTTTATCCGCCAGCTTACGACCAGGAGGCTGAAGCGATCCGGTTTGCTGGTCGTATTTCCGCCGGTAGTCCATGAAAGCCGGCCAATCGGCTGCTTCGACTGCATAGATGCGCAGGTCGAGTTTGTTGTAGTTCATGACGTATACCGAGAGTTCGGGTTGTTTGGCAGCCGGATCGAGGGTAACCAGGGTTTTATCCGGGCCTACCAGGAAGGGTTCAGCTGATCCCACCCGGAAGGTGAGCGTGGTTGGTTTGCCGAGCTTCTGTCCGAAAATATCCTGCAAACCGCTATCCACGGTAATCCGATAGGTTGTTTGGCCGCGGGTTTGACCCTTGATCTGGATCGTGTTGCCGAAGATATCCACCGAAGCGCCGGGCAATTCCGGGTCAATCCGCAACATACTCTCTTGATAGGAGTCGGCGTCGACCGGGTTGTTGAAGCGGATGAAGAGAGGCGTTAGGGGTGGGCAGCGATCGCTCGACCAAGAGCAACCATGGTCTTCGATGCGCAAGGGGGCATACGTACGAAAGCTAAAGCTTTGGGCTTGCTCCGTGACCCGACGACCTTCTGCCGAGGGCGTGCCTGGGCCAACCTGGACGTTGATCGTCGCGTCGGCTGGTAAAAGCTCGTTTGCTCGAAACGCCAACCAGCGACCTTCCCCGGAATTTTTTGCCAGTTGTTTGAGGGTCTTATCGGCGGCAACTTCGCTGTTTGTCGCCAGCCGGACCTCAACCGGTTGGTCATCGGCGGTCACTTTGACAGTCTTGAGAACCGCCTGCGGGTCGATGCGCTGGTCGAAGCCGATAAAGAAGAACGGGTCGCGGGGTTGTGAATCGGAGGTAGGATAACTGAAAACAATCGCCGGTGGAGGCGTGCTGAACGACCAGGAGACATCCTGCCCCAGAACTCCTCCAATGGCTGAGCGAGTGCCGGCCGGCACAGTGATTCTGAACTCGGTCGCCTTCGGCAAACGGTCGATCGATTGCGAGTCGTATTCAAAGGTCAGGGTTTTTGTGCCTACCCAACGCCAGGTGCCGGGCAGGTCTGGCGTTACCACCACCGGCACATCCTGGCTGGAGAGGTCGAATAGGGTTGCAAGGGGTACCATCGGCTGGTTGAAGGTGATGTTGATAAACGGCGCCAGGGGTATTTCGCCCTCCGGTGCATAGCGCAACACCTCTAATGGTCCAACTTCAATCTGCTCGGGCGGTTCAGGCTGTTCGGGAGCAGGGAAGATCTCCTGAACGGTTTGGCCGCTGCGGGGTGGAGGTAGAGATTCCGGTGGCAGCTTGAACTCCTGGCTGGCTTCAGGTTCGGCGGGCAATTCGGGCAGCCGGGCGAGGATGCGCTCGATTTGGGTGATGGTGAGCGGTTCGCCGGCTGCCAGGAGGATTGACTCTGGGGTTTGGGGCAACGCCTTTCCCGCGCTAAGCTGAAATGTTAAGCCGCCCGTTCCGCCATTTGCCTCGCCCATGCTGGCTGTACTTTCGGTAGATGCGTCTCCTGCAAAGGGTATCACCTGCTCGGCGGGTTTTTGGGGCAGGTAGCCGTGGGTAACCAGAAAAAACACCCCAATCGCCAACCCTGCAAATACGCATAAGCTCGGTAAGAGGCAAAAAAACTTCCAACGCTTCTTTAATTGAGCCATCGATTGAATCCTCCTTCGCAAGAAAATACGCGTGGGTTATTGGATCTACATTTACAAAAAAGACGTCAGGCGGTGCTAATATGTTCCCGATCGTAGCCGGTGCGATCCTAATCCCACCTGGCTGGAATTATGTATTTCTGAATTATGACTGGACTGTAAAAGGTCAAAAATTTAACGCCAAGCCACCAAGACGCAAAGAAATTGAAAAGCGGCTCAAGAAAATTGAGAAAAAATTGTATGCAGCAGACAAAAAATCAAACATCTTTTTGAAAATCTTGGCAACTTTGCGTCTTTGCGTTAAAAATAAGCCTTTTTGCAGTGGACTCAATTATAATGCCGGGAACAAGACTCCGTGCCCGCGCGGGGATAAATCCCGCTGGCTAAGAAACAGCACCCCGTAAATGGGGTTTGATAGTTTCCGAATGAGGTAAAATTGGACGGTTACGGACGACTATTGGACAGGTAAAAAAACCTAAACTATCGCCCGGCGAGTGAATATATCCAAATGACACAGTGTTCTATGCCTCCTCTCTTTCCCGCTGATAGCATTCCGGGCGAAGCCCCGCTCCGCCCCCAGCCGACGAATGCCTTCCAGACCCGTAAAGTGCTGGTGATTGCCACCGGGCATTTCACCCACGATCTTTTTACCGCTTCGCTTGCCCCCCTGCTCCCGCTCATCATCCAGAAGCTTAACCTTTCACTTACATTGGCTGGCGCACTGGCCTCCATTCAACAATTGCCTTCATTGATCGACCCCTTGCTGGGCGCCCTGGCGGATCGGGGGCGGCTTCGTTGGCTAGTGATCCTGGCGCCTTCGATCTCAGCCGTGGGTATGGTCTCCATCGGTATCGCACCGGGGTTTGCTTTCCTGGCTTTGCTCCTTCTAATGGTGGGTATTAGCACGGCAATCTGGCATACCGCCACCCCAGCCCTGGTGGCGCGCGCCTCCGGAGAACGGATTGGAAAAGGTATGAGCTATTTCATGATCGGGGGGTCATTGGCTTTTACCCTTGGCCCATTGATTACCATAGCCGCGGTGAGTTGGTGGAAATTGGAAGGAATTTGGCGCTTGTTGCCTCTGGCTCTGGTAATCTCAGCTTTGCTCTACTGGCAAACAGGCAATTTGGATATTTATCGAGCCAAGCCGCACGCCTCTACCGGCAAGTGGTCGACTTCCTGGCGGGTATTAAAGCCTATAATGCTGTTGATGACCGGTATCCTTATTACCCAGTCATTTATGCAAGTTGCTTTTGGGACTTACCTGCCAGTTTTTATTTCGGCGCAAGGTTCAAGCTTGTGGTTGGCGGGGGCGTCTTATTCGATCTACGAGCTGGCTGGCGCTGCCGGCACGTTTTTTGTTGGCACTGCCAGCGACCGGTTTGGACGCCGCCGCGTGCTGATGTTAGCGTCACTGATTGCCCCGTTACTCATGCTCCTGTTCATAGCAACCGCAGGCTGGCTCAGGATAATCGCCCTCCTCGCAGTTGGTTTTACTTCTCTTTCAACCAATGCGGTATTAATGGCTATGGTACAAGAATTCAGCGTAGACCATCCCGCCACCGCCAACGGGTTATATTTTGCCATCATGTTCGCCAGCCGGTCTTTGATTATCATACTGGTAGGGGCTATGGCCGACCACTTTGGATTGCAATTTGCTTTTTACTTTTGCGCCTTGATCGGTTTCCTGGCTTTGCCATTCGTCCGGGCTTTACCAGACCGGCAGGTTGACTTTTCCCCCGATTCACTTTAAGATACGCGCTAGAGTATTATGGCGCAACCTTTGGGTCGCCTGTGAAAAACTATAACGCGATCTTCGTGTCGCCAATGGTTGCAACCGGCTTTGCAGAAGCGTTACGTTAGTTTGATAAGCCTGGCGCGGCTGTTTGCTTAGATTGGGTAGGGCGCTCGTTTCTAGATTCGCTCTCCGGCCATCTGGAATTGATGAAATAGAAGGTTGAGCAATATCATTGGAGGTAGAGAATGGAAGTTGGCCTGGTTCGTTCTGTAGCTATCGATAGCGAAATGCAGCAAGCGTATCTGGATTACGCCATGAGCGTGATCATCTCACGAGCAATCCCGGATGCGCGGGACGGGCTGAAGCCGGTGCACCGCCGGATATTATATGCCATGTACGACATGGGTTTGCACCCCGATTCGACCTACAAAAAATCCGCTCGCATTGTGGGCGAGGTATTGGGAAAATATCACCCCCATGGCGATATGGCAGTTTATGAGGCGATGGCGCGCATGGCGCAAGATTTCTCCATGCGGAGCTTATTGGTGGACGGGCAAGGTAACTTCGGCAGCATGGATGGAGACCCGCCAGCTGCCATGCGTTATACCGAAGCCCGCCTCACGGCGCCCGCCATGAGCCTGCTGGCAGACCTGGATAAAGAGACCGTCGATTTCGAACCCAACTTCGACGAGACCCTGAGCGAACCCAGCGTGCTGCCGGCTGCTTTCCCCAACCTGTTGGTTAACGGGGCAACCGGGATCGCGGTGGGAATGTCGACCAGCATCCCGCCTCACAATTTAGGAGAGGTGGTGGATGCCTTGAAATTCATGCTGGCAAAATGGGAGAAGCTAGACGATATCAATATTGAGGATTTGATGCAGTTCATCCAGGGGCCGGATTTTCCCACTGGCGGGGTTATCTTGCCTGAAGAGGGCGACGAAATTCTCACCTCAGCTTACGGAAGCGGGCGCGGCCGAGTGACTTTGCAGGCTCGCGCTCACCTGGAAGAAATGGAGCGCGGCAAAAGCCGGATTATCGTCTCCGAACTACCTTATATGACCAATAAATCTTCCCTGATCGAACGGATTGCCAGCCTGGCGCGCGAGGAGAAGCTGGAAGGCATCGCCGATTTGCGCGATGAATCGGACCGCCAGGGAATGCGGATTGTCATCGAGCTGACCAAGTCAGCCGAACCCGAGGCGGTGTTGCGCAACCTGTACAAGCATACCCCCATGCAGAGCACTATCAGCATCATTATGCTGGCGTTGGTGGATGGTGAACCCAGGATGCTTAGCCTGAAGCAAGCCCTGCGGGTTTATCTGGATCACCGGCTGGTCATTGTGCGGCGGCGGAGCGAATATGAATTGAAGCGAGCAAAAGAACGCGCCCATATCCTCGAGGGTTTGCGCGTGGCTCTCAAGAACCTCGACGAAGTGATCAGCCTGATCCGGAAAGCCGCCGACGTGGAAACCGCCCGCTCACGCTTGATGAAACGCTTCAAGCTCACCCAGGTGCAGGCTCAGGCTATCTTGGATATGCAATTAAGGCGCCTGGCAGCCCTGGAACGCAAGAAGATTGACCTGGAGTATCAGGAACTACAGGCGAAAATCAAGGAATTGGAAAGCCTGTTGCGTTCTCCAAAGAAGATGCGCCAGGTGGTAGCCGATGAGCTGGAGGCAGTCAAACAGGCATTTGGAGAACGGCGAAGAACCCAAATTGTGGAGCTAAAAAAAGGAAAAAGCAAACACTCCCTGCTTACGGCTACCGATCTGGCTCCCGAAAAGCAGGTATGGCTGGTTGTCTCTCCCGAAGGCATCCTCTGGCGTACAATGGACGAAAAGCCGCCTCGCTTAAGTGGAGGCGAAGCCGCCGCCTGGCTGCACCGCCAGCCTCAAGTTGGCGGTATGGCGCACAGGCGGCCTGAAGCCGCCTGGCTGTTGAAAGTGAACACCCGCGATACGCTCTACCTGGCAGCCGAGACCGGCGCCGCGGCTGCCATCGCTATCCAGGCTATCCCAGACGCGGATGGCCCATCCGGCGGAATGCACTTTGCTTCGCTCTCGCCTTTCCAAACCAGCGATCATCTGGCAGCCTTGTTCACCCTCCCGCCGAAAAACGAACGACCGGAAGGTTGGTATGTGTTGACCGCCACTCGCCAGGGGATGCTCAAGAAATCGCTTATCAGCGAGCTGCCCGGGCCAGCCGCCAACTTGTTTCCATTGGTCAAGGTCAATGAAAACGACCGCCTGGGCTGGGCGCGCCTGACGAACGGCGAGGCTGAGCTGCTGCTATTGACATCTGGCGGTATGGCGATTCGCATTTCGGAAACGACCATCCGCCCGATGGGTCTGGTGGCTGCCGGGGTACTCGGCATGAAACTGCAGGCTGGTGATGAAGTGGTCGGCATAGAAACGCTCCCCAAACCTGGCGAGGTCTTCATGATCGCTTCGGATGGCACTGGCAAACGCGTCAGGTTGAACCAGTTTCCTAAACAAGGCCGATACGGGCAAGGCGTGGTTGCCTGGAAATTGCCACCGCATGTGCGGGTGGTTGGCATGGCGATCGGTCAGGAGACCGTCAAAGCCATCTTATTCCTGTCAAAACTGGCCCCCAAAAGCATCCGTCTGGATGAAGCTCCGTTGCAGGGCCGGTCGGCGCGCGGCAAAGCTGTGCTGGTATTGAAAGGTGGCGACCTGGTGACCGGGCTCACGCTGCCATGGGAGTTCGAACGCCCAACCGCGAGCGAGCCTGAGAAACGCGCCCGGCATAGCTCCTCCCGGCGAGCTAAAACAAGCCGCCCGCGGTCAGAAGTCAAACGAAAGTAAAGATTTCAGGTTTTCTTTTGCAGGGCACCCCGGATGGCTTCTTGCAACGCCTGCAATCCTGTTTGTAGATCGGGACCTAAATCCAGGCGGATCACGCGCCGGTGGTGCTGGCGTAGAGATTGCAAATCTCCTAATGCCTGCGCTTGCTTAAAAACCCCAAAAGTATAAGCCGCGCCTGGGATTGGAATGTCTTCAATATCCCTGGCGGTAAGTAAAACGAACAAGCCGCTCTCTGGGCCACCCTTATGGAGCTGTCCGGTAGAATGCAGATAGCGCGGTCCATAACCCAGGGTGGTCGCGATCCGCAAGGCGTCTCGCAGTTCCAGGCGTATCGATTGCAACGCCCGGTCGACCGCCGGCTGCACCGCCAGCCTCAAGTTGGCGGTATTGCGCACAGGCGGCCTGCCTGTCCCGGGCAATAGCGAGGGAAAGCCGCCTGGCTGCTCGGGTAGATATGCCAACAAAGCCAGGTAACAGCCTGGGTGGGCCTGACCCAAGAAGCGGGTTAATGTGGCCACAATCGAGGGTTGGGCTTCATCCGCATACAGCGAGAGGGGCTGTTCTACAAGGGCGGGTTGTTCTTCAGGCAGCCTACCCTCCTGCCGCACCATGTCTAACAGGCGGTTGGTGTTGTCTTTGCTCGCCTGGACGTTAGGCTGATCAAATGGGTTAATTCCCAGCACAGCCCCGGCCGTGGCGGTAGCAAGCTCCCAACGCAGGAATTCTTGTCCCAGGTCGAGACGATCTTCCAGGTGGATGGTTACGACCGGATGGCCGGATCGTTGCAGCCGGTCGAGGCGCTTTTCCAATTGCGGGTCCTTTTCCCCCGCCAATTGGTAGACGACAAAAACCCGATCGTTAGCATAGACCGATGGCTCGCCTGGCAGCTCACCAACCACTGGCACCAAACCGCGCCCTTCTTTTCCGGTGCTCTCGGCAAGAAGTTGTTCCAGCCACATTCCGAAGGTCTCGATTGCGACCGACATCAGAAAAGTGACCTTGTCCCGTCCGCGCCTTGCCAGTTCGCCAAGGGCTGCGCCCAGTACGAAGCTGGGGTTGTGTGCGCCGGTGACGCACGCCGCGCAGGCCTGTTGCATGCGTAATGCCCGCTTGAGCAATTGGGTTACATCCACCCCCGCCAAAGTTGCTGGCAGCAATCCAAAATAGGATAGAGCCGAGTAACGACCGCCGATATCGGCGAAATTAAGAAATATTCGCCTGAATCGACGCTGGGTGGCAAGCTCAACCAGCCGGGTATCGGGATCGGTGATGGCGACGAAATTCTCGCCAGCGCGCTCGCCTTTGATCTCCTTAACTTTGGCGTAGAAATATTCGCCGAAAGCCAATGGCTCAGCGGTGCTGCCTGACTTGCTGGCAACGATGAACAATGTCTTATCAAGCGGAAAACGGCGGGCGGTATCCAACACGGTGAAAGGGTCGGTGGTATCCAATACTGTCAACGGCAATCCGGTTTTATGTCCCTCGAAAATGCGGTCGATGACCAACGGCGCCAGGCTGCTGCCGCCCATGCCCATATGGACGACATGCTGGAAACCGGCTTCTTTCACTTCCTGGGAAAAAGCGTGTAACTCTGCCAGGCTCTCTTCCATTTTCTCGGCCACATGTAGCCAACCCAACGAGTTTTTAATCTGCTTCTGAGATTGAGGATCGCTCTTCCACAAGCTGGGGTCTTTATTCCAAAGCCTGGGGATGAAGTTTTCATTCTCCAGGTGAACGAGACGCTCAAGGAAAGGGGCCTGACCCTCTTTAAGTGAAAGGTGTTGGCGGTCGAGGCGCCCTTGAAGAGCTGAGTCCTGCGCCTCGCTTAAGGCATCCATCAAGCGGTCGAACGAATAAATGAACTTATCCACACCCTCGTCTTCCAACTGTTGGCTGATGGCCTCCAGATCGATCCCCAATTCGGGTAAGCTCTCTAATACCTGTTTGGCCTCATCCAGCCCTTGCTCCAATCGAGCCGCCTGTGCCTCCGGATTGCCGTGATCGCGGTAAGCATTGAGCGTTTCCAATGGGAGGGTGTTTACCGTATCGGGGCCAATCAGGGCTTCCACATACATCACGTCGCTATAAGCCGGGTTCTTGACGCTGGTGCTGGCCCACAGCAGGCGTTGGGGGTGGGCGCCTTTCGTCGTCAGTTTTACGAAATCGGTCTGGCTGAAGATTTCTTTGTACATCTGGTAAGCCATCTTGGCGCTGGAAATCGCAACCCGGCCTTTGGCGCGAGCTGCCAGGGGCGCTTTTACGCCGCCAGAATGGATGATCTTAACCAACATTGGGTCTATCAGGGTATCGATGCGGCTGAGGAAAAAACTGGCTACCGAAGCGAGCCTATGCAGGGATTTGCCGTGCTTGGCGCGCGCCTCCAACCCGGCAATAAACGCCTGGGTAACTTGTCGGTAGCGCGGCAAGCCGAAGAGCAGGGTTACGTTCACATGGATACCTTCTGAAATTAATTGCTGGATAGCCGGCAACCCTTCCGGCGTGGCGGGCACCTTGATCATCAGGTTGGGGCAATCCACTGCAGACCATAAGCGGTGGGCTTCGGCGATGGTGGCTTGGGTATCGTGAGCCAGGCGGGGCGATACCTCCAGGCTGACAAAACCATCCCTTCCGCCAGTGCGATCGTAAAGGGAGCGGAAGAGGCCGGCTGCCAGGCGCACATCTTCGACCGTGAGCGCCTGGTAAATCTCAACCCCGCTCTTACCCTTTCGGGCCAAAGTTCGAATAACCTCATCATAGTCGTGCGAGCCGGCAATGGCTTTTTCGAAAATCGATGGGTTTGAGGTCAAGCCTCGCAACCCGTCATCATCGATCAGGCGTTGCAGGTCGCCGCTAACAATCATCCCACGGCGTAAATAATCCAGCCAGATGCTCTGACCGTGGGAATGAATTCCGACCAGGGGATTACTTTCTACGATCATCCGAAAATTTTATCCTTTCCTGAAAGCAGCTAATCAAAAACTGCCCGGAGCAAAAATGCACCATTGATACAATCCTGCTGAGAATATAAATGGCGTTTTAGAAATTGTAACACCCATCGCTGGGAAGGAATAATTCTGATAGCATTGCCAGCCTGGATTTTGAAAAAGACGCAAATAAGATTATCCCCAGAGTGGTTACAAATCAGTATGCCATAGTGCGAATTCCAGCCGGAACTAAATATCATTGCGAAACCAGCGTTTTATACCGGTCGAAGCAATCCGTCGCCAACCGGGAGACTGCTTCACCATAGAACGGCTCGCAGTGACACTGGCGAAAGATTTGCTTGAACAAGGCATATGTTTAGTGATAATAATATAAAGGCGTGCGGCGAGGAATTTTTAATTCACAAAAGCAAATAGCTGTGGTGAGCCGGTATACAGAAGCGCTATGCTAGCGTCGGTTGCGTCTGAAGCGCGAGGCGTTAGGTGGCAGAGCAAAGGTGCCAAAATCGGAGGTGTAAAATAGTGGTTTGAAACTATATTGAATACCATAATTTTGAATATAATAACTAATAAGGTCGTATACAACCTGTAATGTCTTTTGAAATCATTAGCGAGATAACCGGCATTGAAGTGATTGCAGCAGGGAGTTCCAGTTACGATCGTACACGACTCCGTATGTAATATAGCCAAGGCAGATGGAGAAAGCTAAAAGGCATAGTCAGGATACGACTGATGAATATCCGAATACGCCTCGCGGAGTTGAATTGATACGACGCACATGGCAGTGGCAAAAAGGAAAACATGATGATTGGTGCATTAGCTGGTGACATTATTGGTTCAGTGTACGAATGGAACAACATCAAGACCAAGGATTTTGTCTTGTTTTCTGATCAATGTTTTTTTACGGATGACTCAATTTTAACAATCGCTTTGGCGGATTCCATTTTGCATAATGTACCTTATATTGATAATTTGAAGAGATTCTATCATTGGTATCCCAACGGTGGATATGGAGATATTTTCCACCAATGGGCACGAAGCCCATACTCGAAGCCCTATAATAGTTGGGGAAATGGAGCTGCAATGCGCATTAGCCCTGTGGGGTATGTGTATAACG
>Ga0315282_10012833_pt1 | contig 12749 bp, 22 predicted proteins | sample YL17G07_20_MG_FD_203693 | JGI IMG/M metagenome (GOLD analysis project Ga0315282, IMG submission 203693) | Sediment microbial communities from Yellowstone Lake, YNP, Wyoming, USA - YL17G07_20 | ecosystem: Environmental > Aquatic > Freshwater > Lake > Sediment | place: USA: Wyoming | collected... | reverse complement strand
TGGCAATTGAAAGACCGTTCGATTTGTTGAACAACTCGATGCACAAGGCAGTACTAGTCAGACTGAAGGGGACAAGGCATCTCCGAGGCAAGCTGATGGCATTCGACCAGCACATGAACCTGGTCATGGAAGACACGGAAGAGCTCGAAGGAGACGACCTGAAATCAAAGATAGGGACTGTGATTGTGAGAGGGGACAACATTCTCTACATATCGCCGTCGGTTTAATTTCTTCACACAAGCGCTTTTTAGTAAATACGCTTAATAATTAGCAGCACCCATAAATTTTGCATGGGCACTTAGATCAGCTGGAAGATCGCGCCCTTGGCGTGGGCGAGGCCGGGGGTTCAAATCCCCCAGTGTCCATTATTTCTTCTTCTCGACAATTATAGAGCTGCCAGGCATCTTCTTTGCCGCTCTCTCGAGGCCTTTCCATCCGTCTTCTCTGAACTTCTTAGTCGTATAGACGGTCATCACTGCCTGGCCGTCAGTAACTACGGCCGCTCTTCCGGACGGTTTGCCGAAGGATAGCCGCATGCCAGACGATATCCTGTCTGCGCCCGCGCCTGTCGCCATCGTGTGCTCTCTCAGGCACTGGTGGGGATAGACTCTCACTTTGAAAAAATAGTTCTCAGGCAGCATCTTCTTCTCGAAAAGTTTGTTAGCAGATACCCTCGCCGACTCTAACGCGTTGTCCCTTATCTGTACATGTTCTTGGGCTATCAGGTCTAGCTGCACGTCGAACTGGTCCTTCTTGCCTGGGCTGCCCATCTCAAACATATGGATTCTGGCGTCAGGTACTCCCTTGACGAAAGCCTTTGTAGCAACTCGCTTCGCTGTCCTAGACCAAGCTCTCCTAGGTGTTCTTACTGTCCTTCCAGGTCTTACTCCCATTGCAATCACTAATCTGTGGTCCTATAGAAATAGAACGTGATATTAGTTTAGTGCCAACCTCTTTATATATATTTAGGAAGGTTTAAAAAGCGGGAAAGACAGAACTATTTCACTGGTTTTAAACAACCTGAATGTGGGGAAACCCGAACAGGAGGATAAAACATGAGTGCGACAAAACTGATTAAGGAGAGTTTTCAGAAAGAGTACTCTGGAAAGGACGATAGCCTCTGGAAACACTATAAGGAAAAGTTGATAAAGTGGAGAAAAGAGCCCGTCGACATCAAGATAGACAAACCTACGAATCCGGTCAGGGCGAGGGAGATAGGCTACAAGGCAAAGCAGGGATTCATAGTAGTTAGGACAAGAATCAGGAAGGGCGGACGAAGAAAGCCGAGACCGCGCTCAAAGAGAATGCCCAGCAAGATGGGTGTCCTGAAGTTCAAGCCGCACAAGTCTCTGCAATGGATAGCTGAGGAGAGGGTCGTCAGGCGTTATCCGAATCTAGAGGTCCTCAACTCTTACTGGGTAGGAGAGGACGGGAAGAGCAAATACTTTGAAGTGATACTCGTAGATGTGAACCATCCGGCAATAAGGTCGGACAAGGACATCAACTGGATACTGGGAAAGAAAGGGAGGGTTCATAGGGGCTTGACCTCTGCCGGGAAGAAAAGCAGGGGATTGACATGAAAGTAGTCCATAACATAGCTTTAGAAGCGTTCGTCTATCCGACAGAAGATTTGAAAAAAGTCAAGAAAGCATTGTCTCTCATCCTGCCGGAGAAGGCCAAGCTGAAGAACGAGGAAGTCGATAGTTTCTATGGCCCGAAGATAGCGAAACTTACCTTCTGGACGGACAAGGCGGCCGAGATAAAGGCAATGCTCCAGAAAATAATAACCGAATTATCTAAAGAGGACAGGCAGGCTATAGCCAACACTATAGATGAGAGAATGAACGAGAACGGCTCGCTTTTCCTGAGGTTCAACAAGCAGAAGGCCTATGCTGGAAAGCTGGCCCTAGACTATAAGGCGGATGCGATTAAGACCGTAATCAAAATAGCCTCTTTCCCCGCTAACCTTAACAACATGAAGTATAATGCTAAAATCATATTTGAGTGATTATGTGAGAGAGTTCATAGACGGCCTGGTGTTCGACGGGGCTTGCGTTGAGTTCGGCAAGAAGCTGGGCTATCAAAGAGTGCTATTCGATGAGATCGCCTACTGCGAGCCCAGGAGCGCTGGCGAGATAAAAATAACGAAGGGTAGGCTCAATTTCGTAAGGGGGGGCGAGTTGGCTCTGAACCAAGCAATCGTCAGAAAGAAGGGAGTTAATGTTCTCTTGGACCCGATAGGCTTGAAGAGCGAGTTCGACACCGCGGTGGGCCAGATAGCGAAAGACTACGGCATCTTTATAGGAATCTCCCTGAAGAACATAATTGAGACGAAACATGCGCACAGACCGAGACTGTTGTCCAACCTGTCGTCTATGGTAGGGATATGCAAAAAAATAGGGAATGATATGATAATAGTGTCCGGGGCGAGAGACATCTATGGCATGAGGGCGCCAGAAGACCTAGCGTCGATAGGGCCTCTGATAGGTCTGACTCGCGCCCAGTCGTTATGGGCAATATCCGAGAATCCAAAGGCTCTATTAGGTGAGTTGAAATGAAACCCTATCCGCCTACGCTGAAAAGCAAGAAGAGATACGTCATGTTCGAGGTAGTGTCTGACAAGAAGTTCGCGAAAGAGGATGTCAAAAAGGCGGTATGGTCTGTCCTGCATGAGAACCTTGGGAACATGGGGCTTGCTGATGCTGAATTCTCCTTCATCGATTTTGAGGAGAAGTCTCAGAAAGGTATTTTAAGGTGCACGAATACAAAATTAGAACAAGTGAGGGCGGCCTTGGCTCTATTGTCCGAAATCAATTTATACAAGGCTTTCCTCTATGTTAGGACTGTCACAGGTTCTATTAAAAAAGCTAATTCGAGAGTGATTTGATGTATCCAGTTTCTTCACAGGCATATGATCGTGCGATTACAGTATTTTCACCAGACGGCCGTCTGTTCCAGGTAGAATACGCAAGAGAGGCGGTGAAGAGGGGAACGACCGCCTTAGGTATTGTCTATAAGGACGGAGTACTATTGGCTATCGCTAAGGTGGTAGCAAGCAAGCTGTTGAAGAGCGAGTCGATTGAGAAGATATTCAAGATTGACGATCATATAGGCGCTGCTACGTCAGGACTGGTCGCTGATGCCCGCAGACTAATAGATTTCGCAAGAGAATCCGCACAAGAGGAGAGATTCATCTACAACGCTCCGATTGACGTGGAGTTGTTAACGCGAAAAATCTGCGACCTGAAACAGGCGTATACTCAGTGGGGTGGAGCAAGGCCGTTCGGCGCTGCGCTGTTGCTGACTGGCGTTGATGATACAGGAAAGAGGCTTTTCGAGACGGACCCGAGCGGAGCGATGTTCGAATGGAGTGCCGCAGCGATTGGGGCGAAAAAAACTGAGACTGAAAAAATCCTGGAGAAGGACTATAACGAGGACATGAGCTTCGATGAGGCGGGCGTGCTCGCTCTGAAAGCTCTTTCGCAGGTCGTGGAAAAGCCGATTACCAAAGAGAATGTCGATATCACTTATATTAATGAAAAGGACAGAAAGTACGTGTCTCTGGGCAAGGAAGAGTTAGACAAGTACATTAAGGATTTGGGCAAGAAGTGAATTGGTTTTTATGATTTCGCTGGATAAGGCGGTTATTGCCCGTTACCAACGCGGGCAGTTGAACTTCGAGATTCTTGTTGAACCCGAAAATGCCTACAGGGCGAAGAGAGGGGAGAATGTCCCGCTCGACAACTTAGTCGCTTCAAGGGACGTATTTTCTGATTCTAAGAAAGGCTTACGTGCGAGCGAGTCGGACCTGAACAAAGTATTCGGCACGAACAGCTTCGAGATGATACTCAAAAAGATGATGAAGGACGGAGAAATCCAGTTAACCACAGAGCAGAAAAATAAAATGCAGGAGGAAAAGACAAAGCAGATAGTGAACCTGATAGCGAAGAACGCGGTGGACCCTAGGACTCACGCGCCCCATCCGCCACAGAGGATAGAGAAGGCGCTGGAAGAGGCCAGAATCCATGTGGACCCGTTCAAGCCAGCGCAGAACCAGATGGAGGCAGCTCTGAAGGCGATAAAGGCTATACTGCCTATCAAGCTCGAGATAGTCAGGATCGCGGTCAAGATACCTGCGGAGAACGCTGTCAGAGTGTATGGCTTTGTCAAGGAGCATAAGATGATGAAAGAAGAGTGGGGATCGGACGGCTCGCTGATAGCATTGGTCGAAATACCGGCCGGCCTTCAAGGGGATTTCTTCGACAAGCTCAATAAGCTGACATCAGGCAATAACGAGACGAAAATAGTCGAGAGGATTTGACATGAAAGAAATTGTTGTGCCCGGAGATAAAGTCGATGGGAAAGTGGAATCATACGTATTCAAGGAAGGCAATAGCGTTTACTCTATGGTTCTGGGCGTGATGGACGATAGAGAAGGCTATGGCCGGATAGTGCCGCTTAATGGAAAATACTTCCCGCAGGTGGAAGACTACGTCGTTGGAGTGGTTACTGACGTTAAGCGAGGCGGCTATGTGCTGGACATCAATTCCCCATACGACGCTTTCCTTGCCAGCAGAAGGAGATACAACAATGGCGAGGTCATCTTCGCGAAAGTGGGGGATGTTAGCGAGGTGAGGAACGTTAGCCTGACGATGGACAAGCAGCTCTACGACGGCGAACTCATGGAGATAATGGCGGTAAAGATCCCTAGGGTCATAGGAAAGAAGAACTCGATGGTCATGCTGATAAAGGAAAAGACTAAAACGGATATTTATGTTGGGAGAAACGGAAGGATCTGGCTTAAGGGCGGAGATATAGACAAGGCCAAGAGAGCCATACTGAAGATAGAAAAGGAAGCGCATACTGACGGTTTGACTGACAGAATAACCGAATTTTTGAAGTAGGTGATTGAATGGGAGGAGCAAAAACTGATTTGGAATTGATTAAGAATGGAAAGAGAATCGATGGTAGAAAATTTGATGAACTTAGGCCGATAAAGATTGAAGTCGGCGTGTTGAAGAGGGCAGATGGCTCTTGCTTTTTGGAATGGGGCAAGAACAAGGTGCTAGCCGCCGTATATGGCCCTCGCGAGTGTTTTCCGAGGCACACGCAGAACTCTTACAAGGCCAAACTGACTTATAGGTATAATATGGCGCCTTTCTCCGTTGACGACAGGAAGAGACCGGGCCCTGACAGGAGATCTACGGAAATATCCAAAGTCTCTCGAGAGGCGTTGGAGAAGGTTGTCTTCCTGGAGTATTTCCCAAGGACAGCAATTAATGTGTTCACGGAAGTATTGCAGGCCGATGCAGGCACGAGATGCGTAGCCCTAACCGCGGCCAGCGTTGCTCTGGCTGACGCCGGCATTCCGATGAGGGACATCATAGTCGCTTGCGCTGCCGGGAAAGTAGAGGATGAGATAGTCCTAGACTTATGCCAGGAAGAGGATAACTTTGGCTCAGCCGATTTGCCTATAGCCATATCGCCGAGGACCGGACAGATACATTTGATGCAGATGGACGGGATACTGGACGAGGAAGAATTCAAGAAAGCATTCGATATGGCTACCAAAGGATGCTTGGAAGTTCATGAGATGCAGAAGAAAGCATTGAAAGAGAAATACGAAAAGATTGGTGAAGTTTATGGAAACGAGTGAAATTGTTTGGGAAATAAAGAGGGATTCGATAAGGAAAATGATCGAGTCGGGAAAGAGGTCTGACGGAAGAGCTCTAGATGAGTACAGGAAGATAGAGTTCCTTGAGAATTATGTCCCGAAGGCGCAGGGTAGCTGCCTAGTGAAGTTGGGGGATACCCAGGTGCTTGTTGGGGTGAAGATGGATATTGGGGAGCCATATCCCGATTCTCCAGATAGGGGGAATCTATCAACATCATGTGAACTAGTGCCATTAGCCTCTCCTGACTTCAGCGCAGGCCCGCCCGACGAAGAGTCGATAGAGACAGCAAGAGTCGTCGACCGAGGCATTCGCGAGTCAAAGATGATAGACTTCGAGAAGCTCTGCATAGCCGAGGGGGAAAAAGTCTGGACAGTGATGGTGGACATACACGTGCTGGACCATGACGGCAACCTGATAGATGCCGCTTCCCTTGCGAGCGTGAAAGCTCTTTTGGACGCTTATCTGCCCAAATTAGAGGATGATAAGCTGATTTATACGGAGAAGGGAGACAAGCTGCCTGTTAAAGAAAAACCGGTCTCGAGCACTTTCGCGAGCATAAACGGGAAGAGCATACTCGACCCATCTTATGAAGAGGAGAGAGTGATGGACTCCAAATTTACTATCGTCACGACAGAGAACGGCGAGATATGCGCTATACAGAAGTCTGGCAGCGGTCCTTACAAAAGGGAGGACGTCGAGCAGATGATTGAAATGGCGCTCAAGAGAGGCAAGGAAATCAGAAAGCAATTCTAGGTGAACGATATGACCAAGTTGGGCTCAGCAAGCAGGTTCGGTTCCAGATACGGCACGCCTTTGAAGCAGGAAGTAAGGGACATAGAGAAGACCCAGAAGACCGCCCAGATATGCCCCCAGTGCGGACGAAAATCTCTAAAGAGGAAAGGCTACGCTAAATGGACATGCAACAAGTGCGGTGCGGTCATCGCTGGCGGAGCCTATTACCCTCGGACAGATGTGGGCACCATCGTCGAGAGGATAATCAAGAAAGGCGAGAAGTACGAAGAGGTCATGAAAGAAGTCGAGAAGAAGGAGAAAAAAGAGGGAAAGTAGGTGTTCATATGGCTTGGAAATGTCTAAACCCCCAGTGCAGGAAGAAAATCGATGACATAGCTGCTATAAAATGCCCTTATTGTGGTTACAGGATATTCCAGAAAGAGAGACCGCCAATTGTTAAAAAGGCAAAAGCGATTTAGATGCTACTTATAACCACGTGTAGAAAGCCGTGCAAGAACACGAGGCTTTTTGCGAGGAACCTCAGCAATCTGGTGCCTGGTGCCGAGTATGTCCCGCGGGGGAAAAAGAACATATACTCTGTCATCGAAGAGGCGCGGAAGAAAGGACTGCGCCGAGTTGCTATAATATCGGACTTCAAGGGGAATCCTGGCGAGGTCGAGTTCATAAAATTGGACAAACGCGAATGGGACTGGGCCGAGAGCATTTTCAGAATAAAGAGCGTCGATTACCAGAAAAGCAAGAGAAAAATAGGAGCGATAGCGGTTGATGGGACGCTCAAGAGGACTATCCTGGACCTGTTCGACATCGAGGAGAGCCAGGAACCAGAGATAGTGCTCATAGCGGACGAGAGGCAGATGAAGTTCGGAGACCAAATGAATATTAAGCTTGAAATCTACAAGAATTCGGAGGAATGAAAATGGCTGAACTTTCAAAGGAAACGCAGGAAGAGATAATACAGCTACAGAATCTCCAGAGGCAGCTGCAGATGATAACGAACCAGAGGCAGAGGTTCGACATTGAAGTGATACAAACGGACAGCGCGCTGGCAGAACTGGAGAAGGTCGATGGAAAGGCCTACAAGGCGATAGGCACACTGCTAATCGAATCGAAAGCGGTAGACCTGAAGAAAGAGCTGAATGAAAGGAGAAAAGAGGCGATTGCCAGAGTGGACACGCTGAAGAAACAGGAAGAAAAGCTCAAGGTCAAGGCGGAAGAGCTGCAGAAAAGTCTCGAAAAGACGCTAGGAAAAGCCTAAAGACGGCATTTTTAAATACTTAGGCCTTTATAAATAAGGTATATAAAGAAGGTGTTATGATGAAGCTGAAAGACGTGTGCCCAAAATGTTATGCTGCTACTGGTTTTAGCATCATTATGGAAGAGGAAAAGGGGATCTTTTTCTGCCCCAAGAATGCGACACACAGATTCAAGAAAGACAAAGACGGATTTTTTGTTCAACACACACTCTAGAGGAGGATTCTAATGGAAGAACCTAAGAAAATCAACTTTAAGATTGAGAATATAGTCGCTTCTGCCAATCTCGCTGTCGAGCTAGACCTATATGGCATAGCGAGGGAAGTTGACAATGTCGAGTACGAGCCGGAGCAGTTTCCGGGCGCCATACTCAAACTAAAGGAGCCGAAGACAAGCTTGCTTCTTTTCAAGAACGGAAAGCTGATATGCACAGGTGCCAAAAGCGCTGAGGAAGTGGAAGCCGCTATCAACAAGGCCTACGACCTGATAAAGCACTGCATAAACGAGCCTGCCAAAGGGATACCAAAAGAGAAGGCCAAGCCAGCAAAAGTTAAGCACAAGAAAGTGAAGAAGCACAAGCCTGTGAAAAGGGTCAAGAAAAAGAAGAAACGGTAATTAACCAACTTTCTTTTTTAATTCATCTAATTCTTTTTTGTTCAGACCTATCAGCGGAGCATAGACGGGCACTTTGTATTTCTTTTTTAGCCTCAGGAATCTGCCAACGTCTGTCTCTCCGGTCACAGCGCCGAGCGGATATTTGGCCTTGACATCCACCTCTATCCCCCTCTTCCTGATCATCCATGCGGCCAGTCCAGAGTTCTTTGATTTTATTAAGAGCATCTTTCCAGCCGTGCCCAGCGGAAGGCCGCCAGCTCCCGCATGCTTATCGATAAATACAAAGGCTCTGCCGTCGTAAATTTCGATGCCCAGCGTCACTTTCGGGTTATCCAGATTCACTTTTGCTTTCGCTCTCTTCCTCACAAAATCTCCTATAACCTCGTTTATCCTCTGGGACTCGAATAGCTCTTTAGTCAGACGCTGCGCCCTGACGGCGAACGTCTTCCCCTTAATCTTCGGTAGGAATCTTTCGACTGCTTTCTTGATTTTACCTAGCTCTGCGTCTGTCTCGATGCACGTAGAAAAAGATACCACACCAAACACCCGCTTGAGCTTCTCGACAGCTTTCCTCTCGTCCTCCGCGTAGACTAGAATCCTCCAGCGCTTCTTGACTATTTTAGCGTCGGGGAGAGCCGCCCTGATGTTCTGCGCCAGCTTCTCTATGAACTGTCTTCTGACCGGAGGAGACTTGGTGTAGATCTCGCCATGCCTGACTGTTATCATGTCAGAACTCTTTGGCGGCAAGCTGTACGTCTTCCGCGGTTATAGTCTTTCGTCCTGCATGCTTGGCTAGCTTGAAAGCCTGCGTGCTTAGGTCCTGTATAAAATCTGCGATTATGTTGGCCATTGCTTCAGATGCGTCTTCCGAAACTCTCTCAGCACCAGATTTCCTGATTAATCTATCTATCGGTGCTAATGGTAATTCATGCATAATACTGCCTCCGCAAATTTTTCCGCAAGGTTTAATTTGTTGGTGTGTCTAAACTTATACTTGGAGGGATATAAAAACCCGATAGTTTTGGGCTCTCAGGATGCCTTAAACAGTAAAAAGAGGTCTATAATGGCAGATTTTGAAAAACATCCTCTTTTAAAGCCAGAAAAAATAGAACAGAGACTTTACCAGAAGAACATAGTCGATAGCGTTCTGAAGAGGGGGAATAGCCTGATAATACTGCCTACGGCGCTCGGAAAAACGGTTATAGCGGTCATGTTATCAGCTCACGCACTTGAGAAGACGCCCGGCTCAAAAATCCTTATTGTCGCTCCGACCAAGCCGCTGGCGATGCAGCACTACGAGACGTTCAAGTCCGTCATGGAACTGCCAGAAGAGGAATTCATACTTCTGACCGGTTCCATCAAGATAGGGGACAGGCCGGATCTTTGGGAAAACGCCAGAGTGATATCGGCCACTCCCCAGACGATAGAGAATGATTTGAAGAAAGGGAGGATAGACCTGAAGGATGTCTCGCTCTTGATAGTGGATGAGAGCCACCACTCGGTCAAGTCCTATTCCTATGTCGATGTCGCTAGACTATATGTCGAGCAGTCAAAGAGCCCGTTAATAATAGGTCTTACAGCTTCTCCATCTATCGAAAAAATCAAAGAAGTCACCAAAAACCTGTTCATAAAGAATATCGAGACCAGGACGGAGCAGGATGAGGACGTTATCCCTTACATCCAGAAGAAAGAAATCGAGAGGGTGTTTGTCGAGCTGCCTCAAGAATTCCAGGAGATAAGGACTATCCTGAGAAACTACATGGACCAAATTTTCCAGAAACTGAAGGATGCGAACCTAGTCTATTCCACTTCGATGAGAAAGGGAGACATCCTGAAATTGCAGAAGACATTGATAAACAACAAGAATTTTCACGGGATAATCCTGACCACGGCCCTGATCAAGGCATGGTACGCTGTCGAGATGCTAGAGACGCAGGGGATATCTAGCCTGCACACTTACTTTGAGAAGATAAAAAACGATAAGCGCAGGACCTCTGTCAAGCTAACGAAAGACCTGAAGAGAGCGATGGAATTGGCTGACGCACTCTATAACGAAGGCAAAGAGCACCCGAAGGTGGAAAAGCTGAAGGAAGTCTTGAGGAGGGAGATAGAAAAGAATCCGGACGTCCAGGGAATCATCTTTGCCCACTTCAGGGACTCGGCACAGAAGATAATCAACGTGATAGAGGATATTCCTGGCGTAAGACCGATCAGATTCGTCGGGCAGGCCTCAAAGCAGGGGGATATAGGGCTATCACAGGATGAGCAGAAAGAGATCATTGAGAGATTCAGGAACAAAGATTACAACTTCTTGGTCTGCACTTCAGTTGGCGAGGAGGGACTGGATATCCCCTCGGTAGATGTTGTCATATTCTACGAGCCGGTTCCGTCTGAGATAAGGAAGATCCAGAGGGAGGGCAGGACGGGCAGGAAGCGCGCGGGAAAAGTGGTCGTCCTGATAACGAAAAATACCATGGACGAGAGCAGGTATTGGGCCTCGCACTACAAGCAGAAGAAGATGAGAGAAACTTTAGAGGGCATGAGGAAGCCGCAGAAGACATTGGACATGTGGTAGCATGGCGATAGTTATTTTTGCAGACTCGCTGGAAAAGGACATCATAGATATTCTGAAGACTTATGATTGTCACGTGGTCGAGAAGAAATTGGAAGTCGCTGATTTTATACCTTTTGAGAACATAGGAGTAGAGAGGAAGAGGGACGAGGATTTTGTCCAGTCGATAATAGATGGGAGGCTGTTCGAGCAGATGAGGAACCTGCGCGAATGCTTTGAGAGGCCTTTGCTGGTCATTGAAGGCAATAACCTTTATGGCACTAATGTCCATGAGAACGCAATCAGGGGCGCTTTGGCTTCTGTAGCCCTTGACTATACCGTGCCTATCATCTGGACCAGCAACAAGCGCGAGACGGCGGCACTGCTTTTCCTGATAGCGAAAAGGGAGCAGAGCGGGAAGAATAGGATATTTACCATCAAGGGCAAGAGAAAACCGCTCAGCACCAGAGACTATCAGGAGTATATTATATCCTCGCTGCCGGGCATAGGGCCCCTCACTGCAAAAGAGCTGCTCAAGGAATTCAGGAGTGTGGAGAGAGTTTTCACCGCGAACGAAGGAGACTTAAAAGAGGTTAACAAGATTGGGAATAAAAAGGCGAAACAGCTTCGGGAGATAATCACCAAGCATTACGAAGACAGATAGAATGTGGCCGTTCGTTCAATCGCATCTTTCTGCTTCTTTTCATCCGGCTCAACCAAGTCGCGAAGCTTGAACTTGAACTCTTTCTTGAAGTTTGAGAATATCTTTTTCTTACTATTGGACCAAGAGATGAACACGGACCTCTTAGTGGGTCTACATTTGACTAACGCTCTCTTTATCTGTCTCTCGCCGGAAAGCCGCACAAGGAACTCCAATTCCTCATTCTTGGCTATGCTATCCTTGTTTCGAAAGGCTTTTAAAGTCTGGAGAAGAGAATGTATCACGTGCTTTTTACCGAAGAAGCATTTGCCATCGACTACTTGGGTTTTTTGGTTCTTAGACAGGAATTTCATCAACCTCTCTGATTCGAGGTCCTCAAACTCAATTCCTTTGACAAGTACGTCCATGAGCATATTACATCATTCATTTTTATAAAGGTGATTTAGAATGTCAGTCACACACGCGAGAGACCTGAGAAAGCCTACGGGTGGAAGGAAGAGGAAAAGCAGAGACAAGCAGAAGGCAGAGTTAGGCAGTTTACCGACCAACACCATCATAGGCAAAGACAAAAAGGAGCTGAAGAGGACTCGCGGCGGCAACCACAAAATAAAGGTAAAGTACATAAGCAACGCCAACGTCTACGACCCGAAGACCAAGAAATACCAGGTAGTGGCGCTAAAGACTGAAAAAGAGAACCCCGCGAACAGGAACTTCGCCAGGATGAACATTCTGACCAAGGGGGCTATAGTGGACACGGATATAGGCTCGATTAGGATAACGTCCAGACCAGGCCAGCACGGATTAGTAAATGCTGTTCTGCTTCACAAATCTTAAGGGAGCAGTTTAGCCAGAGAATCTAGTTCTTTTACGACTTTCTTCGGAGTATATTCTCTCAGTCTATCAACTAAATCCGATTTCTTCAGCATCTTCTTATCAACAGGAAGAGAGACTCCGTCGACAGTATCTGCGTCTCTCATGTGCAGGGAGCTGAGGGGTACTCGCGCTAGTTTTCCTGAGGGCGTTTGCGACGGGTCTATCCCTATTAGTCCTTTGACCCTCTCATGGCCCCCAGTCGCGTTCATTTTCGTTATCTCTCTGACCTGTTTCGCCCATCTGCCAGTAAAGGTTGCCTCTGGGTCATTCTTCGAGAACTGGAAATTCTTGACATAGAACTCATTAGGCTCTTTCTTCTTCAGGAACAGATAAATGTGAAAAGAACTTCCTGTCCACATGACGAACGGAT
>Ga0315282_10012832_pt1 | contig 12751 bp, 13 predicted proteins | sample YL17G07_20_MG_FD_203693 | JGI IMG/M metagenome (GOLD analysis project Ga0315282, IMG submission 203693) | Sediment microbial communities from Yellowstone Lake, YNP, Wyoming, USA - YL17G07_20 | ecosystem: Environmental > Aquatic > Freshwater > Lake > Sediment | place: USA: Wyoming | collected... | reverse complement strand
CCCCAAACCGCTAGGCATTGTTTGGGGGAATATTGAGAGCGGATTTTCCGGGGCGCCGCTGATTGGTCCGGACGGCAGAGTCTACGGCGTGTTAAGCCGTGGAGGCGATGCGTATGCTTATGTATCCACTCTGGAGCAGGTTGCCGATTTCCTGAAAGAAAGCCTTCAAAAGATAAAAGGGGAGGCGGCGAAAGGGGGACAAAAATGACACGGGAGGCATTTGATTTACTTTTGCAGGACATCTTTAGCGGTAAGTTTGCTCAATTGCTGGATAAAGAGGATTTCCGGGCGAAGATGTGGGAGTCGTTCCTCCGGCTGGAGAAAGACCAGACGGAGGCGGGAGCTACAAAGTTCATCACTTTCGTAAGGGACCTCATAGAAAATTTGGGGAAAATTTGATTTTCTGCGGCACAACTGCCGCTTTTTGTTTCCCTTGACCTTGTAAAAATAGGCGAGTATCATATTATTGATTGGCACTCCGGGGTCAAAAGTGCCAAAAGTAGCGTTTAGCGCAGAGCGTTTAGCGTTTAGATAATTTCACTATACGCTAACCGCTAATCGCTATACGCTTTAGGTATGAAGATTAAACCATTGGGCGACAGGGTCTTGATAGAGCCCCTTCGCGAAGAAAAAAGGAAGGGTGGAATTATTCTGCCCGATACCGTTGAAAAAGAGCGGCCTGAAAAAGGCAAGATTGTTGCCGTTGGGCCGGGCAAGGTTGACGATAACGGGAAGAAAATCCCGATGAGCGTCAAAAAGGGCGATAAGGTTTTGTTTACCAAGTACGGCCCGAACGAAATTAAGGTCGACGACAAGGAATATTTAATTGCTCGCGAGGAGGATATACTAGCCATCATCGAATAAATTCGATGATGCAATTCCCAATTATCAATTTCCAATTTCCAATCAATTTTTTAATGATTTAATGTTTGAAAATTAAGACATTGAAAATTCATTAAAAATTGAGAATTGAAAATTGAAAATTATTAAATATGCCCAAACAGATTTTCTACAAAGAACAGGCCCGCGAAGCGTTAAAGCGCGGCGTGGATAAAATTGCCAACGCGGTAAAAGTAACTCTCGGACCGAAGGGGAGAAATGTCGTTTTGGACAAAGGTTTCGGCGCACCTACGATTACCAAAGATGGCGTGACCGTTGCCAAAGAGATTGAACTAAAAGACAAATTTGAGAACATCGGTTCAGAATTAATTAAAGAAGTCGCTTCTAAAACGGGAGATATCGCCGGCGATGGCACAACCACTGCCGTCGTGCTTGCCCAGGCAATTGTCGCCGAGGGTTTCAGTGCGGTTAATTCCGGTGCTAACCCGGTCGTTCTTAAAAAGGGGATAGACAAAGCGGTTGAATGGGTCGGAGATTTTCTGAAAAAGAATAAAAAATCTGTTACCAGCCAGGAAAAAATCAAGGAAGTCGCCTCCATATCGGCCAACGACCCGGAAATAGGCAAACTTATAGCCGACGTTTTCAAAGAAGTCGGCAAAGACGGCGTGGTAACCGTTGAGGAATCGCAGACTTTTGGTATGACCAAAGAAATTGTTGAAGGAATGCAATTTGACCGCGGTTATATTTCGGCCTACATGATCACCAACACGGAAAGAATGGAGGCCGTTTACGCCGACCCGTATATTTTAATCACCGACAGGAAGATATCTTCTATTCATGACGTCATCCACTTACTGGAAAAACTATCAAAGGCCGGAAAACGTGACTTAATGGTCATAGCCGATGATGTGGATGGAGACGCGCTTGCCACCTTTGTCGTGAATAAACTGCGCGGTAACTTTAACACCCTCGCGGTTAAAGCGCCCGGATTCGGAGACAGGAAAAAAGAAATGCTGGAAGACATAGCGATTGTTACCGGCGGCCAGGTTATTTCGGAGGAGAAGGGCTTAAAGCTTGATGCTGTGGATATTTCGATGCTTGGCCAAGCCCACAGAGTGGTGTCCAACAAAGACAACACCGTTATAATCGGAGGCAAGGGCAAGAAAGCCGACATAGACAAAAGGATCGCCCAAATTAAAGCCCATCTTGCCAAATCAACTTCGGAATTTGATAAGGAAAAACTGCAGGAAAGATTGGCGAAGCTTTCCGGCGGGGTTGCCGTCGTTAAAGTTGGCGGCGCCACGGAGACGGAATTGAAGGAAAAGAAATTCAGAGTTGAGGACTCAATCGCCGCCACCCGCGCGGCCTTGGAAGAGGGGATTGTTGCCGGCGGTGGGATTGCGCTTTTTGAAGCGGCAAAAGAGCTGAACAATAAATCGGCTGGGGTTACCGACTTCGGCGATGAGGCCAAGGGAGTCGCGATTATTAAAGCAGTCCTGGAAAAACCGCTTAGAGTCATTGCCGAGAATGCCGGGAAGGATTCAAACGAAGTGGTTCAGAAAATTGTTGCGGGCAGCGCGGCGGGATGGGGCTTTGACGCAAACGCCGGCGAATACGTGGATATGTTCAAATCTGGCATTATTGACCCGCTGAAAGTGGTCAAAACCGCACTTCTCAATGCCGCGTCTGTTGCCTCTTTGATTTTAACTACCGAGGCGGTGGTTACTGACTTGCCGGAGGAGAAAGAAAACAAAGTTCCGCCGATGGGGCCGGAGTATTAAAATTTAGAAAAACAACGCCCCGCCTGCAGGCGGGGCGTTGTTTTTCTCCCGGCCTTCTGTTAAAATTAATCTAACAATTAACCTAAAAAACTACCGAATTTCTTCAAAAATAGGTGTTTTTTTGACGAATATATGCCAATAGTACCAATTATTGTTCTGGCAGTGGTCGTTGTTTTGGTCTTGTGGGTTGCCGGTTTATTCAATTCCTTGGTCCGCTCGCGAAACCGTGTCAAGGAATCGTGGTCGGATATTGACGTGCAATTGAAGAGGCGGCACGACCTGATACCAAATTTGGTTGAAACCGTGAAGGGCTATGCCGCTCACGAGAAGGATGTTTTTGAAAGGGTAATAAAGGCCCGGTCGGCGGCGATGGGGGCGAAGACGGTGGCTGAACATGGCGAGGCCGAAAATATGCTCTCTGGCGCGTTGAAAAATCTGTTCGCGCTTGCTGAGGCATACCCGACTCTTCGCGCGTCAGAGAATTTCTCAAAGTTGCAGGATGAGTTGGCAGACACCGAAAACAAAATTCAAGCCGCGAGGAGGTTTTATAATTCAAATGTTTTAACTCTTAACACTAAAGTTGAGCAATTTCCGACAAACTTTGTAGCTTCAACGTTTGGGTTTAAAAAAGAAATGTTTTTTGAGGTTGGCTCAGCGGAAGAAAAAGAGCCGGTCAGGGTTAGTTTTTAAGAGAACCGCGAGGCATTGTTAATTTTTTCTTATTTTCCCTGCGCAGATAAACGCTATTCAAATTTCCTCGTTTTTCTAGATAAAAAAATCGTACCCCTTCTGCCCCGCCGAGGCGGGACTACGTCCCAATTTTATTCATCAGCGAAAAATTTCGAAAACCATCATTTATTTGCTCTGCTTCATTTGAATTACGGAAATCAGAAATTGGCTTCGCTACGCAAAATTAAAAAACAGACTTTTTTAAAAACAAAAAGAGCCTTTCGGCTCTTAGATCTTAGCCTCTGCGGATTTCACCAGCAATGGCTCGCAGAATTCGGCAAGCATTTGTAGAAAAAGTCCTCGATGCTCCATAACTTGGGAGCCAAACCTATCCCACTTAAAATGTTCTTGCCCTTGCCAATCTGTTTTTTTCATGAAGGCATCAACAAATTCCTGCCATCTTGATTGGCCAAGCAGTTTGCTTAAATCGAGGTCGGTTGCAAATGTAAATTCCACCCATTCTCGGGTGCAGCTACTTTGAGGGATGGAGAGCTGAGAGAATTTTACGACAAAATCCGCATAATCTTTCAGTGTCATTTTTCACCCTCCTCCTTGCTTGTCAAAGAGACAATAAGGCTTATGTTCTAAGTATAGCATAACGGCCTAGGCGTTGTCAAGCCCTCGGTTGGAAATTGTCAAAAAACCTTGATTTTACTAGGTTTTTGAAAAACAAAAAAACTCCTTCGAGTTGCCGCCCGTGTGTCCACCTCGGGGGTCTCACGCCTCATGCAAACGGCGCTTAAAGGAGTTTGTGCCAGGGTTATGTACCTGGCGACGGAGCTGTGCTCCGTTTGACAGCGCCCATATGTGAGCGCGGCACCAGCTGATTAGCTGGAAAAAGAACATGCAGGGGGACGAGGTTTGCGCCCCACCCCCCAGGACGTTTTTATCAAAGACTGTTGCATCTTGCGACGCACGACAGGTGAGCCTGGTGACGCGCCCTGCTTCACCCACCTTCCAGTCACTATGTATCCAGTATAGCATAGTCGCCTAGGCGTTGTCAAGCCCTCGGTTGGAAATTGTCAAAAAACCTTGATTTTACTAGGTTTTTGGATAGTCTGCAAACATGACAAACTTATATACCCAAAAAGATGCGAATATCAGACGGACATGGTTATTGATGACTGTGTTTTTGGTGTTGGTGATAGCGCTGGGGTGGGTAATCGGCTATCTCTTGCAGTCGCCGGGGGTTTTGTATTTTGCTGTTGTGCTGGCCGTCGTGATGAACCTCGTAGCTTATTGGAACTCTGATAAAATCGCATTAGCGATGTCGCGTGCGAAGCCGATAGGCCACAACGATAACCAAAATCTTTATCACATAATTGAAAATCTTTGCATCACCGCTGGCTTGCCGATGCCGCGCGTTTATATTATTTCCTCAATGCAAATAAACGCTTTTGCGACCGGGCGCGACCCGAAGCATGCGGCAATCGCCGTAACCGAAGGCGCGCTCGCCAAGCTCAGCAAAAACGAACTTGAGGGAGTGATTGCCCACGAGTTGTCGCATATCGGCAACAGAGATATTTTAATTTCCACGGTAATCGTGGTTCTCGCCGGCATCATCGCGATTATGGCTGATTGGGGTCTGCGTGCGAGTTTTTTTGGAGGCAGGGGAGATAACGACCGTGAAGGAGGAAGCCTGCTTTTGCTGATAGGTTTGGTTGTGGCGCTCCTTGCTCCTCTGGCTTCTACCCTGATGCGGTTGGCGGTTTCCCGGAAAAGAGAATATCTCGCTGATGCTTCGGGCGTCCTTTTAACCCGTTACCCCGAGGGTCTTGCCGGCGCCCTTGAAAAAATCAGAGACGACCACGACCAGCTTCGTACTGCCACAAACGCCACTGCTCATCTTTTCATTTCCTCGCCGTTTAAAGACAAACAAAAAACCGGCTGGCTGGTTCAACTGTTTAGCACTCACCCTCCGATTGAAGACAGAATAAGGATTTTGAGAGAAATGAAGGTTTAATGTTGAATAATCCATCATATGATGGATTATTCAACAAACGGACTTTTCTTTTCAATGCCGGAAGCAGATTATTTTAAGAACAAAAAGGTGCTGGTTTTCGGATTGGGGCTTTTGGGCGGGGGAGTGGCGACCACGAATTGGCTTTTGAAACACGGCGCCAAAGTGACAGTTACCGATCTGAAAAACAAAAAACAGCTCGCGTCGTCGTTAAGGCGGATAAAAGGCCCCTTCGGCGGGCTCAGGGCAAGCAAAGTAAAGTTGAAACTTGGCGGACACAGTGAGAAGGATATAAAAGAGAACGAAATCATCGTCTTGAACCCCGATGTTTCGCCCGAAAATCGCCTTATCAAACTGGCACGCAAACTGGGCAAGCAGATTGAAAACGAGGCCACGATTTTTTATAAATTATGTTCCAAGCCGATAGTCGCCGTTACGGGCACTCGTGGTAAGACGACAACAGCTAACTGGCTCGCCCATTTTCTCAATGCCCGTTATAAGACCGTGATTTCCGGCAATTCCTATATTGAGCCGCTATTGAAGACGCTTGATCGAGTTAATAAGTTTTCGGTTGTAGTCAACGAATTACCATCATACCATTTGGAATTATTTGACGGCGGCATCAAAGCACCCGAAGTCGTGATAACCAACATTTTTCAAGACCATCTTAATCGCCACGGTTCGCTTAAAAATTACGTCCGGGCCAAGGCGAACATTTTTAAAAATCAAACCGCGAATCAGAACTTGGTTTTAAACCATGACAATAAATGGACGCCATTCATACTCAAACTCAAACCGAATGCAAAAACCTGGTTCTTTTCCCTTTCGTCTTTGCCTAAGAGGTTAGCAGGCGTTTTTTACAAGAACGAGACGGTTTATCCCGCACCTTTTGCGGGCAAAAGGTGCGGGATTTATTTCCAAAATGGGGGTAAAGCCAAAAAAGTGCTGGGCATCAGGGGTTTCGCCGATAAATGGGGTGAGCACAATCTCCAGAATCTGCTGGCCGCTTCTCTGATGGCGCACATATGCGGCGTTCCCTGGGCAAAAATACGGCAAAGAATTAAGACCTTGCCTCAAATTCCTTTCAGGCAGGAAGTCGTTTTCCAGAATAGGAAAATACGAATAATAAACGATACCAGTGCAACCTCGCCCGATGGCGGAATTGCCGCGATAAAAAGATTCGCTTTGCCCTCCGTAGCTTTACTGTGTCCGTCCGAAGCCTTTGGCGAAGGAGGAGCGAAGGAGAGGCCCTCTTGTATTTTAATTGCCGGGGGTACCGACCGCCAACTTGATTTTAGGGAATGGGGGAGGGTTGTAAGAAAGCTGATAAAGCCGGAAAATATTATTTTGCTTTCAGGGAGCGCCACCGATAAGATGTTGAAACATCTTGGCTTATCATTGAATAAAATTCAAGTTTTTGATACTCTTGAAAAATGCGTCAAAACCGGCCTAGCCAAAGCGCGAAAGCTTGGTAACGCAACACTGCTCTTTTCTCCCGCGGCAAAAAGTTTTGAGAAATTCAAAAACGAGTTTGACCGCGGGAAACAATTTAACGCTCTAATCAGAAAGGAGGTCAAAAAATGGATCAAGCGCTAAGCCGGGCTTATAAAATGATTTTTGAGGTTGAGCCGAAGCTGGGTATGGAAAATTGGCGAATTGCAGAAAAATTACTGGAACATTTTAGCGTCCCGAAGTTGGGCGAGGAACTTGCGGGAGAATGCATCCATAAAATCGTGAATCATATCAGTTATTCCGACAAGGAAACGACGACGAGAATTGTGGGCCGTGCCGAAGGATTGGCAAAGGAATTATGGGATGAACTTCCTGACGAGCCCCACATGGCCGAGATTGAGCGCTTGGAGCGTTTGAAAAATAAGCCCCGCTGATGCGGGGATTAAATTGGTGAGGTGCGAGAGTGGTTTAATCGGCATGCCTGGAGTGCATGTGTGCGGGAAACCGCACCGTGGGTTCGAATCCCACCCTCACCGCAAACAAAAAACTTGTTTTTTGTTTGCGGTGAGGAGCAAGACAACTGCTTGTCTTGCGAGTGGGTTCGGAGCCGGAGCGTTGTCTCGACGACAATTGGGAGGAGAGACCGCGAGGCCGGGACTTGAACCCGAGCCGGCGGAAGACAGCGAGAGGTGAAAGCGAATCTCGCCCTCACCGCCAATTTTCAGACAATGAATGTTAGAAGGAAAATATTTCTTACTTCTGCTTTGCACTGGGTTTATTTCCCCCTTTTCCTCGTGTTTTACGGTTTTTCTTTTAAGTTTACCCAACTTCGTGATTGGTTTTTTCTTCTGGCGGTCGCTATGATTGTCTCTTGGCTTCCGTATAAAGGATGTCCCCTCACGGCTTGGGAAAACAAGCTGCGGGAAGAGGCAAACCTCCAAAAGCGCCGAATGTTCGGTCTTACCGACATAATTGACCGGAAACTGAGAAAATCGCTCGGATTCGGTTTGCCGAGAGGAACAACCCTTTTTCTTATTGTTGCAATGGTTCTTATCCGAATTTGGGTTGGTTGATTTGAATAAATCCGCTCTCCACCTTTTGTTTTTGTTAGAAAAGGGTATAATTTGATTTGATGTCATCCCTCGTTGACCAAATTAAGGATCGGGTGGATATTGTTGACCTGATATCCAGCTATTTAAAGCTGCAAAAATCCGGGGTCAACTACAAAGCCCGCTGCCCGTTTCATAACGAAAAAACCGCCTCTTTTTTTGTTTCACCGGAGAGGCAGATTTGGCACTGCTTCGGCTGTTCGGCCGGGGGCGACATTTTCGGTTTTGTTAAGCAGATAGAAGGCGTAGAGTTCGCGGATGCCTTGAGAACGCTGGCGGCGCGTGCCGGTATTGAACTTCATCGCCAAAGCCCGGAATATCAGCAATACCAGACCGCCAAGACGAAACTTTATGAGATTTGCGGTCTGGCGACGAGATTTTTTGAAAAACAACTCCGCGAGTCAGACGCCGGTAAAAAAGCTCTTGCCTATTTGCGCGACAGGGGATTGACCGACGATTCAATAAGAAATTTCCGCCTTGGTTATGCGCCGGATTCCTGGAACGCCCTCGGCGATTTCCTGCAGAGGAATTACGATACAAAGGACATATTTGATGCCGGCTTGGCGGTAAAAAAAGATGGTGGCGGCACCTCCTTCGCCGAAGGCTACGGAAGGTCGCAGTATTACGATAGATTTCGCTCCAGAATTATGTTCCCGATCTTTGATTTGAACGGTCAGGTTGTGGGATTTGCCGGCAGAGTTTTCGGCGATTTGGCGAAAGATGCCGAAGCCGCAAAATATGTAAACACGCCGCAAACAGCCATTTACGATAAAAGTCGGGTTCTTTACGGTCTGGACAAGGCCAAGCTGGACATCAGGCGTAAAAACAAATGCCTTGTGGTGGAGGGCAATATGGATGTGATTATGTCGCATCAGGCCGGTGCGGCAAATGTGGTCGCGTCTTCCGGCACGGCCCTGACCGACGGGCATCTGAAAATTATCAAAAGATACACCGATAATCTTGACCTGTGTTTTGATGCCGACAGTGCCGGCACTCTGGCAACTGACAGAGGAGTGGATTTGGCGCTCGCGCGGGGATTCAATGTTGGGATTGTTGCAATAGATGAACCGGGGCTGAAAGACCCGGCTGATTATGTGAAAAAATACGGTCCAAAATGGTCGGAGTATTCGCAAAAGTCGCGGCCGTTTCTGGAATTTTATTTTGAAACCGCAAAGAAAACTCTGGACATAACGACCGCCTTGGGCAAAAAGCTGATGGCCCAGAAACTTTTGCCGTTTCTGGCCTCAATGGTCAATAAGGTTGAGCAGGCGCACTGGGTAAGCGAAATCGCTTTGGTGCTGAAGCTGAAAGACGACATTTTATTTCAAGAAATCGCCGCGGTCAAGCCGAAGGGCTTGGAAGTTCAGGACGAAGAGCCGAATCAAGCCGAACCTGCCTCGCTCGCCTCGCTTTCGCGAGAGCGAAGTGGGCCGAGTCAAGGCGGGCCACCGAAGGAAAACTTTGAACCCGTTAGAGGCCGCCCCGCCGAAGGCGCGGCTACGGCCGCCGAGGGGCAACCTGCCTCTAACGGGTTTGATGTATTGGAAGAAGAATTACTTGCTCTGATAATGAAGAAACCGGACCTTGTTTTGGACATCCGGCCGGAAGATGAAGAATTTTTGTCCGGCAGGTTGGTAGCTTTAGTGAAAGACGTTGGCCTTTCCCTAAATGAAACCTGCGAAGACAGCAAAAAAATAGTTCGGCCAAGCTCACCACAAGTGATGGCTCGGCTGACGTCAACGGCGGGACCTGAATTGGCGATGAATTTGGAATTTGTTTATTTGAAGTCGCAGGAATTGTGGAAGGACATTGAAGAAAAAGAACTCGCCGGCGAATTTAAAAAGATACTCGGGCAGACGAAACGGCGCAAAATATTAGCCCGGCTGGAAGGTTTGGAGTTTGATATTAAGACCGCCGAGAAAAATAAAGAGAAAGAAAAATTAGCAACATTGACGGCCGAATTTTCAGAAGTTTCCAAACAGCTAACGCAGTAGGTATGCCTAAAAAAATAAAAAAGAACAGAAAGGTGTCCAAGAAAAAACCTTTAAAAAAGAAGGCCGGTTTAAAATTAGCCAAAAAGAAAACCAGCCGCGGGCGGCCCAAAATTAAACGTGCCAAGGCCGCAAAAGCAAGAGTCGCTAAAGTTTCAAAACTCTTTTCTGAAGACAAAATCCTGAAACTGATAGAAAAGGGCCGTCATCGGGGATTCATCACCGAGGCGGAAATTTTACATACCTTCCCAAACGTTGAAAAAAATATAGAGGGGCTTGAACGGCTTTATGAGCGGCTGGAGGCGGCAAATATAAATATCATTGACACGAGCAAGGTTTTTTCCGAGGAGCAGACGAAAGAGCACGAGGAAAAAAAGAAGCTGGAAACGGAGCAGATAGAAGCCGGCTCTGATTCCGTACAGATGTATCTGCGGGAGATCGGCCAATACCCTCTGCTTCGCGCCGAAGAAGAAGGGGAACTTGCAAAAAGGATTGAGAAAGGCGATGAGTCCGCCCGCCAAAAACTGATGCTTTCAAACTTACGGCTGGTCGTTTCTATTGCTAAAAAATACGTCGGCCGCTCCGCGAACCTGACTCTTTTGGACTTGATCCAGGAAGGCAACATCGGGCTTTCGCGCGCGGTTGAGAAATTTGATTACAGGAGAGGATATAAATTTTCAACCTATGCCACTTGGTGGATAAGACAGGCAATCACAAGGGCCTTGGCCGACCAAGCGCGCACTATCCGCATTCCGGTGCACATGATTGAAACGATAAACAAGTACCAGCAAGTCGTGAGGCGATTGGTACAGGACTTGGGGCGCGAGCCGTTGCCGGAGGAAGTGGCGGCGGAGATGGGAGTTGATGTGGAAAAAATCAGGCATATACAGAAAATTTCGCAGGACACCGTGTCGCTGGAAGCACCCGTGGGGAGCGATGATGACGAAAGTTCGCTTCTGGCCGATTTCATCGCTGATGAGGATTCGGCAACCCCCGAGACCATCGCCGGCCGCAGGATATTAAGAGACCATTTGCAGGAAATCATCAGCGAACTATCAATGCGGGAGCAGAAGATTTTAGAGATGCGGTTTGGGCTGAAAGACGGCGTAACTCACACGCTTGAAGAAGTGGGCAAGGTGTTCGGCGTAACCCGCGAGAGGATCAGGCAGATTGAAGCAAAGGCGCTTGAGAAAATCAGGCAGCATCATAAAATTTCCAAACTGAAAGGATACTATTGATAAAAGCAAGAAGATTTATCATTACTGCCAGTGAATAAGGAGCTTAGAATAAAAAAACTCGAAAGGGAAATTGCCGAACTTAGGGCAGTTGCCCACCATGATCAACTGACCGGCATTCTCAATCGCCGCGGTTTTAAAGAAGAGGCCGGATTATTTTTTAAGGCGATTATCATAAGTCGGCAGCAATCCGAAAGACGCTCCATTCCGAGATTGCCGTTCAGCACGATATTTTTTGATATAGATAATTTTAAAAAGATTAATGATAAATATGGGCACGATGCCGGAGACGCGGTTTTAAAATCCGTTACTAAGATAGTTCAAGACAATCTCAGAGACAGCGATATCTTTGCCCGCTGGGGCGGTGAGGAATTTATTATTGCCTTGCTGGGCGTTAATGAAAACGCCGCCTATAAAGTTGCGGACAAACTAAGAATGGCTATTGCTGAAAAGCGGCAAGTCTACAAAAAAACTAAAATTCCGATAACCGGCAGTTTCGGCATTGCGGCTTATAGTGTTGAAAAATCGCTTGATGAACTTATAGCCCGAGCCGATCGGGCGATGTATTACGCCAAGAAAAAATTGTCAAAAAATTCGGTTGCAAAATTCAGTCAGATAGGTTAAAATAGTAAATATTCAAAGTAGGATATTTTTGGGCAGCTAAATAGTAAAACCCTAAAATAAGAATAACAAAAGCGCCCTTGCTCCGCGGTAGCTCAATGGTAGAGCGGCGCGCTGTTAACGCGATGGTTGTAGGTTCGAGTCCTACCCGCGGAGCAAAGGTGCTTTTTGTTGATTGTGATGCTTAACACCTAGTGTTATAATAAGCGTATGGTTAAGATATGCAAAAAACACGGGGCAGTCAGTCATTTTAAGAGAAGCGACGAGATGTTCCGTTGCGGAAAATGTGCTTCCGAATGGGTTATAGCTAGTAGGAGAAGGAAGAAAGAAAAACTTGTTGAAATGTTCGGCGGAAAGTGTAAATTATGCGGTTATAATAAATATGCAGGGGCTTTGGATTTTCACCATATTAAGCCATCAACTAAATCTTTTGCATTAAGCGTGAAGGGTTTGGCCTATGCGTGGGGGGGGGAAGGAACTATGCGTGGGGAAAAGGTGTCAGGAACCTTTTATTCTTTGGCAGTATAATATTCTTTATCGTTTTTTATCATAGGCGTTAAAAGTTTTTTTGACTTCATCAACCCAAAACTTTAATTTATCGTCATCGCTTGCATTAGTATTGAGCCGTCCCAGCTCGATAGCAAATTCAAAGAATCCATCGGCGGGTTGCTGATTTCCTCTAAGCGTAACCAAGGACGAGATCATTATATCATTTCTTCCTATAGTGATTCTGTTTACTTCTGCTAATATGCGGGCGCCTTCCTTTCTATCGGCGGCAATTTCCCGATTAAGTCCTATTTTTTCATATAGCTCTTGGTAGTTAATCAGCTGTTTATTTTTGGCGTATTCTTCTAAAATCTGAAGCGTTTGTGTAATCCTTTGATTCGTCATTTTAGTTTGTTAGATTAATGGAAGAAAAGGTGTCAGGAACCTTTTATTGTGATATGATAGTTGTATGGGAAGAGCGCTACGCATAGATATAGGTAACGAAATCTATCACGTTTTAAATCGTGCTAATGCCCGCATAACAATC
>Ga0315282_10012831_pt1 | contig 12752 bp, 19 predicted proteins | sample YL17G07_20_MG_FD_203693 | JGI IMG/M metagenome (GOLD analysis project Ga0315282, IMG submission 203693) | Sediment microbial communities from Yellowstone Lake, YNP, Wyoming, USA - YL17G07_20 | ecosystem: Environmental > Aquatic > Freshwater > Lake > Sediment | place: USA: Wyoming | collected... | reverse complement strand
ATATTTCACAAACACATTTTTCTTGCTTTCGCAATATGCATAAAATTTTCAGGCGATTTTCTTCCGAAATAACTTTCAAAAAATCCACAACCTGATTAAGATTGGTTTTTGATTTTTTGTTTTTACAACATCTAATCTTCATGGTGTTTGTTCATAAGTATCAACCTATATTGATATTGTAAGCAGAATAAAAAACGCTGTCAACATAAAAACCCGAGAAAAAATCTCGGGTCTTGTCTATTAATAATTATTTAATTATTTTAATTGCCTTACCCTCTATTATCGCTTTACTGATTTTCTTATAAGCCGATGATAAAATTCTTTGAAAAGTGCTTTGCGAGGTGTTCATTTTTTTAGCTGCGTCAATTTGGTCTAAATCTCTTATGTTTTTCAATCTTAATGCTTCTACTTCTTCTGTGGTCAATTCCACTACCTCTAAAAACTGCATCGGAACGCCTTGCGGTTTATAATAACTTATTTTTGGATTAAATCTGATTCTTCTGCACAATCTTGGTCTTGGCATATTATTTTCTTTCTAAATTAATTTTACATTTGGGACATTGCAAAGTTGAACAAGGCACTCCCTTTTGGTGTTCAACGCTATATCCGCAATCCGGACAGACGCAATATCCACCCGGGCCCTGGCCAGCCGCTTCCTCGATTTCTCCTTTAAATCTGCCTTTTCTTTGCCATCCGAAAGCTTTACCAAATTCGGGCTTATAAAATCCGGTCTCCACTTCGTGACTTTTAATTTGAATAGCGACATATTGTAAACTTTCAATTATTTCTATCAGTTTTTCTCTCAAGGTATTGGAAATTTTGGTTGCTTCCTCTACTTTTAAATTATTTGGCAGTTTTATTTCCAGATTAGCAGTTACGGCAGAACCTTTTTTTTGCGTCTTTAAAGAATCAATTTCAATATTTTGTTCTTTGGCAATTGACTTTATCTTTTCCTCAATTTCTTCTCCGGCTGAAACGTCAAGCAACGAATCAACAGCTTCTTTGCCCAACGAAAACGACTCCTTAATTATATAAATACCGATAAGCATCGCCAAAATCGAATCGGCATAAATCCAATATTTGGTTAAAAATAATCCCGCTAAAACCGCCAATGAAGCGTAAACATCAACCCTGGAATGAAAGCCGTCCGAAAGCAAACTGATTGAACTTTCCTTTTTGCCGTAATGAATTTTTAATCTTGCCATCACCTCATTAATTACGGCTGATGCCAACATCACTCCTAAAGCCAGATAGCCGATAGTTGCAGGGGAAGGATTTTTAAATTCGCGAATTGACTTACCCACGATAAATAATCCGGTTAAAAACAGAATTATAGTTATCGTCAACCCGGCCAAGACTTCGAATTTGTAATGGCCATAGGGATGTTTTTTATCTACCGGTTTTTTGGCTATCTTAATACCGATAAGACTTATCGCGGAAGACAATATGTCCATTCCCGAATGCAGGCCTTCGGCAAAAACAGCGCCAGAACCAGTTGCAAGCCCGGCTATCAGCTTACCTCCGGCTAAAATCAAATTTGCCAAAATTGAAATTGTCGCTATTTTTTCTTTCATATAAAAATTTATTTAAATTAGATTTAATAACCTCGAGGCTATTCCCCCGATAGTTATGGCAAATATTATTTTAAACGCCGTAATGCCTAGCGCCCTTTTCCAACCAAACTCTTTCCGTAAGACGGCAATCGTGGCAACGCAAGGAATGTAAAACATACTGACCAATGCCAAAACAATCATTTGGGTTTGGCTTAAAACTTGAGCAAAATTTGTTGTTCCCAAAAGTACGGCCAACATCAATAAAATGAGTTCTTTTCTTAAGATGCCGAAGATGAGTAAAATTCCTGTAATTACTGGCAGGCCCAACCATTTTACGGTAATGGGACTTAAAAAATTAGCAATTGCAGGAAGCCAGCCTGCTTGATGAATTCCCGCAATGACTATTCCTGAAATTATTACCAAGGGTCCTGCGATATAAATGAATTCTCTTAGCCTGAACCAAGTCTGCAAAATTACTGTTTTTAAATTCGGCTTTTTATAATCCGGCATTTCCATAATAAGTTCTGTTGGCTCGCCAGGTAAAATTTTAGAAGCTAATTTCCCCATCATAAAAATCATTAAAATAGCGAAAAAATACAATCCGAATGCCCAGCCTATTCCCACAAATTTACCGACCAATCCCATAATAATCACTGTTATCGCACTGCAAGGAACTAAAGTAACCAAAAATCCAGTAATTAATCTTTCTCGCCGGGTTTCCATTATTCGACAGGAAAGACAGGCCGGAACATTACAACCGAATCCCAGTATTAAAGGAATGCAAGCTTTCCCGTGAATTCCTAATTTATGCATTAAATTATCCGTCAAAAAAGCAACTCGAGCCAAATAACCCCAATCTTCGAGAATAAATAAGAGAAGATAAAATGGCAGAATATAGGGTAAAGCAATTCCAATCAAGGAAAAAACACTTTCCATCCCGGCCCAGACCAATGAAGATAGAAGCGAACTGCCGAAAATACTCTGAAAACCGATCTGCCAGCCCGAAAATATTCCTGCCAGCAAAGAAGAAAGCCAATTGCCAAATAGAAAAATCGTTAAGAAAACCAAACCCAAAATACCAATCATCATCGGATAACCCCAGATTTTATGACAAGTTAAATTATCTAATCGTTCGTTAAAGCTTACTTTCCGAGGTTTTGTAATCCTCATAACTTCTTTTGCTATCCGGGAAACCAAATTGCATCTTTCGTCAGCAATGACAATTGAAGAGTCTTGACCGTGAATTCTTTCAAGCTCCGAACATAAACTTTTTACCTTTTCCAATATTTCCGGTTTTTTATTCTTGACCAATTTTTCAATTTCCTCGTCTTTTTCTAAAAGCTTTAGAGCTAGCCATCTTTTGGGATAAGATAAATCAATGCCTTCCAAAAGCGAAATTAATTCCTCGCTTTGCTTTTCTACTTCCTTTCCGTACTTTAAGAGGGTTGGTTTTAAATTCTTTTTAGTCAAATCAATCCCTTGACCCAAAACTTCTGTTAATCCTTTGCCGTAAATGGCTGCCACGGGGACAACGGGAATCTTTAAAATGTTTTCAAGTTTTTCAAAATCAATTTCTATCCCTTTTCCTTTAAGCAGATTGACCATATTCAAAGCCAAAACCATCGGCCTGTCCATTTCCAAAAGCTGTAAAGTAAAAATCAGATTCCTCTCCAAATGGGTAGCGTCAACAACATTGATAATAAAATCCGGTTTTTGCAAAGCGATATATTCACGAGAAACCAATTCTTCGATTGAATAGGTCGATAAGGAATAAATTCCGGGCAAATCCAACAAATCAATGGTATAACCCTTATAATGCAAAGTCCCTTCGGCTTTTTCTACGGTCTTGCCCGGCCAATTGCCGATGTGCTGATGGAGTCCGGTTAAATAATTAAAAATAACCGATTTCCCGACATTGGCTTGACCAGCCAAGACAACATTTAACTTTTCTGTTTTATTCATAGTGGTCTCACTAAAATTTTTGCCGCCAGACCCCTCCCTATAACCAATCTTGAACCTTTGGCTTCAATTTCCAATGGTCCAAAAAAGGTTTTTCTTAAAATTTTTATTTGTGTTCCGGGAGTCAATCCTAAATCAGCCAACCTTTTGGTGGCCATTTGTCCGCCCGCAACAGATACAATAATAACCTCTTCTTGCTCTTTTACTTGTAAAAGGGAAAGTTCTTTCATTTTAATTTTCTATTTATATTATATTGGTCAATATGGAAATTACCACGATTCTTTCTTTCATATATGAATCCCGAAATAAATCAGAATATATTTTAACGAAACATATAAGAAGAGTAGGCCGAATAATGCCTTTAAGGCGCTTGGCTTAAATTTCGCCACCATCTTGGCGCCATAAATCGCACCAATCAAAGCACCGATTCCCAAAGTAATTGCTACGGGGATATTAACAACGCCTTGATAGATTTTGAATATTGCCCCTACCAGGGCAATCCAAACAAAACTCGCCATTGAGGTACCAATTGCCAATTTAACCGGCGCGCTAAGAAAATAAATAAACGAGGGTACAAGAGCATAACCACCACCCAAACCAATGATTCCGGTTAAGAAACCAATAGATGACCCCAAAACGCCTTTCGTCGTTTTTGTTCCTGGCATTTGATTTTCCACCGGATTTTTCGGACCTCGACCCAAAAGACCTTCATATAACATGCGGAATGATACGACCAAAAAAACAAATCCTAAAATAAGGTCAAGAAGATCTCCGTAGTTTTTGATATAACCAAAGACGATAGAACCGATAATTACTCCTAAAACTCCGCTTGCACCGACTATCCAAGCAGTATTTTTGTCCACATTTTTCATTTTGATGTGCTGATACGCGCCAGAAGCGGCGGTGAAGACTACCGCGGTTAAAGTTGTGCCGACCGCAATAGCCGAATCAAAATGAAAACCGAAACGAATCACCGGCATCATCAGGGCACAGCCGCCAGTTCCTAAAAGTCCACCAATCACACCGGCCAAAAGACCGGTAATAAGATAAATTATGTAAGTCATATTTTTTATCTATTTTAAAATTTGATTAATAATATCTTTAAATATTTTCCCATATTCGGGGTTTATTTCGACTACAGGCTTCATTTTGATGGTTGACTCAACAAAATCTTTTCTATAGGGAATTTTACCAAGAATCGGAATTCTGTTTGTCTTGGCAAATTTTTCTATTTTTTTATAAAAATTTTCCGCCAGATCAGATTTATTTATTACAATTCCATGCTTAATCCCGAAATGATTGGCGAGATATAAAACTCTTTTTAAATCAAACAAAGCAGAAGGCGTCGGTTCGGTTACAGCCACTATGTAATCAGTACCGACTAATGAAGCAATTACCGGACAGCCGATTCCCGGAGAGGAATCTATAATTATTATATCAGCTTTTATCTTTTCCTTAATCTTATCGGAATATTTCCTTACTTCAGCCACCACTTCGCCAGAAGCGAGTTCTCCTAATTTAAGTTCGCCTGAAACCAAATTAACATTATAATTCTTTCCTGTATAAATTATACCGATTTCTTTTTTGATTTCCGTTATTGCGCCAGTCGGACAGGCGACAATACAGGCCTTGCAGCCGATACAAACATCTTTGACAAAAGCAGGATATTTATTCTTAACAGAAACAATGGCATTCTGCTTGCAAACAGAAGCGCATTTGCCGCATTTTGTGCATTTCTTAAAATCCCATTTCGGTATGGGTTGGTATACGGTAATGTATTTTTTTCTTTTCACGGAAAGCAATAGATGGTCATTAGGGCATTCCGCGTCTGCGTCCACCAGCAGAGTTTTGGTTTTTCTTGAAAATTCTACTGCCAGCGAAGTCGCAACCATTGACTTGCCCACTCCGCCCTTTCCACCAGTAATTGCGATTTTCATAATTAAAATTATTCTTACTCGGGCAAAATACCCAAGGTATTGTTAAATCTATTGATGTAATTAAAAAGACCCATCACCGAAATAATTTCTACGATTTGGGCCTCGTTAAATTTTTCTTTTAGTTTTTCGAATAATTCCGGCTGATCAAGATGGCCGTCCAGAGTTACGTCTTTTACCAATTCTAAAATTTCTTTTTCTTCTCCGGACAACTCTTCGATTCCTTTCATTGTTTCTTCGCTTGCTCCCAGTTTTTTTAACATTTTTTCCGTAACGTCAACACAGAAAGGACACTTTAATATTTGAGAAACTACCAATGCTATTTTCCACTTCAAAAAGGATTCTATTTTACCTCCGCCCATTATTGCTTTAAAAAGTTCGGTAAATTCTTTCAAAATCTCCGGCCTATGAGCCATTACCCTTATCCATTCCGGCACCTTGCCGGTTTCATTTTCAAACTTTTTGTAAATCTCTTCGGTTATTTTCTCAACTTGATTTTTTTCTAAAGATGAAATTAAAGCCATAAATTTATTATTTAAGTTATGATTTATGTTGCTCGCAGATATCCTCTGCGCCTGCTTTTTTAATTTTATTATTTTTCCACGCCTCAAAAATCTCTTCAACCGTTTCAGCTTGGCTAACATATACTTCTATCCCTAGTTCCTGGCATAAATTTAGCGCCCTCGGCCCAAGATCCTTGCAGAACAGAATATCTGCTCCGTGTTTTTTCATCAATTCCGGCGGCAAACCTTTTCCGCCCATATGTTCGCTGGTATTATCTATAATTTCCACAACTTCGCCTTTTTCATTAAGAAAAGTATATGTTAAACAACGGCCAAAATGTTCGGCTACTGTATCCTTTAGCCCGTTTTTGTTATCGGTCGGAATTACTATTTTCATATCAATTCATTTTTTTAAGTTTGCCGTCTATAAATTTCTGTAATACTTCTTTTATTTTACCATCTCCGTAATAAATCTCTATCTTAAACTGTTTTAAAACATCCAAAGCTCTCGGACCCACATTACCGGTAATTACAACATTAATATTTTTCTCTGCCATTAGTTGAGCCGCTGAAATACCTGCCCCGCTCATTTGAGCTGTACTTTTATTTTCTATTGTTTCAGTTTTTTCTATTTTCTGGTCTTTAATCTCGGCAATAATAAAATAAGGACTCCTGCCAAAAACATCAGAAACATTACCATTAATGTTTTTATCAATTGAACTTACTGCTATTTTCATATTATTTTTTTGTTTAATTTTATTTTTGTCCTTTGAGTTCGGATAAACGGGCCTTAATGGCTTTAAGCTCTTCCTCTAAAACTGCAGCTTCTTCTGAAAGAAGTCCCACTTCCTCATTTTTAGTGGGGGTAGAAGCAGGATAATATCCAAAAAATCTTCTCCAACCTAATCCCCGGCCGCGTCCAGCAGCCCCACGACCATAAGCCCTTCCGGCACCACAGGGACCTAGGCCCCAGCCGGAGCCGGGACCCGAACCTCGAGGACCTGTTCCATTTAATCTTGGCATATTTTTGTTTTTGTTTTAATAACTAATTAACGACCTTTATGTTTTGAGGGTGAAACAGCCTCTATTATAAATATATATTCATAATAACCGCTTGTCAACGGTAAGAGGAAATTATAAATCCGAGATAAAAATATCTCGGATTCCAATGGTCCATAAGCCGGATAACTTTAGACCCTATAGAAATTTTTGTATTTTATTCTCTTTGCTTTAAAAAATGACTTGCAAAATCTTCTGGCCTTATTAACGCTGAATTTTTTACAAGTAAAAATATCTATGAATGCCCTTAAATCAACTTCATCCAAATGTACGGTAATAGTTGATGTTTCAATAAATTGCATTAAAGAATAACCCTCTAAATATCCTGCGCCAAACCTCTCAATAATCGGTTCTCCGTGCGGGATCATTTTGATTTCCTTGCAAAGGTTTTTTGCAAACTCTTTTAATTTTTGCGGATTGGTCAATAAATCGTGTTCGCATCCGCCCAAATCTATTGACATTGTCTGCCCCCAAATTTTTCTCTTCATAATTTTTATTATATTACAAAAAAATAAAAACCCAAGATAAATATCTCGGGTTTCCAGATTCTGTTAACGCATCTCGGTCGCACTAGAGCGGTACCCGTCTCGGTCGGCGAATGGACTGGATTAGAACCTGTTTGGTGGGTGCTTGAAATTAAAATAGCCCAGAAATGGGCTTTTTTAATTTATTCTGGCGTACTACTTAATATTTATTTCGTAGATTTATTTAATTTTTCCCGCTTTCATTTCTTTTCTAATCAAAGCATTAAAAGTAGATGACGATTCAATTTCTTTCTTGTATTTTCCGTCAGAATCAATTTTAGCTTTTTCTTCTATAAAAACATTTACTCTATCTTTTAATTCTGCGGGTAGTGGATAATCTTCTCTTTTAAGTTTAAATGGTTTATTCTCTGGTTCTTTGTTCGGATCAACAATAGTGTAGGTTGGGTGAAATTTCCATACTGTAATCCCCGCCTGATCTGGTGTTTTGCCTTCTTGAATTTCATTCATAAATAATGCCCCCTTGTAAAAGTCATCAATTTTAAACATCATAAATCTTTCAACATCATTTAAATTCCACCACCACCTAATATCTTCATCTTTTACTCCTTCGGCTCTTTTCGCTGGTAATAGTTTTCTAAAATATTCTGCTGTGTTTTCTATGGCTTGGTTCTCTGCTTTTTCTTTTCCTAAAATAATATCTCCAAAGTTTTGAGGTAAATTATAGGTTCCTAATTTTTTACTTTCCTCTATTGCCTTATCCAACATCTCTTTTGCTGTTTTTTTACCGGGCAAGCCCATTGAAGTAAAAAAATCAGTATAATGCTCCAAAAGTTGTTTTTCTAATTCGTTGTAATTGTCTAAAAAATCGAGTAGTCCCATAAATTATTTGTTTTCAATAATTTCGTTATCCTTTAATTTGAAAAGTTTTACTACTACCCAAATAGATGAAATGAAGTAAATTACCTTACTTGCGCTCCATAAAAGAATAACTGGGTTTCCGTCTATCAGCGGGGAAAGCGATTGTATTACCTCAAATGCGGTAAGGATAGTGAATGACGACACAAACGTTATTGCTCCACCCTTTGCATATTTCCATAGGCGAAGTGTTGCTATAATGACAAATACTATTGTTATTATTCCCGATATTGCGATTAAAACATCTGGCATACGAGGATTTCCCTGAAGATCTTCCGCAGACGCTATAACGGACAATATATATGCTCCAATGCCGATAAATGCGAGAGTTTTATTTTTCATAGATTTATTTATTTTTATTGTTGAATTATTGTTAATTTATCTCCCATTGCAGGCAAGTCAGTAAAAATTACAGGCTTCCCATTATTCATATCCACCGCATCAATGGAGTCTAATCTTATCTGCCAAGTTCCTGCATTGGTTTCTCCCGACGCAGTACACATCACATTAAGTTTGGTATCGCCACCTGTTCTTAAATCATAAAAAAATATTCGAGGAATTCCAGAGGTTAAATCTTTATTGTTACAGAATAGATGATTATTACTTACATTGTCGCCAATGGCAGTTAGAGTATAGGTTTTAATCCATAAGCCGACAGGGGTAGAAATGTTAAAAATAGCAGAAAGTTGTTCTCTCCCGACCACAAATTCTTTTGGAATAGGTATGGAGTCAAGAGATTTAACCAGAACGCTTGCAGTTATTGATTTGGGTTGGGGGGCAGATTCAAGTTTTACATCAGAGGTAGAAATAACAAAGCCACTTGTTTTGCCAATAATCCCACCATCTTCAAGGGTAAATTTAAATGGTTCTCCATCAGAAGGAAATGAATTTGCCATGCCAATACCCATTGTAATATATGCGGTTTCATTCGGAAGAATTTCGTTAGTAAAAACATTAGATTTTTGGCAAGTTACTTTTCCTGGAATTTTTTCGAGACACCTTGTGCATCCATTCCAACCTGATTGCGGATCGCAACTATAACTTGTATTGAATATGTTGGTGTCGCTTGAAAACATACTGTCAAAACTATATTCATTATTTTTATCTGCCGAATTGGGAAACTTAATGTTAACATTAAGAGCAATTCCTTCGACTCGTTTGTCGTAAGAGTCAAGTCGGAAACGAAGATTGTTGATTTTTAAAACATCTTGACCGGTATTAACAATAGAAAATTTGACGGAAACTACCGTATCTGGAATGTTCTGAATCGTCGCAGACGTGGTTAGCTTGGGTACTGGCAGAGGTTCAGGTTGTGGTTGGATAATTGGTGCGGGTGCGGGTGCGGGCGGTTCGGGTTGTGATACAGACGCAACATCCGATTCAGAAGTTGATTCGGGTTCCGTTACTATTGTTGATCCGTTTACAATTGGTTCTTCTGTTGGGGCTTCTACGACTTGTCCTGTGATTACCGGAGTTTCTGTTGGTTCTTCAACAACGGGCTCCACAACGTTTTTAACAATTTTCTTCACGGGTTTAACTTCAGGGGTTGGTTCTACGATTGATGCCTGAACGGGCCCTGGTTCTGATTGTTCGATTACCGTAGGATTGGCAGGAATCTCAATATTAGAGACAATCGGTGGCTTAGAAGCCCTTTTATGCTCAATAATCCCTATTGTGGCGACTCCCGCCATTATAATAGAGGCAATAATGATTACTAATATCGAGATAAATCCTTTTTGGTTTTTCATAGATTTATTTATTTAAGGGTGGTCTAAATCCTTGCTGTCTGGCGTGTTCAGAGGTATCAAAACACTTACAGTTCCTTGCATTTGTTCTTGAGTAGTATGGACTAGAACGAATATGAAAAATACCACTGTTCATATTGGCTTTAATCGGATGATCCGATGGACAATCCCAACTCTTTGAATATACCCACCCTTCCCTTGCTTGAATATGGGGCAAATAAAACAACTTATAGCCTACAAATATGCTAATTGCCAAAACAATCAAACCAATAATAATGACTTTTGTTTTAATTTCTTTTTCCATTGAATTTATTTATAGATTCCGAAATCTTGGTATTTATTCAATTCGGATTGAGTAATTGGTTTGACCTGATTCCACCCAACCCTTCCATATCTTGTCTCAAACGCCTTAGGAGATGAAAATGCTTTTTTGGTTCCGAATCCCATTGACTGCCAATCTGATAGTTCCCAAATAGTAAAACTATTATTGGTTCTATACAATCTATATTTAGATATTGCTGGCTGATAATGATGTGATGGAATTGTTTCATAGGTCGGAATATAAATTGGCGTTCGAGAACAACCACAAGACGGGCTATGTGTCCCATCGTTACAAACATATCTACCAACAGAAGTATCGCAATAAGAAACTCCTCCGTGCCAAGAACAACAACCACTCTTTGCTTCTGCAAGGATTGGTAAGCCAAATAAAAAACCCAAAACAGCTATAACTATAACAGTTAATTTAATCTGGTCTTTCATAACTTTATTTATTGATATTACCACCTAAAGGGACTTTTATATCCTTTTTTGCCTGTATAAAGATTATAGTTTCCTTTCGTACTATAGTTATCAAATTTACTCCTATTCGGACTGGTTCTGTAATGGGGCATAACATAAGTACCAGTGCTTGGTTTATAGTAACCCCTTACTCTTACTGTATATGCTTCTGCAATGCTATACAATCCCAAACTTAAAATCAATGATAATAAAATTGTTATAAGTATCTTCTTCATATTTAATTTGTCTCTAGGCCGGAATAAAAAATCCTGCAATTACAAAGGCCCCAAACATAACCAGAAGCAATGCCCAAATTATCGTTAACGCAATGGTATTTTCTTTGATTTTTTCCCAACCTTTCAATGGAGTAATCCAACGGATAATTTTTATAAAGATACCCAATGCGATAGCTAGGGCAATAGCATCCATTATAGTGTAAAAGAGATCGTCTAAAATATATTGTAAATATTCTTTCATAATAGATTTATTATTTGTTTAATACTCGACCTTTTATTGTTTTATGAGATTATTTGTTTTTTTTCAATAAATATAAAACTAATACGACAGACGCAAGAATAACAACTTCTCTTTCCATTCTTACGTCGGGCTTAGCACTAAACCCAAATCCAAAAGGCGCAACAACAATCACTAAAAAAATGCCCACTAATCCTACGATCCAACTTATAATTTCTCGCCAATATTTTTTAAAAAACTCTTTAATCTTTTTCATAAATTTAATAATTTATAGTGTCTAATGTATACAAATTCTCTAATACTTCTCCCATTTCATCATAAGAGCTCCATGCATAATCTTGAGCATCTTCAATAATAGAATTCAATTCTTCGATATTGTTATTAGCTTGATCGAGATTATCATTCGCTTCATCAACAGCATCTTCGCAATACGACAATTCATTTTCTAGGTTGTTTTTTTCTTTGTTTAAATTGCTGGTCTTAATTACCAAAAATACAACAACAAATATTAAAACAATAGCAATATAGTTTGGTTTATTTTCCATAAATTTGTGTTTAATTCTTACGCCTTCATAATACCACCTTTGGAAAAAAATGGAAGCCTTGAAAATCGGCTGGAAATGGGGTAAGATAAGTCCATAAATGACAATAAAAATGAATATGAAATTATGTTGGATTTAGATAAATTATCTTTAGAAGGAATTTTAGGGAAATATCAAGAAATAATAAAAATTATTTTAGATTATTTTAATCTTGTGGGAGGCGACGGATTAATTATTGGTAAAATCCCGACAGAAAAATTTGCTCCAAAATTTCATCGTAATGAAATCGAGGCAGTCGTCAATAGAATGGCCGAGGAAGAAGACAACATCATTCACATTAATGAAAGAGCTATTGAATTTAAGAGGCACATAACAATATTATGCGACGAAAAATTGGCGCAAAAGGAAAAAACAGAATTAGAAAATAATATTTTCTTAGCAATACGCGACAAAGATAAGCTGAAAGAACTTTTAAAGAGAATAGATAAAAAACTTAGTAAATTTAAAAAGGGAGAAATTTATAAAAAGAAGAAAATTTTTGATTTACCCTCCGAAGCCATCTGGGAAGATTTGGAAATAAAATTCAAGGATGAATTTGAGGTTGAAATCTATTTTAAGAAAAAGTTTTTTACAAAATCGGATAATATAAAAATGGAGTTTTTTAGAGCAAAAACTAAAGATAAAAAACCCGAACAACGATGGAGATTATTAAAAGAATTGTCTAATTTTACTCTTTATTCTAATAAAAAACTCGCTATTCAGCCCACCATAGAAGATATTGCCCGAACATTAAAGATTAATAA
>Ga0315282_10012830_pt1 | contig 12753 bp, 12 predicted proteins | sample YL17G07_20_MG_FD_203693 | JGI IMG/M metagenome (GOLD analysis project Ga0315282, IMG submission 203693) | Sediment microbial communities from Yellowstone Lake, YNP, Wyoming, USA - YL17G07_20 | ecosystem: Environmental > Aquatic > Freshwater > Lake > Sediment | place: USA: Wyoming | collected... | reverse complement strand
AATTGCTTCTCTTATCATCATTGATTCCAGCTTCCTGCTATCAAAGAACAAAGAACTTGCTGTTTCCTTATACAATATCAAGTCGGAACGATTCAAAGGAAAACTAAAAAACTAACAAACTCCTGTCTCATTGTTTAAGAAGAGAATTTCCAGAACTATTAAAACTCCCTACCCTATGGACTCACTCGTATTTTGTCTCTACTGCCGGCAATGTCAGCAGTCAAACTATACAAAAATATATTGAAACACAGAGCAAATCATGATAACTAAAACCATTTTGTTGAAAATTAAAGACCCTGACATACTGAAATTTAAACTACTGCGACAAGAATATTCTAAATCCTTGAATTCGGGGATAGAATATCTTTCCCAACAGTGGCCGAATAAAACCAGCCATTCTCAACTTTACGATTATCTTAAAGAGAAAACCATTATCCCGTCATCAGTTCTCAATGAAGCGGTTAGGCTTATTCGTTCCCGCTGGATAACTTTTTGTAAACAACGCAAACTTCATATTAAAACTTCCGTTCCCCATTTTAAGAATACCGTTGCTGTCGGATTTAATAACCAGAATTGGTCTGCCAGAAAAAACGGCTGCAAATATTCCATAGGCTTTCCTATTGACGGCTCAAAACCATATTTTGAGTTGGCATTATCTCAAAGGCAAAAAGATACTGTTGATAGATTATCTACGGCACAAATCAAGCCCGGTAACGGCCAACTTTTAGAACGGAAAAACAAATGGTATTTTGTAGCCACTCTTAATTTCTCCGAACCAGAACAAACCACCGGAGACAATACAGTCGGAGTTGATCTCGGGTTAAACAACATTGCCGTTTGTTATGACAAAGAACATGACAAAACCAAGTTCTACTCCGGTAAAGAAGTCAGATTTCATAGAACCAAGTATGCCTCACGAAGAAAGTCACTCGGTAAAGCCAAGAAACTTGATTGTATTCGTAAATCAAAAACCAAGGAACGGCAATGGATGAAAGATTTTAACCATAAATTATCCCGCCGAATAATCAATCTTGCTCTTAAATCGAAATCAGGAATAATCCAACTTGAAAGTCTGAAAAACATAAGAACTACGGCTAAAACAAATCATAAACAGAGACAACGTTTAGGAACCACCCTTCATAACTGGCCCTTTGATCAACTCAAACAATTTGTAGAATATAAAGCAAAGGAACTTGGTATTCTTGTTAATCTGATTGACCCCGTTTATACTTCTCAAGAATGTCCTAAATGCCATCATATTAGTTCTTCTAACCGCAATGGAATATATTTTCATTGCCGAGCATGTGGCTACAGGTCACACGCTGATAGAGTCGGTGCAATAAATATAGCCAACCGACAACCTTGCGATGTGGTAACAGCATCGCTGCCCGGGATTGTATATCTTTCCCGGGAAGGGCTGCCTGACACAGCCCCGAACTTAAGGGTTGCCCGAACCGGAAACGGACAGAAGGCGTTAACCACTTAAGAATCTCCCGGCTTCAGCCGTGGAGAGTGTCAACTAAATATAAGGTTCATGAAATAACCCAGCAACAACACCTGTGGCACGCAAACCACCGGCAGCCACAAGGCAGTGCGCCTGCCGACATTCGCCCAGAGAAGCCCTATTTCCGTATAATCCGTAACCACGCCTGCCATTAAAAAAACAAAGCTGTTGCCCAGGGCGCCTGTCTGGCGGTATATCTCAAAGGCTAAAGGCGAAGACCCTTCGGAACAAACCTCTATTACCGTAGCCAGTACAAGAGTCACCAACAGGCCCGCCAGGGTCGGCCCCATAAATCTATGGAAGAAATGCACCGGGATATAGGCTCCGGCGACACTCGCGATAAGAATACCCAGGGCTATCCACCAGAGGACCATATCCGAAAGCGCGATAGCTCCTCTGACAATGCCTTCCAAGTCAGCAATTAAGGTATTGAAACCGAAAACGTAATTTTTTATGCGCCTGCGTAAGTCGGAAATTATGGAGAAGCCTTCGGCTACAGCCACGATATTCTTATTGCTCTCAATCAGCCCCTTCTTTTCCAGGAACATAAAGATAAAACCGGTGTTGATAGCCACCAGTAGCGCTGCCAGGATTATAAACAGCCCTTTAAGACCGAAAAAAGCCGCCAGCATCACGGTAATGGTCAAATTGGCCCAGGGGCTGGCCAGCAAGAAACTTACTACCGCCGGATTAGAAGCGCCTTTTTTATGCAACTGGATGCTCAAGGCCAGTATGCCGTGGCTGCAGGCGCTCATCAAGAAACCCAGGAAAACGGCATTAAATATAGAGGAAGTTCTTTTGCTGGCGAGGATTTTGGAGATATATTCGCGCGGGATATAATAGTCAATAACTCCGCCCAGCAATAAACCCAGGGCTACGGCCCACCAGATAGTCTTCAGGTATAAGAGGAGTGTTTTGCGCAAAGGGATAAGCGCGGGCACAAAAAATGAGGTTAGCACAAGTAAAGCGGAAAAAACGGCTATCAAGAACAACTTATTTTTAAGGCCTTTGGCCATATGAAAAACCCCTAAATTTTCTTGAGGTCCTTGGTCAGGAAATAACTCAATATCGTCCTGATCACCACTATTGCGCCCAGTATCCCCAGACTTTCCCAGCTGGGAGTGATTATAGTCTTGACGATATCCCCTGCGATAAAAAACTCTAAAGCCAAAACCAGGTAACTGCCCAGCCTCAGGCGTATGGATTCGTTCAGTTGTATTGCCTGGCCCCTGTGCAGGAATTCTTTTTTCAGGAATTCAAACAGAGAGACAACAATCCCCCAGATGGTAATCAGGGCGCCGATGATATTTAGGACGAAACTTGCGCTCTTAATAAGGTTATGGAAAGTATCCATCCTTGAACACCCCTCCTTTGGCCTAGTTTTTAAGGTTTCCAGATAAACCAGATAAATAGATAGGCTGCGCTTACCGCCGCTAAGGTAAAAGGCAGGCCTATTTTCATAAACTGGGTAAACTTTACCGTATAGCCTTCTTTTTTCAGCAGGCCAGTGGCAACAATATTGGCAGAGGCCCCGATAGGGGTGATATTCCCGCCGAGGCTGGCACCGATAAGCAGGCCGAAGAGAAACAGCGAAGGGTTTATCTGAAGCTTCTGCGACATGGAAATAGCCACCGGCAGCATAGCAGCCAGAAAGGGGACATTATCAATAAAGGCGGAAAGGAACACCGAAAGAAAAACAATCAGGGTGTAGCCTAACAATATATTCTTGCCCACCAGGCCCGAAAGGAAATTGGCCATTACGTCAATCCAGCCGGTTAAGGTAATGCTGCCTACGAGGATAAATACGCCTATCAGGAAAAAGGTTGTCTCCCAGTCTAATTTTTTTAAGCCCTTCGTAATGGATTTCCTATTTATAAATTTCTCCCAGAGTACACTTATCAGTCCTGCTGCCATACAGAGAAGGCCTGCCATATAGGTAAAACCCGTATCAAAAAAAGAGGAAGCAGCCAATAAAAATATTAAACCGGCCAGGATAAGTGTGGGCACCCAGGATTGCACCTTCTCCACAGGCAGGAGTTTAACTTTTTCTTTGTGTTTACGGAAGATAAAATACAAAACCACAAAAGAAAACAGGGCTCCTGTTTCCACGGCAAAAAATATGCTTGGCCTGCCCTTATAAAAAAAGAAATCCCCGAAATTCATTTTAGCAAAACCGCCTAAAAGCATGCTGGGCGGGTCGCCGATTAAGGTGGCTGTGCCCTGCAGGTTGCTGGAAACCGCGATCCCTATCATCATGTTCACCGGGCTAACCTTTAATTTTTTTGCCAGCGCCAGCGCAATGGGGGCGACAATTAAAACCGTGGCTACGTTTTCTACAAATGCGGAAATAAAACCGGCCAACAGGCAGATGAATAATATGGCCCAGCCGGTATTCGCCGCCTTATCCACGATGAGCTCGGCAATATGGGCAGGGACGCGGCTTTCCATGAATATATCGGCTACCAGCAATGTCCCCACGAATATGCCCATGACATTCCAGTTGACCGCAAGCAAGGCCTCTTTCGGAGAGAGGACACCCAGCAGCAAAAGCAGACTGCTTGCCGCCAGGGCAACCAGCGTCCTCCTGTTGGCTAAAAAGATGAATAAAAGGTAAGCGGCGAGAAAAACAAATAAGGCAATGATGCTGGGCTGCATGCGCCTATATTATCACAAGCCCAGAGACCAGACAACTGGTTTTATTCTGTAAAAAAATCCCTTGCGTTTTATTTCTTTTTATATATAATCCCTCTTGATGAAGAAAAAGGCCTTATTTGCTATAATTTTAGGCGCGGCCTTGCTCAATACGGGCATTCCCGCACTAACAGCAGGCCAGGCGCAAGCGAAAAAAGAAGCGGCAAAAAAGGAAACAAAACCGAAATGCCTGGAGGCGGTTGAATTCCTGACAGGGTTTGGCTGGGGTCAGCTGCATGCCATAAGAAATTACAACCTCTACCCCCTGTTAGTAGATTTTGACTTCGACCTGAAGCCCCTGCTGAATAAATTAAATATCCGGCCTCCTGTCCTGGTGCAGTTCCAAATCGAGCCTTTTATATCTGTGATATCCTCCCCCAAGACAAATATTGAAACAGGCACCTCTTTCTCACTGAAAATAGGCCTCCTGCCCCAAACCTCTAAATTCCAGCCTTATATCAAGGCAGGCGCTGGCCTGGACTATATGACACTGCACACCGGGGAACAAGCCACGCAATTTAATTTTATAGAATACGGCGGAGCCGGTATACATTATTATTTCCGTAAAAATACCGCCATAACCCTCGAGGGCCGCTTCCGCCATCTCTCCAACTCCGGCATAGACCATCCCAACCACGGCATCAATACCTATTTTGCCTTAGCCGGCATCACCTATCAATTCTAAAAAGCTAAATTCCAAAAACTCTGGTGATTTATAACAGGCGGGATTAACTGAAGGTTACCAGGGTTATTCCTATGACGATCAAAAGCGTGCCCAGCCAGCGCTTAAGGCAAACCTTTTCTTTAAGCACGTACCCAGAGGCAAAGGCAATAAAGATATAATGCATACTGTCCAAGGAAAAGGCAAAATTCAAGTCTACTCTTGAAAGCACGAAAAGCCAGATGCATAAAGAGAGGGTGCTGAATAGTAAACTAAACCACAGCCGCGGGATTCTTATTAAGTTCAGGATGAACCTGAATACCTTGGATATATCGGCAGAGACTGTAAGATTCAGGGAATTGATTGCGCTCTTTAAGAAAAGCTGGTTTAGGGTATCGCAGACGCTGCTTAAGGCTATTAACGACAGTATAAAAATCAGCCCTTGTTTCATATTAAACCGGATTCCTTTTCCGTGCTGCTTAAGAAAACGAATATCACTCCCGCCAGGATAAAGAATATCCCGGCCCACCTTAATATGCTTACTTTTTCGTGAAGGAAAATAATAGAGACCAAGGGCACAAGTATATAACTGAAACTGCAGACGGGGACCGCTACGCTTAAGTCTATCTTGGAAAGGATTACCGACCAGATAATAAAAGTAAGGAGCGCCGATAATAGGCCGAGCCATAAATAGGAGGAGGAAAAGGCGCCTTGCAGGAAAACGAGGGCATCCCGGAAGCCCTTTATCCCAAACGCAGCCTCCTGTATAGTTGCGCTTTTCTTGAAGCAGAAATTCGTCAGTGTCTCCAGAATATCCGAGAACAGAAGAAATAAAAGTATCTTTAAGGTAATCTTCTTCTTAAACATTTTGGGTATTTGGCGTTCTTTTCTTAATTTTGTATATCATAATAGAAACTTCCGCATTTAGCAACAAATAATTTTTGTATTTTTAGGTATTGCGTTGGCTTTCTTTTTATCATAGAATAAATATAATGCCGATATTCAGAGAAATCCCTCCTACAGCAGGCTTTCCTTTTTACGCCAGTGACCTGGCCTCTCTTCTAAAAGCAAAACCTTCACTGGAGCAGGATTTTAAAGATTACCTGGGCGTTCCCTATCTACAGGTCACTTATTCCGGCACTGCCGCCTTATACATTATCTTGGAGGGCTTGAAAAAAATTTCTGCCAGAAAAACGGTGATTATCCCTTCTTTTGTCTGCCCCCTGGTGCCTTTGGCAATAAAGCGGGCCGGCCTCGAGGTCAAGGTATGCGATATCAATAAAACTGATTTTGATTTTGCGGCAGGCCAACTGCAGCAATTATGTTCCCTGGACAACGATATCCTGGCTGTCATAGCAGTGCATCTGGCAGGGATAGCGCAGGATTTTGCGGCAATAAAAGAGGCCTGCGCTAGGAATGCGGTTTTTATCATTGAGGACTGCGCCCAGTCTCTGGGCGCCCGTTATCAAGGTAAAAAAGTGGGGACACTGGGGGATTTTGGTTTTTTCAGCCTCTGCCGCGGCAAAGGCGCCACTATTTACGAAGGCGGGGCGATAGCCGCAAAAGAGGAAAAATTCTTTAACCCAATTGACGATACCATAAAACGCCTTGTCAGAAGGAACCTTCTTTCCGAGGGGCTGAAAATACTGGAATTATTCGGCTACTGGATTTTTTACCGGCCTCTCTTTTTCTGGTACGTCTGGCGGCTGCCGCAGATTTTCTGGGAGGCGCGGGGAGAAAAATTAAAAGCGCAGCTCGAATATTTTACCGGGAGTTTTCCCCTAAACAGTGTTTCCGCTTTCAGGAAATCCCTTGGGTCTATCCACTTTTTACGGCTGAAAAAAGAGATAGCCAGTCAAAGAGAAAAAGCGTTTTACTATATAGAAAATCTAAAAAATACCCCCGGTATCCGCCTGATTACTGAACCTGCCGGCACAGAGGCCACTTATCCGTATCTAACACTGCTTTTTGAGGAACCCGCTAAATGCAAAAAGGCTAGAAAAGTTTTTAGGGGTTCCGGGCTGGGTGTTTCCGGAATTTACGCCGCCGCAATCACGGATTACGATTACCTTAAAGATATAACGGGGGATTCTGCCTGCCCCAATGCCCGCTATTTAGCAGAGAGAGAAATCACCCTTTCCACAAGCGCCTTCCTGACTAAGAAAGACCTGGATTGCATCATCAGTAAAATAAAACAGCTCTGAATTATCTATCGCGGCTTAAGAGGTTAACGCCGCCAGGATCGCTAGGTTCACGGCTTCATTGGTTGCGTTTATAAAATCCTGCGGGTATTTTTGCGCGGCAACTTCCTTGGGGTGGTCAAGCCCGGAGAGAATCTTTTTGAGCCTGCCGGATACGGCAGGCTCAGAGTAATCTCCCGTAACATCCGCTCCGATTATCTCCAGATTATCCCTCATCATTTTAAGCGCAAGGAGCAAATCATCCAGAGTAAAGAGCCCCTCTTCCCAATTGGTAAGAGCGTATTTTTGCTGCAGGCAGTCTTTATCTATGGAGAGGTATACGCGCCTGCCAGGCAGGCGCCCGAAGAGGGCGGGTAAAAAATTGCTTAAGTCTTTATTTTTTAATTCCTCCCAGTAAATCACGGTAGATAAAAATCTTTTTTCCTGCTTTAGAGAAAGATTCTGCGGGACCTTCCTTAAAAAAACCCGCGTAGGCGCATGCGCGTAAGGATAAATTTCCAATCTGTTGTTTTTAAGAGAACTAAGATTTGCGCTTTGTATGTGCCAGGCGGATATGTCGCTGGATGAGGCGCCCAAGAGCACGCATTTAAGCAGGTTTTTATTTTTCAGGGCCTGCGTAACCCAGGAGCCGCAGCCAAATTTAGGGGGGAGAGTATCCCAATCCGGATGAAAATCAAAGACAATCAGGGAAAACGGCTCTTTAATCCTCTCCAGCAAAACTAAACTTAAATGGTGGAAGTCTCCTGAGCCAAGGAAGGTTACCGAATTTTCTAGCGCAGGGCCCAGGCATTTTACGACTGCATTTTTCGTCCCTGCATCCATCCACAACCGCGCACGGGGCGCCAGACCTCTTAAATCTATAATTTCTGGTTTATGCTGCGCCAGAAGGTTTCCTTGTCTTATGACGCTGTCGTCAAAGTTTAAAATACGGATAGTCTTATTCAACATTAGAAGGAACCTCTGAATTATTAACCCTGTCTATGGGCAATACATTTATGGCGGGCTTTAAACTTTCCTGCGAAATAAGGCTATGCCAAAATCCTGGGTTGTAAAAGGGAACGGCCCGAATTGCTTATGGAGAGTATAATTTTCCAATATGTACTCCCATATCCGCTCTCCATAATCCCTCCCAAAAACAGCATAACCGTATTCAGTTGTATCTCTTTGGAGTAATGCCACGTAATCGACATGCTTATCCTTCATCTGGGAAATAATGCTTTCTGAAACTCCGGGTTTAGCCAGGTCCATCGGAAGATAGATATAATAATATAACGGGTTCTCTCTCCCTGAAAGGAAATTGATAGTTAAGCCCTCAGGGAATACGACCAGGCTCTCTCCTTTGCCGGTTTGGGTATTCAAGAATTCTATAAGCTCTTTACACCTGCGCTCCCTCTCGTTATTAAATACATATAGGTTTCCTCTTGCTGAAGAGACTTTCAGGGTCCTTTGCAGATAACAAAATTTTGAGATATTAAAATGGCTTATTATAAATAATATAGATATCCATAAAAACCCGAGCTTAAAGAACCTTCTTCCCAGGGCCGGATTTATGCCTGCGGCAACAATTTTAAAGAAAAATATATAATAGATTAACATGCCGGGCACCAGTAAATAAAACCCGTAATGGCCGGCCCAGACTGAAAAGAGCATCCTGGATGCCAGAAATAAGGAAAATGCGGAAAGGGTCAGCATAAAAAGATACTCTGCCTTCTCCTTCATCTTAATATATTTCCAAAGAGATATAAGAATTGCCAACAGGCAAATTAACGGCAGGCATCTATATTGTAAATCATAACTAAAAAATTTTTTAAAAAAAACGAAGCTCAAGCCCAAGTAGATAAACCCGGCAGTTAGAGAAAGGGCCGCTTTTTTAAAGCGCGAATTACGCCTATAAAAGTATTCCATGCTAAGGCCGGCAATACCAAAAAATATATACAAGGCAAGATAATATAAAAAAACCTTCAACATAATCAAGGTATTTCCTGCGATATCAGATATGCCGGAAAGACGCTGAACAAACGGGCTATCGGTATTTATATTTTTTAGCCAGATATCGAATAGATTGCTCTTTTGTATAATGCCGGACGAACTTATAAAAAATAGGGCATATATCAAAACAGCGCAGGTAACGGGCAAAACTACATAAATCAGAAAATTGCGGAGCATTTCTCCGGAAGGCCTCCTTCCAGATAAACCATATATTACAAGAGCCAGGGCAATAGACAGCGTAAGCATAAAAGCTATTTCTATCCTGCATAAAAACGTAAGTGCGACAAATGCGGGGCAGATGGGCATATATCGGGGTATTTTAAAAAGTGAGCGGTAAAAAAAATAAAGGGCCGCCAGGCTGAATAAAATACCGTGTATGGCAGGGTAACTATAAGGAAGGATAAAATTATAATTTCCAAAGTACACATACTGCCCAAAGGCAAAGACAAACAGGAAGGTTAAGACTGCAAAAGTAGATAGGAACCTATCTAAGAAGGTTCTGGCTATCTTATATATAATAAGGCAGGTCAAAATAACGCTAATGATGCCGCTGGCTATCAGGCTGCGCAGATGGGTCCCTAATATTTTAAAAAGAGCCGCATTAAAATAGGGAGAAAAGGGGCCGTATAAATAAGACACGTCTCGATATAGCAATTTCCCTGCGGAAAGCTCAAAAGGGACGTACATCTCTCTACCCACATCAACTATTAAGTCCCCCCATTTAAGCCAACTTAATTTTAATAAATACAGGAAACTCAATGCGCTAATTAAAAAAGGCAATCTTGCGCTTCTAGAATATACCTTTAAAGTACACTGCTTCATCTGGTGAATGTTTTCTTTAAGATAAATCTACTGTCGTATACCAACAAGAAGAACCTTAACAAATTAAACAGAACTAACGCGATAGACCCATAAAATATAATGCGTTTTAAGTTCATCAGCAATACCTGCAAACTAAACCCATGGATTACCATAAGGGATTCTGTAACTAATATAATGCCTCCCAAGAAAAAGATAGCAACCTTAAGAACAAGGTATAATACCCTGGAGGTCCGGGAAGCCACAAAGATAATACCGAGCCTAGATTTATTTAACGCGAAGGTGCTTATGCCGTTTTGATATGCCAGATACCTTATGAAATCCGCGATAAAAGACCTGGCCACAAATATAAGAGGCACAGATATCGGTATTAGTTGTTTATGGGCAAAGAATATGAGCAGAAGATTCTCTGTTATTCTGTCTCCCAGCGTATCGATGAGGCCTCCTAACTTAGAAGAAATAGCGTATCTTCTGGCAACATATCCGTCTACCCAATCCAGAATAGCGATAAATATCAGCAGCCCTAAACCGGTTATTTTCCATAGTAACGAATCGAGGCTAAGAAAAAATATTATTACAAAAACCAAGATGGAACGAAAAATTACTATAAAGTTAGCGGTGTTCCTTAATAATATATTATTCATCCTGTTCCCTTCCCAGTAACATTCTAATTACTGAGCCGCCTATAGCACTATATGCATCGCAAGGACTCCAACAAGAAGGACATATGTTATTGGAGCATTCGGAACTTAACTTTCTGGCATAATCCTTGTTCCAGATAGAAGCAAGGGGCTCCTTTATATCTTTTATATTTAATAATTTTTTACTATACGCCAGGCAGGGAAACAAATTCCCATAGGGGTCTAAAAAGCAAGTAGAGGAAAGCGCCTGACACTTAAGCGGATATTTTTTTGTCCGTACGTATCGCGGGTAAAGTCGTAAATACTTTCGCCTTAAGAAGTTATTTACGGAGAAGTCGTCTTTATCCGAGTTCAAAATCTTTTTTGTTTCTGCGACTAACTCATCGGTATCGTGGCCAGGCATATCCTGATTCTCGTAATAAAAGTTGGACCTTTGAAATATATTTATATTTATATCATCAAATCTCAAAGCAGGGTCAAACTCTCTTATTGAACTAAAAGTTTCCTCAAATCTGCCTAAATTGTGCGAGGTGAGGGTAAAACCTATCTGCGCTTTCACTGATTCCATATCCTTAAGCCGGATAAATGTCTCTATGGCGTTCTCCCAGGCGCCGGCCTGGCCCCTTATTTCATTATGCAAGGCGGGCGGCCCGTCTATGCTGACAGTAAAAACAATTTTAAGCTTCGCATTTTTCTTACGGATGTATCTAACAAGGTTTATAATTTTATCAGACAACTGGCCGTTAGTCGCAAAATGCAAAGCACTAAGCCTATAGCAATAAGTAAGTACTATATCGGCTATCTCGGGTAAGTCTCTTCGTAAAAATGGCTCTCCCCCCGTAATGCCGACCCAGTAAAATTTAGGGGCATTTTTAAAGAAAGTATCTATTTCTTTAAGGGTAATCTCTCCTTCAGGCGGTGATTTCTTCCATATATTACACATTTTACATCTTAAATTGCATTTATAAGTTACAGCGAAAGATATCTTTAGGGGGAAATTTAACCGCAAGAAGTTAGAGAGGAGAATAGATTTTAGAAAAAGCAGCTCTTTAAGGCTAATCGAATTAGTTTTCATTTAAGTTCGCTCTTTAAAAGCAAAACCGAATGTCTTAAAGGCAGCGGCGAGAGTCTGAAACGGGCTTCTGGTTTCAGACCTCACAAAAACATAGAAATATATAATTACCCACCAAAGTCTAAATAAAGTATTGGGGGGGAATTTAATTAATCTCTTAATTAACCAAAGCGAGCGGGGGAAAATTACTGCGGTTTGGAAAAAGCAATGCAGATTATATAATTCTCTTGGGTTCGGAACTTCAAAAGAAATCTTAAGCTGCTGGTAGGTGCTGTATATATCCCCTACTCTTATTTTCTCCTTTAGGTATTCAGCAATGCGGGTTCCCGGGTAAGGAGTGAGTATTGAACAACGGGGGTATTCCACGCCAATCTTAGTGTTTAGCCGGATAGTCTCCAGTACATCTTCGGTAGTTTCTCCCGGCAGCCCTACCATGTTAAATACCATAGATTTAAGTCTGTATCTCTTAAGTAGGCCGCCTATCTCTTCAATCCGGCTATTAGTAATGCGTTTATTAAGCAAGGCGTTCCTTAATTTTTCATTCCCCGTCTCAATACCGAAAGAAACAGCAGAGCAACCCGAATCCTTTAATAATTTTATGACCCTTTCGTCCAATGTATTTACGTTAGCCGAACAAACAAAGGGCTTCTTTATTTCTTCTTTATATACAGATGCAAATTCCTTAAGCCATCTGGCGTCGAGTACAAAAAGGTCATCTACAAAATAAATTGACCTTATCCCGTATTTAGACTCTATTTCTTTGATTTCGCTGATTAGGCTTCGGGGGCTGCGGAAGCGGACATACCTGCCTTTATTAGCATAAATAGAGCTCAATTTTTCATTAAAACAGAAACTGCAGGAAAAAGGGCAGCCGCGGCTGGCCATAAAAGTCTTTAAGGGGCTTTTCGCAAGAATCCGGTATTTGTAATAGATCCCGCGGTCGGGAAAGGGAAGGGAATCCAAGTCATCAACCAGGGGGCGCACTTCATTCCTCTTGACTCTATTGCCGCGTTTAACTAAAAGATTCGGGATATCTGAGAAGTCTGTGCCTTTGTCGCGGGCATTAGCCAGATCTAACATGGCAGACTCGCCTTCTCCGCAACAGGCAATATCAACCGCCGGATGATTTATTATCTCGGGAAAATATGTGGGGTGGGGCCCTCCAAAAACAGTTA
>Ga0315282_10012827_pt1 | contig 12753 bp, 12 predicted proteins | sample YL17G07_20_MG_FD_203693 | JGI IMG/M metagenome (GOLD analysis project Ga0315282, IMG submission 203693) | Sediment microbial communities from Yellowstone Lake, YNP, Wyoming, USA - YL17G07_20 | ecosystem: Environmental > Aquatic > Freshwater > Lake > Sediment | place: USA: Wyoming | collected... | reverse complement strand
CAAAGGACCAATTGTCGCTCCAGCCGTACGAGTATGATTTCTACCTCCGGTACGTCCTGCGAGGGCAGAAGAACTGGTGGGCCAGCGCCGGCCAGACGATCTATTCCTTCAAGACGGATTTCACCACCCAGATCGGCCAGCAGCACCTCCTGAGGGCAGGTATGGAGATGAACCAATACGCGCTTTCGTCAGACCTCGTCAAGTACGAGCCCCAGACAACCTATTTCGGCAAGCCGATCCTCGATGAGCCGCTCCTGAACTACGGCAACTCCTACACGTATGCGCCGCGCTCGGGGAGCATCTACATTCAGGACAAATTCGAGGTCGTCCGTGACGGGGCGAATTTGAACCTCGGCGTGCGCTGGGATTTCCTCGATCCGACGGCTGAGCGCCCCGTGGTGGAATTCATCCCGGTCAGCAGCACGGAGTATCGTCAGACGGTCGCGGGGAGGACGAAAGCTCGCTTCAAGCAGCAATTCAGTCCGCGATTCAGCGTCGCGGCCCCCGTGGGGCCCTCGAGCTTCCTGTTCGTCAACTTCGGCCACTATTTTCAGTTCCCGCTCTTCGACTATCTGTACTCCGGCATCACCCCCGCCCAGGTCCGTCAGGGTGCACGCAACGTGCTGGCGGGGAACCCTGACCTCGAACCGGAACGGACACGGGCATACGAAATCGGGTTTAAGCACGAGGTGACGCGAAACGTGCTCGCTTCCATCACGTACTTCCAGAAGAACTTCAAGAACCAGATCGACTCGAAGACCCTGGTGCCGTCTGACAGTAAGTATGCCGGGGACTACGGATTTGCCAGCTACGTGAACAATGCCGAGGCAAATGTGTCAGGTTGGGAAATTGTGCTCAGCCGGGAGCATGATGACCGGTTGTCGGGGTCGATCTCCTACTCGTATATGATCGCGGAAGGGCAGAGCGAATATGCGGATCAGACTATCAACTTCGCGCAATGGGGTTTTGCGCTCCCCGGCAGGCTCTTTCCGCTTAGCTGGGATCAGCGCCACACGCTGAAGGTCGACGCTGAATTCCGCTTGCCGTACGAGATTCAGGGCAACGTGGTCTTCCTCTACAACTCCCCCCGCCCGTACACCTACTACCCGACGCGCGACGGGTTCACCCCCCTGGAGCCGTCGAGGCCATTTCTTCCCAACAACGCCAGGATGTACGACGTGGCGTTCGTGAATGCGAAGTTCTCGAAACAGTTTCTTCTTGATGAAGCCGGGCGAAACGTCCTCTCCGTGTACGTCGACGTGCGCAATCTCCTCAACAGGAAGAACGTTCGGTGGATGGATGCGAGCGGGAGAATCGGCGGCGAGCTCGGTGACCCGAGCGCGTACTATGATCTGCGTCGCGTCCGTGTGGGCATGAAGTTAGGACTCTGATTATCCTTCTTAGGCTCTCCTACCACTCCTGACCGCGAACAGCTCCCCGTTCACTCCTACTGCGTCCCTGGCAGTCCTTTCTGCAGGATCGGCGTTTGTCCTTGCATTTTTGGCGATTTTCGCTAATTTGAGTCTTTACGAGGCGTGGTGCCGGGGTTTCCGGCTGCTGCGCCAGGAAGGGAACGAACGATGAACAAGAAGGTAGCACTCTGGACGGTTGTGGCCCTCGTGGTTGTGAGCCTCTTCGCGGGCATGGCGATCAACCAGCTGGTCTCCGGCGACATCCTGTACGATCAGGTGAACAAGTTCCGCGAGGTGCTGATGTTGACGGACAAATACTATGTGGAGCCTGTTGACCCGGCAAAGCTCACGGATGCCGCGGTCGAGGGGTTGCTGGGAAAGCTTGATCCGCATTCCGTCTATATCCCGCCGAGAGCCCTCGAGACGGTGACGGAGGAATTCCGGGGCGAGTTTGAGGGGATCGGAATTCGATTCACAATACGGAATGATTCGATTTTCGTTGCCGAGACGATCGGCGGAGGACCCTCCGCCCGCCTGGGCATTCAGACGAACGACCGCATCGTCCGGATCAACGACTCGTCGGCCGTCGGCCTGACGAGCGATCAGGTGATGCAGCGTCTGCGCGGCCCGAAAGGAACGAGGGTGGACGTCTCGATCGCTCGACCGGGGGTCAAAGAGCTTCTCGATTTTGAGATTGTCCGCGACAAAATCTCCCTGACCAGCGTCGACGTTGCGATGATGGTGACCGACCAGGTCGGCTACATCAGCGTCAATCGATTCAGCGAGAAAACGAATGCCGAGATGGAGCAGGCGCTGAGAAACCTTAAGGCACAAGGGATGAGGAGACTGATCCTCGATCTGCGCGATAATCCTGGCGGTTTGCTCGAACAGGCCTTCAAGATGGTCGATCTTTTCCTGGACGGAGGCACGAAGGAAGCGCCGCACAAGATCGTCTACACGAAATCACGCAGGCCGGAATTTGACGAGGTGTATTATGCCAGGACGGGCCAGCCGTACGAAAGCCTGCCTCTCATCATCCTTCTCAACAACAATTCGGCCAGCGCGAGCGAAATTGTGGCGGGGGCGATCCAGGACTGGGATCGCGGTCTCATCGTCGGCGAAACGAGCTTCGGGAAGGGTCTGGTCCAGCGCCAGCTGCAGCTGGTCGATGGATCGGCTCTCCGGTTGACCATCGCGCGGTACTACACGCCGAGCGGCAGGTCGATCCAGCGGGAATACGAGGGGAAGGAGAGGGACGCCTACCTGCACGAGGCATACACGCGCCAGGAGAAGGAGGGGGAGAACATCGAGCATACGGAGGAACGCGATACGACTCGCCCGATGTTTCACACATACGACGGGCGCATCGTCTACGGAGGTGGCGGGATCACGCCCGACTACGTCATCAAGAACGCTCCACTGACCCCCCTGACGCAGAGCCTGTTGCGCCGCGGGCTTTTTGACCAGTTCATGACAGCCTACCTCGACGGGAAGGGGTTGAAGATACGCACAGTGTACGGCAAAGATTTTCAGACGTTCAAGCAAGCGTTTTCGGTCTCCGACGAGATCCTGCGGGACTTCCGATCGTTTGTCGGTCAGAGGGATGTGAAGATCGACGAGAAGCAGTACGAGAAAGACCTGGCATTCATCAAAGTGAGACTGAAGGCAACCCTTGCGAGAAGCTTCTGGGGGGGCGACGGGTGGTACCCCGTGATGCTCCAGGTCGACCCACCCTTTCAGAAGGCCCTGAATCTCTTTCCCGAAGCGGAAAAGATCGCGAGGCTAAACTAGAAATCGGATGGGAAGGAGTGAACCTGGCCGGCGGAGATCGGTCCTGTCGGTCTTTGTCGGCGTCGTATTCCTGGCTTCCTTCATCGCATCGTCACAGAAGGGGAGCCACGCTGTCCGCGAGCTCTCGGCTGCTCCTGCCTCCCCGACTCAAAGCAAGATGCTCCAGGTGGGAGAAGAGCTTGAGTATCGGGTCAGCTACTCATTCTTCAACATAGGAACCATTCGGATTCAGGTCATCGACAAAGAGGAGAAGGAAGGGATGACCGTGTACAGGGCCCAGGCGTTGATGGATTCGAACCCGAGCCTGAGCTGGCTGCTGGATCTCCATATTCGGTTCCTGAGCGAGATGGACGCGAATATCTTCTCGTACATGTGGATAAGCGACGACAGCTCCAATCACGACGTGAACTTTCGGCGGTTTCAGTTCGATTATGACAGCAGCAGGGTTTTCTCCGAAGAAGGGAAAAAGCTCCCGTCCGGCGAGCGAAACGTCGAGTCCTTCGACACCCTTTCCATCAACGGCCGATGTCAGGACGGGCTCTCGCTCTTTTTCTACGCACGGGAAAACGTCAGGCAGAAGAATCAGGTGCGCGTTCCCACCCTGATCGAGAAGAAGGAGGAGTACACTGACATCAACTTCATGAACAAGCGGACGGACATCGAGGTCGATGCGATCGACTATCCGGTAGAAGTGGTGGAGTTCGAGGGGGAGGCGGAATACGTGGGGGTGTTCGGCCTGACGGGCGGGTTCCGGGGGTGGTTTAGCAACGACGACGCGAGGGTGCCCATTGTGGCCAGGATGAACGTCATCCTCGGCAGCATCAAGATTCAGCTTGTGAAATGGAATCGCCCTGGCTGGCAGCCGCCGAAATACGTCGAGGGGACGGGGAAGTGATCATCAGCTATCATGGACGGTCCCCGAAAATTCACGAATCCGTCTACATTGCCGAAGGGGCCCGGATCATCGGCGATGTCAAGATCGGCGAGGACAGCAGTGTGTGGTTCAACACAGTCGTTCGGGTGGATGTAACTTATGTTCGAATCGGCGAGCGCACCAACGTCCCACGGCATTTTGAGGTTCCGGAGGGGATGCTGGTCGCCGGCGTGCCTGTCCGGATCAAGAGGGAGATCACGGATGAGGAAAGGCGGCAGATCGTGCAATCTGCGCAGCATTATGTCGACTACGCAAGAACCTATTTGGAGTGAAAGTCCGGAGGGAGCGTCATGAAACTCAAGCTCTGGGGAGTCCGGGGCTCGGTCCCGACTCCCGGCAAACACACGGTCCGGTACGGGGGGAACACCCCGTGTCTTGAACTCCGTCTCGACGACGATCAATTGATCATCATGGATGCGGGTACAGGGATTCGCAATTTCGGCGACGACCTAATCAACAAGGGGGAGTCCGTCAACGCTTTTCTCCTCATCACGCACCCGCACTGGGACCACATCCAGGGGTTCCCATTCTTCAAGCCGGCATTCATCTCAGGCAACAATCTGACCATCATCGGCACGGAGCGTCCGGAGAAATCGCTCAGCGAGATCATCTCGGAGCAGATGAACAGGATCTACTTCCCGGTCCAGCTCCACGAGTTGAAGGCAAAGCTCGATTTCGTGCCGATTCAGGATGACGGGGAGATGAAGATCCTCGATTGTAACGTCAAAGCTCTGTACGTGAATCATCCAGGATTCACGGTCGGTTATCGGATCGAGTACAATGGCAAGTCGTTGGTTTACATCAGCGACAACGAACCGTACGATCGGGAGGCTGCGGCTTCGCTCTCAAACTTCGAACCGTTCGTCAAGGCGAAATTCGAATCCAAGAAAGGTGATCCGAACCGTCGGGTGTTCGATTTCTGCGAAGGGGCCGATGTCCTCCTCCACGACGCGACGTACACTCCGGAGGAGTACATTGATCGTGTTGGCTGGGGACATTCGCACTATCTCTTCACATTGAGGGTAGCGGCGGAGGGGAACGTCAAGCGGCTCTACCTCTTTCATCACGATCCGACACACAGCGATGACAAGGTGGACGACATCCTGAAAAAGTGCAAAAAGGAGATCAAAACGAGGGGATACAAGTTCGAGTGTGAGGCGGCGGCAGAGGACATGGTCATCATAATCTAACTTGACAATCAGCAGGGCGGTGGTTATATTTGTTTCAAAGATTCCTTTACCGGTACGCGTTAGCCTGCTGAGACTCAAGGGGTTAGCGTTTGATCACGCCTGAGCCGGGGGTCTTGTCGGTGGCGAGGGGTCTGCAGGGAGTGGTTACTATTTTTTCTTCTCTAAGGCTGAGGTCGGTTCACTGATGGGATTCGAGTTCAAAGAATCGGACATACGGAAGATTGCGCAAGTGCTCGGCGCTGTCCGGAAGCATCGGGGGAGCAATTACCGTCTCGAGGTGGAGAACAAGACCGTGAACCGCAAACTCTCACTCGAGGTCTACCCAAACATCCATATCGGTCGACGAAGGGGAAATCTCATTTCCGTTTACACGCCGACGGCACACCTTCAGTTGCATTTTTGCACAGGGTACGTCGTCAGCAAGTTGCTAGGCGAGATCACGTTCGTTGCTGAGGCTCAGGGAAAGTTGTCGGGATTGACGGTTGAGCGCGAAGGTGGCTGTTCACTCTACGCAAATGTTGATCGCGAGATCCTGTCGGGTGACTTCACGACGCTCGGGCCCGAAGTGATGCTGTCGGGTATTGCGTTGTCATTGACTGAAAACATCCTACCACAACATCCACCATCCACCTCGGGGACACAAGGCAAGAAGAAGACACGGGAGAAGAGCTCACGGAAACCAAACCCAAAGGCGGGATGATTTTTGTCTCAAATAATCACCCGTTTCTCCGATTCTCGAGGCGGGAAACTTTCCAAACCATCCAGAACGTTCTAAGAAAAGAGTCTGCACGGGCACTGAGTCTGTCGGTCGTGTTCGTGGGGAGCCGCTTCATCCGTCGGCTTAATCGCCGCTTCCTGAATCATGACGAGGTCACGGATGTGATCGCGTTTCCGTTTCACGACGGGCTGGGTGTCGACGGGGAGGTCTACGTGAATCTCGATCGGGCAAAGAGCCAGGCGCGCGCGTACCGGATCGGCTTTGGCGAGGAGGCGCGTCGCTTGTTGATTCACGGGATGCTGCATCTCCTGGGGTATTCCGATGCAACCGCTCGGCAGAAGGCTCGTATGCGGGAACGGGAGGATGACCTTCTCACGAAGGTGCCCAGCAAGGGGGGACGCTCCTGATATGCAAGAACGAATCGTCGAGATCATCCTGTTCCTGGTGAACGAGCTTAAATCGAACAAGCAGCTCAGCGAAGTGGATGTTTCCCTCTTGACGGACAACGGGTACACGCAGTCCGAGATCTCCACAGCCTTCTCCTGGCTTTTTGAGCGCTTGTCGGTCGGGCAAAAACTGGTCGCCAATCAAGGTGATACCCCTCTCTCCCATCGCGTGTTGCACGATGTCGAGAAAACGGTGATCAGTCCGGAGGGGTTCGGCTACCTCCTCCAATGCAAGCAGCTGGGGCTGCTGTCGAATGCGGACATCGAGACGATTATCGAGAGGATTATGGCGGCGGGGTTTTCCACCGTGGGGGTGCCGGAGATGAAGAGTTTTGTCGCCGGCATGTTGCTGGATGGGGACAGTCCACCGGGAATGAGTGGCCGCATCTCGCTGAACAGTAGTGATACCATTCATTAGCGCGTGGAGTTCATGGAAAAGTCATTGATCATTGTCGAATCGCCCTCAAAGGCGAAGACCATCAATAAGTATCTCGGCAAGGATTACGTTGTCGAGGCGTCGGTGGGTCATATCAAGAACCTGCCGAAGAGCAAGCTCGGTGTCGACGTCGATAATGGCTTCGCCGTCACCTACGAGAACATCAAGGGGAAGGACGAGGTCATCAGCAAGCTCCGCGAGAGGGCGGCAAAATCGAAAGAGATCTTTCTCGCAACCGACCCCGACCGGGAGGGTGAAGCGATCGCGGCCCACCTGGCCGACGAGATCAAGGACGTCAACAAAAACATCAAGCGCGTGCTCTTCCACGAGATCACGGCCGAAGGCGTGAGGGAGGGGATGCGCCATCCCAAGAAGATCGACTCCCATCTGGTGCTTTCCCAGCAAGCCCGCCGGGCGATGGACAGAATCGTCGGCTATAAGGTCAGCCCGTTCGTGTGGAAGACCTTCTACTACGGGCTCTCCGCCGGGAGGGTCCAGTCCGTGGCACTCAGGCTGATCTGCGAGCGTGAGGAGGCCATCCGCGTGTTCGTCCCCGAGGAATACTGGTCGATTACGGGTGAATTTCAAACGGCGCAGAGCGAGCGGTTCCTCGCAAAACTGCACAAGATCGCAGGTCTGGATCCCCGGATTCCGGATGAGACGACGATGCGGGGGTATCTCGCCCAGATCGAAAAGCAGCAATTCGAGATCTCGAGTGTCCAGCGAAGGCCTGTCAAGCGCAACCCTCCGGCGCCGTTCATCACGAGCACGCTTCAGCAGGAGGCCGCACGCCGGCTTCGCTTCTCTGCCAAGCGGACCATGATGCTGGCGCAGAAGTTGTACGAAGGCGTCGAAGTCGGCGAGGATGGCCCCACAGGATTGATCACCTACATGCGTACCGACTCCACGCGGCTGAGCTCCGAGGCGGTCGCACAGGTTCGGGAGTACATCTACGGAAACTACGGGAAGGAATATCTCCCCAAGGAGCCGCGGCTCTTCAAGAAAGGGAAAGCCTCCCAGGATGCCCACGAGGCGATCCGGCCGACGTCGATGCGGTTTACCCCGAAGGCAGTCAAGCGGCACCTTGATAAAGACCTCTACCTTCTGTACGAGCTGATCTGGAACCGGTTCGTCGCCTGCCAGATGTCGGCAGCCGAATTCGCGCAGATTTCCGTTGATGTGACGGGGGGCGAGTATGTTTTCCGTGCGACGGATCAGCGGCCGCTCTTTCGAGGATTCTTGCAGGTGTTCGACGACATGATCGAAGAGAACGGTGGCGACAAGGAAGATCAGGATCCGATTTCGCGATTGCCCGAGGGTCTTGCCAGCGGTCAACGGGCGAGCCTCACCAATCTTCTCCCGCGGCAGCATTTCACGAAACCTCCGCCGAGGTACACCGAGAGCAGCCTGGTGAAGGAGCTGGAATCGAGAGGGATCGGCCGCCCGAGCACGTACGCGCTGATCGTGAGCACGGTCATCGATCGGAAATACGTCGAGCAGAATGACAGGAAGCTCTCTGCGACCGAGCTCGGTATGCAGATCAACGGGCTCCTCGTGAAGCATTTCCCCGATATCTTCAACGTGAAGTTCACGGCCAGGATGGAGGAGGAGCTCGATACCATCGCGTCGGGGAAACAGCGGTACGTGAACGTCATGAAGGAATTCTACGATCCGTTCGTCAGGGATCTCGAGAAGGTCGACCAGAACGCCCATCAGATCAAGAAATCGCTCCAGGAGAAGACGGACGCGAAATGCGAGCTGTGCGGTCGTCCGATGATCATTAAATGGGGACGCAACGGACGCTTCATGGCGTGTTCGGGATATCCCGAGTGCAAGAAGACGCGGCCGCTTCCGGAGGATCAAGAAAAGCACCAGCATCTTGCAGGCATGAAGTGCGAGCTGTGCGGCGGCGACATGGTGGTGAAAGCGGGGCGATTTGGGACGTTCCTCGGCTGTTCCAACTACCCCTCGTGCACGAACACGAAACCGATCTCCATGGGAATCAAGTGCCCGAAGTGCGGGCTGGGCGATTTGGTGGAGCGTAAGACGAAGAAGGGGAGAAGAACGTTCTACGGCTGCAACCGCTACCCCGATTGCAACTTTGCCTCGTGGGATAAGCCCGTCGATCAGCAATGCGCGAACTGCGGTTCGCAATACCTTGTTGTAAAATACTCGCAGTCAAAAGGAGAACACCTGAAATGCCCTGAGTGCGGTGAGGAATTCGTCAAGGAGGAGTTGGCGGTTGGCGCGTAGCGTCCTGTTCCAGTTCCGTTGTCCATTCTGAGGGGAGAGTCTGTCATGCACGCGTTTGTCCGATCCTTTCTCGAGCATCTTGAGACTGAACGCAACTGTTCCCCGCACACTCTCCGATCGTACGAGACAGATCTTCATCAGCTCATCTCCTATCTACGACGCAGGAACATCTCATCGCTCGGTCAGGTCGATAAGTCGATCTTGCGCGCGTACCTGAGCAGCCTCCTGACGGGCGGATTGAGCCGGCGGAGCGTAGCCCGCAAGATCGCCTGTCTGCGTTCGTTCTTCCGGTATGCAAAGCGGCGGCACGTCACGATTTCCAATCCCACCCTCACACTCATCTCGCCGAAGCTGGAAAAACGACTCCCATCGTTCTTGGATGAGCGCACGACGGCACGGTTGTTCGACGCGGTCGATACCACGAGCCCGCGGGGGCGGCTCGAGGCAGCGATCCTCGAACTCTTCTACAGCACGGGCATCCGCCTGAGCGAGCTCATCAATCTCAATGTCCATGATGTGGATCTTCAGAATGCGACGGTGAAAGTCACGGGGAAGGGGAGCAAAGATCGGATCCTCCCTCTCGGGAGAATGGCGGTGCAGGCGTTGAGGAGATATCTTGACGACCGGTCGCGTTTCGGTGGCCAGGCATCGTCGGCGGATGCCGAGCCGTCGTTCTTTCTGATGCCGAAAGGCCGCCGATTCTATCCTGAGGCCGTGGCCCGGATCGTCAAGCGCCACATCGCGAGGGTGTCGGAAGTCGAGAAGAAGTCGCCTCACGTGATTCGCCATTCGTTTGCGACGCACCTGTTGAATCGCGGGGCTGATTTGAGGGCTGTGAAGGAGCTTCTTGGTCACGAGAGCCTTTCGACGACGCAGGTGTATACTCACATATCGACCGAACACATGAAGAAGGTGTACAGGCAGGCTCACCCGAAAGCCTAGCGGCGGGTGAATGGGATTCGCACACCCTTATCAGCAGAGGAGGAGCAGCTCATGATCACGACGGTCACTTCACGACATTTCAGAGCGCACGAGTTGCTGAACCACTACGCCCAGTCGTCCGTCGCCAAGCTCGATCACTACTACAACGGGATCATCAAATGTGAGGTGAAACTCAGCTACGAGAAGGCCCGCAACAGCGTGAAGGTTGCAGAGGTTATTGCGACTGTCTACAAGACAAAGCTCACGGGCATGGGAAAGAGCGATGAATTCGCGAAGTCCATCGACCTTGCCGTCGAGAAGGTCCTCGTTCAACTCAAGAAATACAAAGAAAAACTGCACGCGAAGAACCGGAGACAAGTGCGACGAGCACGCGAGAAGGTGTAACGAACAAACGGAGCCTTTATGGCGCTTGAAAACCTCAAAGAAACTCGCAAACAGAGCATCACCGTCGGCTTCATGTACGAATCAAACAAAGATCGACTGAAGATGACCGCGTTGAACGGGGAGATCGGGTTCCAGAAAGAGATCAGAGACAAGAACATTCATCGCCCTGGGCTGGCGCTTGCAGGATATGTCGAGCTCTTTACCTATGACCGGGTTCAGATTGTGGGGAACACCGAGGTACGGTACCTGAAACACCTGAGCCTGACCGAGCGTGTCAGAGCATTCGAAACCATCTTCAAGTTCGACCTCCCCTGCATCTTTATCACGAATGATAACACCATCGATAACGAGCTCGTTGAGGTGGCGACGAGGCACGGGGTCTCCGTCTTTCTGACGCCCCTGGAGACGACCAAAGTCGTCTATTTTGTGGGTGATTTCCTCGACGACCAGTTTTCTCCCCAGACGGTCGTTCACGGGTCATTTCTTGATGTCTACGGGATCGGAATCGTCCTCTCGGGGCGATCGGGGATCGGGAAGAGCGAAGTAGCGCTCGACCTCGTTGAGCGGGGTCACAGACTTGTTGCCGATGATGTTATTACTATTACTCGAAAGGGGGAAGGGATCCTGATCGGCGCGGGAACGGATGTCGTCAAACATTTTATGGAGATCCGAGGACTGGGGTTGTTTGACGTCCGGTCGGTGTTCGGCATACGGTCGATCAGATTCCAGAAGCGCGTTGAGGTGGTTGTTGAGCTGCAGGAATGGCAACAGGGGGGAGAATACACGCGCACGGGGCTTGATCACGCGAACACCTCAATTCTCGGAGTTGAGATCCCTCACGTGATGCTTCCGATCTTCCCGGGCAAGAATATCACGGTGATTGTTGAGGTGATAGCGCTGGATTACCTTCTGAAGCACTATGGGTACGATGCTGCAAAGGAGTTCTCGAAGCGGCTCGATGCTGCAATTGCTGAAAAATCCAGAGGGAAGCGCGCGGTCAACTACTTCGAGCACGACTTCGAGTGATCGAGGGACGAATCGCTTGACAAAACCTCAAATATTTCCTATTTTCGGTCAGCTTTTTCCCGTCCCCCGTGTTGTGGCAGCAAAAACGCTGGTAGCGGGTAACAACGAGACACAAAGTGGGGTGAGATGAGCAGATACAAACTGTACTTCTTCTCTTCCAAGACTCTCAGTTTCGTTGAAGCGAACTGGTTCAAGACCAAGTTCGCATTCCTCGCGGCCCTCCTCGGGATGGTACTTCTGGTCGTCGCCTTCGAGCTGAACCAGATGCTCGGTGACGCGGTCGGACTGGGGATTCAGCGAAACAGGGCGCTCGTTGCGGAAAATGCGCTGCTCAGAGATCAGCTCAGGGCGATCTCATCGCGACTGGAGGTCCTGCACAAACGATTGCTCGCGCTGAACGATCAGGGGAACGAGCTGCGGTTGCTGGTTGATCTGCCGAAGATCGACGAGGATACACGTAAGGCTGGCTTCGGGGGGACGGACGACCAGGTCACGATCGGTCCGGACGCCGGGCTCAATGAGCTCGTGAATGAGTTGCGGGTATCCCTGTCGAGAGCCGAGAAGGAAGCGAAGCTCCAGCAGATGAGCTATGCGGAAGCGGTCGACAAGTACGAAAAAAACAAGGAGATGTATCCCTGCATTCCTGCAATCAAGCCCATGGCGGGCTACTACTCCATGCACGGATTCGGCATGCGCACTCATCCTGTCTACGGAGTGCTCATGATGCACGAGGGGATCGACATCGCCAACGACGTGGGCACGCCGGTCTGTGCGACGGGTGACGGTGTTGTCGAGAGCGCAGGCCGGACGGAAGCGGGGTACGGTATGATGATCGTCATCAATCACGGATACGGGTACACAACTATCTACGGGCATCTGAGCAAGGTCTTGGTGAAGAACGGTCAACATGTGAATCGCGGCCAGCTGATCGCTCGTTCGGGCCGTACGGGTGTAGTCACAGGTCCTCACCTCCACTACGAAGTTCGGCGCAACGGTGTGCTGCAGAACCCTGTTGACTACTTCTTCGACGATATCGATTACCAACGGATCAAGGATCAACTTGCGGCGCAGTACTAGGTGCTGGGCGAAGGAGGTGTTGGGAGAGTCCTCTGCTACGTTTTTCTAGGAGATTGGGAAGATGATTTGGACGCTTGAGCTGGCCTCGTACCTGGATGATGCACCGTGGCCGGCAACCAAGGAAGAGTTGATTGATTATGCCGT
>Ga0315282_10012826_pt1 | contig 12755 bp, 7 predicted proteins | sample YL17G07_20_MG_FD_203693 | JGI IMG/M metagenome (GOLD analysis project Ga0315282, IMG submission 203693) | Sediment microbial communities from Yellowstone Lake, YNP, Wyoming, USA - YL17G07_20 | ecosystem: Environmental > Aquatic > Freshwater > Lake > Sediment | place: USA: Wyoming | collected... | reverse complement strand
AGGCGTTTGAGGTCGCGCAGGGCGTCCTCGCGGGCTTTGTCGAAGACCGGATGCAGCTCAAGATATCGGGCGGCATAGGCGCTGGCACGCTTGTACATAGCCCACCTGGCCCAGGGGTAGGCCTCGCCGGCCAGGCGGAGGTACCAGCGGCACATTTCCTGGCACGCCAGTTCGGGGGCCTCGGCGACGGGCTTGGCGGCGGCGGGCACGTACTTGGCGAGTTCGGGTTCGAGGCCGTCGCCGACGTGCTTGGCCGCCTCGGCAGGGTCGTCGAGGGCCACCAGGTGGAGGAGGACGAGTTGGCGGCCCAGGGCGAGGTCGCGGGGGTTGGCGGCCAGTTGGGCCGTCAGATCGGCCGCCAGTTTCACGGCCTCCGCGCGGTCGGCCGGCTGGGCCATCGCCGCCGCCGTGAGGGCCTGGACCAGCAGGACGGCGGCCATCGCGGGAAAACGCCTGAGCTTCATGACGCCCCCCCATAAACAGATACCTTGCGGACTTCAGGCATGGTTCACAAGCCCCATGCACCGCGTGGGGACAAGCCCTTGGCGGTGCCATTCCCCCGGCGGTGCCGGGGGCTTGTGAACCACGCCGGACTTCAGCCATTCTTGTTGCCCGCAACCCGCCGAAATGGGCCGAGAGCGAGTATTCTCGCGGCGGGCAAGACTGCCCGCCGCGCTATGCAGCGCTGATGGGCGCTTCTGAAACAGCTTCTAAACCGCACATACCTTGACAGTTGTGGAAGTCAGTCTAACGAATGGGGGGCGGCCGTCAACAGAAAAACGGACGGCGGGGCACGGCGGCAGTGGCGGCGAGTTCCGGGCAAAGCCTTTCCTGCTGTCACGCCGAGCGAAGTCGGGGGGTCTCGCCGTGCGGCTGACCGGACAGCAACGGCCACAGCGGGATTCCCCGACTCGCTTCGCCCGCCCGGAATGACGTCGTTTTCCTGTGCGGCCAGAGACTCTTGACAGACGCGAACGGATCATCCGCAGATGTCGCAGATTGCGCAGATTAGAGTCAGAAAGAAGAGGAGGCGGCGGGCAAGACTGCCCGCCGCGCTATGCAGCGCTAATGGGCGCTTCTGAAACAGCTTCTTGGCGCGCCGGGCTTCGCCGGGGCGGAGGCCCGCGCCGGGCGATCGCGGCCGGACCGGGACGCTACAGCAGCTCGCGGTAGATGCCCTCGGTCTGGGCGGCGATTGTCTCCCAGTTGAAGGAGAAGGCGGCCTTGACGCGGCCGCGCTCGCCCATCCACCGGGCGTGGGCGAAGTTCGAGAAGACCTCGCGGACGCCCCAGCAGATCGACCCCGGGTTGTCGTACACCAGGTACCCGTCGACGCCGTGGGTGATGATGTCGCGGGGGCCGCCGCACCGGGTGGCGACGACGGGTTTGCCGGCCGCCCACGCCTCGAGGGTCACGATGCCGAACGGCTCGTTGCGGCTCGGCAGGCACACGACGTCGGCGCTCTTGTAGAGGTTGACGAGGTCGCCGTCGGCGCCCAGGGCGCCGAGGAACCTGACGGCGTCGAGGACGCCGAGCTCGCGGGCCCGGTGCTCCAGGGGCCACCGCATGTCGCCGTCGCCGACGAAGACGAACCTGGCGTCGCCGCGCAGGGCGAGGATGGCGGGCACGGCCTCCAGCAGCAGGTCCGGCCCCTTCTGGGCGGTCAGGCGCCCGACGTAGAGGACCATCGGGTCGAGCGGGCCGACGCCGTAGGTCCGCCGGCAGACGGCCGGGTCGATGAACCCGTCGAACCGCCGGCAGTTGATGCCGTTGAAGACGGTCCGCAGCTTCCAGTCGGGCACGCCGTACTGCGACTTGACCTCGTCGGCCAGGTAGCCGGAGACCGTGATGACGCGGTCGGCCACGTACACGCCTTCGGCCTCGACGCCGCGGATGCGCGCCGACAGGCCGTTGTGGCACACGTTGCCGCAGCGGCCGTACTCGGTGGAGTGGACCGTGAGGACCGTGCGGCGGCCGTGGTCGTTCTTGGCCTGGACGACCCCCTTGGCGCAGAGCCAGTCGTGCCCGTGGACGATGTCGAAGGGGGCGGCCTGGTAGGCCTCGGTCTGGACCAGAAAATAGACGAAGCTATTACACATGTTGTTCATTTCGGTGACAAAGTCGGAGTCCAGGTCGATGGGGCAGCGGTGGTAGTGGACGCCGTCGATCACGTCGTAGGTGGCCTGCCCCCGGCCGAGGCGGACGAAGACGTGGACGTCGTGGCCGCGGCGCCGCAGCGCCGCCGCCAGCTCCGTCACGTGGGGGGCCACGCCGCCCACCGCGACGGAGTGCAGGCTCTCCCAGGCCAGGTGTGCGATGCGCATGCTCACGCGTTCCACCAATCGAGGTCAATCCGGGGGAAGACCGTATCGTGGATTTCGGCGTCCCGGACCTCGAACTTCTCCACATCGCTCAACTTGCGCAGGGCGTCGGGGTCGGCGGCCAACCGCTCGGCCACGTCGGTCAGACACTCGAATCGCGACACGTGCTGCATGAAGCGTTTGATGCCGTAGTCGACGGCCTGGTCGCGCGCGATGACGAACGGCCAGTCGCTGGCCTGGAGGAGAAGGAGCTCGCGGCCGGCCTTTTCGAGGACCTCGCGCAGCTTCTTCTGCCGGCGCCACGGCAGGTTGTAGGTGAGCTTGCCGAAGAGGGTCTCGCAGCGGTACTCGATCTTCCACATCCAGTTAACCTTGTCGTTGACCCAGACGCGGTGGTCGCCGCCCTCGCCCCACGAGCCTTCCGGCAGCGACACGATCTTGTCGGGCGGATGGGTGCGAAGGTACTCGCCGGCGGTGCACACGTCCACGTCGGGGTCGGCGTTGAGGGTGAGCATGACGTCGCGCAGGAACTGCGGGCCCTCGAACCACCAGTGGCCGAAGAGCTCGGCGTCGAAGCAGGCGGCCACCACGCCGTGGCGGCCGGTCCGCCGCCGGTGCTCGTACAGGCGCCCCTTGATCTGGTCGCAGAAGTGCCGCGCCTGCTCGAAGACCTTGCCGGTGATGTCGTCGGGGTAGTACGGGTCCTTGCCGCCCAGGCCGACGCCGGTGCTCGTGATCTTCCAGTACCGCAGGCCCCGGCGCTCGCCGTGCTTCTTGTGGAACTCGAGGTACACGCCGTTGGCCGGGTAGCCGACGACGCCCGACCAGACCTGCTTGCAGATCTGCGGGTCGCGGGCCAGGGTGGCCGTGCGGCGGGCGCTGGTGCCGTGATTGTTGACCCAGACGGGCTCGTGGACGCTGCGCCAGCCGCGGCCGGGGTTGTTGACGGCCTCGTCCCAGGTGACCTTGTGCCAATCGTTGTTGCCGCCGATCCACTCGCTGCGGCTCTGCTCGACGAGGTGGTTCTCGACGAAGTAATGCGTGATGCCCTCGTCGGCCACGATGTCGTCGACGCCGGGTCGGAGGCGGCCCTCGCCCCACGGGATCGGCGGCGACCAGTGGCCCACCGGCCGGAAGCCGCCCTCGGGCAGCCACATGCCCGTCGGCTTGAAGCCCAGGATGCGCTCGGAGCTGGCCACGCCCGCCCGCACCTGGCCCCGGATCGACGCGTCCTCCAGCAGGAGCGGCATGTAGGCGTGGGTGGCGTTGGATGTAAGAATCTCGATGAATCCGCGCCCGGCCCGCTCGGCGTACGCCTTGGGAATGTCGCGGCCGATCCCGGCGAACTGCTCGCCCAGCTTCTGGAACCACGTCGCCCAGCGCGAGGCCAGGTAGGCCAGGTGCGGCTGGTTGGCCGCCTTGAACTCGGCCTGATCGCTGCGCGCCCGCTCGATGCGGTCCTCGAGGTACCGCTCGAAGCCCGCCCTGAAGTACTCCTGGGTGAGCTGCTCCAGGAGGACGGGCGTCAGGCCGATCGTGAGGCGCGGGTTCCCCTTGAGGACCTCGCACTCGTCGATCATGGCCAGCAGGGGCAGGTACGTCTCGGCCGCTGCCTCGTAAAGCCAGTCCTCGCCGTGAGGCCAGGTGCCGTGCCGGAGCACGTACGGAAGATGCCCGTGAAGGACCAGGCAGAAACTGCCCACCGCCATCGTGTTCTCCTTGTCCGCGTTGTCGTGCGGCCCCGGTCAGGGCGGCAGTGATTGTTCGCTGATTGGCGCGCGGCGGGTCGCCCGACCCGTACCTGTTTGGAGGCCGTTTCAGAACCGGCGATAGCGCGGCGGGTCTCCTGACCCGCCGCGCGTGTGCGTTTTCCGCCCGTGCGGGGCACTTCCTGCGTGGTGGGCAGTCTTGCCCACCGCGCGTACGCGCCCGCTTTCTCGCGGCGGGCAAGACTGCCCGCCGCGCTATGCAGCGCTGATGGGCGCTTGTGAAACAGCTTCTAAACACGTACCCCGACCCGCCGCGTGCCCGTTTGGGCGCCTGATGCCCCGGTTCCTGGGGCGCTGCCGCGCCAAGCCGTCACCCCGAGCGAGGTCGCCGCGGCGACCTCGCTCGGAATGATCACCCTGCGCGCCTACGTCAGAAGGACCGAACGCCTCACCGGCCGGCGCCGTCCAGCACCAGGCTCTGCGTGGGTCTCGCGCCGCCGATCACCAGACCGGCGTCGGGGATGGCCAGGGCCGTGACCTGCCGCGACTCCGCCAGCTTGACCACCAGGTCTTCTTCCTCGGCGAGCGCGGACTCCTGCGCCTGCGAGGCCAGGTTGACCGAGGTCGTCATCCGCACGTCGGCCATGCGCTCGACCACCTGGTAGCAGCGGCGCAGAGCGGCCGCAATCGCGTCCCAGTCGCCTTCGAGCACAGCGCTGCGGCGGCCGATCTGGAAGGGAATCCCGGCCTGGGCCAGGATCCGCCGGCAGGCCACGAACGCCGCGCCCGTTTCCCCGCTGCCGCGGAAAGCCAGCTTGGCCTGCACGAGGACCGGCAGCTCGGGCGCCACCGACCGCTTCGGCGCCGGCGCGCGGGTCTCCAGGCCGCTCCTCGACCGGGGCGCCGCCGACTTCGGGCGGCTCACGCCGTAGGCGGCCACGGTCTGGTGGGCGATGAGGTCCCACGTGAACCGCTCCTCGACGGCGCGGCGGCCGTTGCGCCCCATCCACCGGGCGCGCTCGAAGTTCGAGAACAGCGTGCACAGGCCCCAGCTCACCGAGCTCGGGTGCGGGTAGATCTTCAGCCCGGTCATCTCGTGCGTCACGTACTCGTTCGGTCCGCCGTTCTGCGACACGACCACCGGCTTGCGGGCGCTCCAGGCCTCGAGGACCACGATGCCGAACGGCTCGTTGCGGCTCGGCACGCAGACCGTCTCGCACGCCTTGAAGAGGCGCACGAGCTCGTCGCCGTCGAGGAAGCCGAGGAACTGGACGGCCGGGGCCACGCCCAACTGCCTCACGCGGTTCTCCAGCTGGCCGCGCATCCCGCCGTCGCCGACGAACAGGAACTTGGCGCTCGGCTGGGACCGCAGGACTGATGGGATGGCCTCGACCAGGAGGTCCGGCCCCTTCTGCCACTCCAGCCGCCCGCAGAAGAGGACGAGCGGATCCATCGGGCCGATGCGGTACCGCCGCTTCACCGCGCCGGCATCCAGTTCGCCGTCGAAGCGGTGCGGGCTGACGCCGTTGTAGACCACCGACGCCTTCCACTCGGGCAACTCGTACATCCACTTGATCTCGTCCAGGGTCGCCTTCGAGACGGCGATGACGCGGTCGGCCCAGTACGTGCCGGCGCGCTCCTGGTCGCGCACCCGCTGCGACCGGCCGCCGTGGAAGACGTTGCCGCAGCGCGCGTACTCGGTGGCGTGCATCGTCAGGACGCCGCGGTGGCCGCGGCCCTGCTTGATCCAGATCATGGCGTTGGCCGTCAGCCAGTCGTGCGCGTGGATGACGTCGAAGGGGCCGACCAGGTCCTCGACCACAAAGACGCGCTCGACGAACGCGCGGCACATGTTGTTGACGTCGTCCACGAATTCCGGGTGGCCGATGTACGGGCACCGCTGGTAGTGGACGCCGTCGATCCGATCGTGGTGGCGCTGTCCGGGGGCCATGCGCGTAAAGACGTGCACCTCGTGGCCGGCTCGGACCAAGGCCGCCGCCAGTTCGCTGACGTGGCTGGCCACGCCGCCGACCACAATCGAATGAAGCGATTCCCATGACAACAGTGCGATACGCATGATCCTGCCCCGGCCCCTCACGTGTGCTCACGTCAACTCTTCAGCGCCTCGACCTGCTCCTGGTACACTCCGACACACTTCCGGGCCGCCTCGTCCCACGTCAGGGGCCGGATCTCGTCGGCGCCGTTGCGGCTGACCGCCTCGCTGAGCTGCGGGTGCCGCAGGATCGCCAGGATCTTGTCCGCCATCTGGTCGACGTCCCAGAAGTCGACCTTCAGCGCCCCGCGGTGCAGGACCTCCGCCACCCCGGAGTTCTTCGAGATCACCACCGGCACACCGTGCTGGATGGCCTCCAGCGCCGTCAGCCCGAACGGCTCGCTGATCGAGGGCATGACGTAGACGTCGGCCATGCGATACGCCCGTTCCACCTCCTCGCCGCGGAGGAAGCCGGCGAACCGGATCTTGAGGCTCAGGCCGGCCGCCGCCACCCGCTCGACGATCTGCGGCCCCAGGTCGCCCCAGCCCGCGATGACGAACCGCACGTTGCCGAGGCGCGACAGGACCCGCTCCGCCGCCCGCACGAAGAACTCCGGCCCCTTCTGCATCGTCAGGCGACCGAGGAAGAGCACCATCTTCTCGCCGTTGTCCAGCCGCGGCGGGTCCGCCACGCGCTTCGGATCGATCCCGTTGTGGACCACCCGCACCTTCTCGGGCGGCACGCCGTAGCGCTCAATGATGATCCGCTTTGTCAAATGCGAGACGGCGATGATCGACCGGGCGGCGTGCATCCCGCGGCGCTCGATCTCGTAGACCGGCCGGTTGACGTTCTCGCCCGACCGGTCGAACTCCGTCGAGTGCACCTGCACCACCAGGGGCTTGCCCGACTGGGCCGCGATGGCCGCCGCCGCCGGAAACGTCACCCAGTCGTGCGCGTGGATCACGTCAAAAGACTCCCGGAGGGTCATCCGCACGCACCGCTCGGCATAGTCCCCGATCCGGCCCAGGAGGTCCCCTTCGTAACCCCCGCCGGCGCCGGCGCCGATCACACACAAGTGGCCGAGACGCAGGGGCGGATCGGCCACGGCCTCCGCCGAGCCCGACGTCGCCGGGGCGCTCGCGCCCTCCCACTGCCGGCCCGTGTGATAGTATGGGCTCGTGAGGGCTGAGGGGATCGCCCGGAACGTCATGGCCCGGCGGTGCTGCTCACCGTGCAGCGCATCCTCGGCCATCCTGACGCGGCCCGCCCCTTCGGCCCCGATGGCCTTGGGAAGCACGAAGAGGACCTCCGTGTTCAAACGCGCCAGAGCCCGGGTCAGCCCTTCGCAGGCCGTCCCGAGCCCACCACTGATGAACGGTGGAAACTCCCAGCCAAGCATCAGCACGCGCACGGAGCACCTGTTTCCTCATCGGGCCGCCAAGATGCGTGCAGGCTCCGCGAACCTCCCCACACCCCTATGGTCCGCCCGCCGCCGACGGCGAGTCGGCCGGGCATGGCATTCCCAGCCACGCGCGGCCGCCTCGGCACAGGCGAGGCGGCCGGCGTGAGCCCATCTGCCGCGGATTACTTCAGGCCGCGCTCTTTACGGAGCTGCCTCTCGGCCTCCAGCCAATTCTGCTCGTCGCGGCCGGGCTTGCGGCCGCCGGCTTCCCAGATGGCCTTTGCCCGCGCGGCGATCTCTTGCGGGGTCGGCACGGGGCCCGCCTTCGGCGCTATCGCGACGGCCGTGAGCGTCGACATCCGCGAAACCTCGGGCCTCGGCGTCTCCGGTCTCGGCATCTCCGGTCTCATCGCCGGCGCTACCCCGATCTGGCGAGGCGGCGTGCCATCCGACGGGAATTCCCTGATTGCGGGTTTACTATTGTTCCTCTTTGCCATTGCGACACTCCTTTCGTTGGTGCTCTATCTCGGGCGTCCGCTCGAAGGCGAGCGGGACGCTTCCATCACACGTTCCCGACCGGCCCCGCTGAAAGTCCCCCCCTGCCCGCGGCCGCCGACATGGACGAAACAACACTTTTATACGTTCCACGCCCGACGAGGGTGCCACGGAAGATGCGAACCGCCATGGTGACTGCTTCAAGGCACGCCCGATGCCGCAGAACCACTCTCCTCCTACTATGCTACTGGGGAGTGGCACCCCCGTGCCACGGGGATGCAAAAAATTCCGGACACGCCCGCTCCCCCTGCGAGTTCCAGGAAACCCTTGTTCGCCCGGTGGGCCGTCCTGCCCGCCGCGCCGCTTCTGCCGCGATCCGCGTTGGACCGGAACACCTGGCATGGCAGCTCACCTTGCCATAGGCATTAGCAAAAACGCTGCCAAACCCTCGCCGAAGCCATATCCTCTTGAAAATGCACGTGTTACGTGATTTGGAAGGGTGGACGCGCCGTTGCGGCATACCTACCATATGGTAGCAACGGTGGCGAGAAACTACTGTACAGTGTCTTCTGGCCTTATACGGTGTCTTTCCTCATAGCTGCTTCCCCACACAACGGACCACCAAAGCCGTCCAAACAGAACACCCGGCGCTGCGCGTCTCCGCCGACAGCACCCGTGGCACAGGCAGTGCTGAGCTCTCGCCCGATTTCCATCCCCCCGTAGCCGAAGGAGCCTAAGGACCGGATGAAGCGTGTGCGTTTTTCGGGCGAAGCGCTGGGTTTATACCACAGTCCGGCCGGCAATGCAACAGGGGAAATCAGAAAAATCCTGACCACCCCCTCGCCGGGGAAGAAGGGGCGGCGGGCCAAACCGACGGCGCCCACTACCACAACGCCACTTTGCGCGGCGGGTCTCCTGACCCGCCGCGAACGTGCCTCAATCAGGCGGCAAGACGCATTTTCTGCGCGGTGGGTCAGGAGACCCACCGCGCACGAGGCTATGTGGCGTTGTGGTATTAGTCATTTACGGCTCTGAAAATGGGGATTGTTCCCAAGAGGAGGACGACCGTGAACATCATCATGATCATTTCGGATACGTTTCGCTACGACAACCTTTTCCGCCGCGCGGCCATGCCGGTGCGGGCGACGCAGCTCGAGCAGTTCGCCCGCCGGGCCGTCGGCTTGTCGAGCTTCTACAACTCCAGCTTCCCCACCATCCCGCACCGCACCGACGTCACCACCGGCCGCTTCGGCTGGCCGTGGTACCCGTGGCAGAACCGCAACCTGAGCGGCAAGAACCACCTGCCCTCCATCCTCCACCAGGCGGGGTACGTCTCGCAGCTCATCGCCGACACGCCGCACATCTTCCGGGCGAACTTCGACGTGGGCTTCGACGGGGCGAACCTCCTGCGCGGCCAGGAGGCCGACCTGCCGATGCTGCGCATGAACTACCCCATCGAGAACGTCATGCCGCCCGAGAAGACCCGCGCCGGCCGCCACTTCCAGGGGCACAACCTCGTGGACCTCCACCGGTGGGAGAACCGCGGCTGGCGGCGCGAGGAAGACTGCTTCCCGCCGCGCACCGCCGCCCTCGCCACGGAGTGGCTCGAAGAAAACTACAAGTGGCACCCGTTCTTCCTGTGGGTCGACTTCTTCGACCCGCACGAGCCGTGGGACCCGCCCGAGCACCTCGTCCGCCGCTACGATCCCGACTACGCCGGCACGCCTATGCTCCACCCCAACTACGGCAAGGCCTCGGACTATACGCCCGAAGAGCTGAAGAACCTGCGGGCCCACTACTGCGCCGAGGCGGAACTCGTGGACCGATGGGTCGGCCGCGTCATCCAGAAGATCGACGACCTCGGCCTGTGGGAGAACACCGTGGTGGTCTTCACGTCCGATCACGGCACGAGCCTGGGCGAGCACAACCGCACCGGCAAGTCGAACATCAACGATCGCGACGACCGGGCCTGGCCCATCTACCCGGAGGTGGCCCACATTCCTTTTCTCGTGGCGGCCCCGGGCATCGAGGGCGGCAAGACCGTCTCGGCCCTCCTTCAGCCGCCCGACATCCTGCCGACGCTCCTGGACCTGGCGGGCGTCAAGGTGCAGCCGCCCGATCCGGTGCACGGCCGCTCGTTCGCGCCGCTCGTTCGCGGCCAGGCGCAGGAGCCGATCCGCGACATCGCCATCTCGGCCTCGCACTGGCGCCGCAAGCCCGGCGAGAAGGTGGGCAAGGCCGTCACGCCCGTCGTGTATACCGAAAAATGGGCCTACGTGCCGTTCGGGCCGAAGGGCGAGCGCGAGCTCTACGACCTGGCGGCCGATCCGCTCGGCGAGAAGAACGTGGCCGCCGCCAACACCCGGACGATGGACGATCTCCAGGGCCGCCTGATGGACTGGCTGAAGAAGATGGAAGCCCCGAAGGAGGCCGCGGCGGCGCTCGAGATTTGAGCGGACCGACAGGCGCCTTGAGCGGTGGGTGGTCCTGCCGGAGTTTCCTGGCGCTGTCATTCCGAGCGAGCGTAGCGAGTCGAGGAATCTCGCTGTGGCCGTTGCCGTTCGAGCATCCGCACGGCGAGACCCCTCGACTCGCTTCGCTCGCTCGGGGTGACACCAGGAATCGAAAATCAAAAATCTAAAATCGAAAATAGGATACCGGAGCCCCGCCATGCCCCGTAGCGCCGCCGTCTGGCTCGTGCTGCTTCTCGCCCCCCTCGCCGCCTTGGCCGCCGAAAAGCCGAAGGCCGACGCCTATCCGCTCGCCGACGCCGTCGAGTGCCGCGCGCGCGGCGGCCTGCCCAACTTCTTCGCCAAGCTCGAGGCCGGCGCCGAGGTCCGCATCGCCTACCTCGGCGGCAGCATCACCGCCCAGCCGGGCTGGCGCCCCAAGACGCTCCGGTGGTTCCAGGACCAGTACCCCAAGGCCAAGGTGAGCGAGATCAACGCCGCCATCGGCGGCACCGGCTCGGACCTCGGCGTCTTTCGCCTGGAGCACGACGTGCTGCGCCACAAGCCCGACCTGGTGTTCGTGGAGTTCGCCGTCAATGACGGCGGCGCGGCGCCCGAAGACATCTACCGCACCCTGGAAGGTATCGTCCGGCAGACGTGGCGGGCCGACCCGGCCACCGACATCTGCTTCGTCTACACGCTCGTCGCCGGGTTCGTGCCGACCCTCCAGGAAGGCAAGTTCCCCCGGGCCGCCAGCGCCATGGAACGCGTGGCCGACCACTACGCCATCCCCTCCATCCACATGGGCCTGGAGGTCGCGCGGCTGGCCAAGGAGGGCACGCTCCTCCTGGCCGCCAAGAAACCCAAGACCGACGCCGAGAAGGAGGCCCTCAAGGGCAAGACCATCTTCTCCGAGGACGGCGTGCACCCCTTCCCCGAGACCGGCCACGAGCTGTACCTGGAGGCGATCGTCCGCTCGATTCCCAAGTTGAAGGCCGCCGCCAAGCCCGCCCCGCACACGCTCGGCGCGCCGCTGGCGGCCGACAACTGGGAGCGGGCGAAGCTCCTGCCCCTGAGCGCCGCCAAACTCTCCGGCGGCTGGCAGAAGCTCGACCCCGCCACCGACAAGATGGCGAAGAGCTGGACCAGCCGCATGCCCGAGTTCTGGAAGGCCGGCGCCGCCGGGGCGACGATCGTCTTCAAGCTCAAAGGCACTTCGGCGGCCATCTACGATCTTCTCGGCCCCGACTGCGGCCAGGTGCGCGTGACGCTCGACGACCAGCCGCCGCGCCCCGTCGCCCGCTTCGACCGCTACTCGACCGGCCACCGCCTCGCCACGCTCTCGATCGGCCGCAACCTGCCCGACGCGGTGCACACGGTCAAGCTCGAGCTCCTGCCCGACCCGCCCGACAAGGTGAAGATCTTCATCGACGGCAAACAGGACGCCGAGAACCCGAAAGACAACCCCAAGTACGCCGGGATCAACTGGTACGCGGGGGGAATCCTCATCGTGGGCGAGTTGGCCGAGTAGGGGCACGCCGACGCATCGTTGAGCCGTCGCCGGTACGGCGACGAACCAATTGCGGAATGCGGAGTGCGGAGCAAACGGCCAACGGCGCCCGCTCGCCTCGTTGAGCCGTCGCCGGCACGGCGACGAGCGAATTGCGGATTGCGGATTGCGAATTGCGGATTGAACGGCGAAAGACAACACCTCGCCACGTTTAGCGGGGAGCCGCAGGCGACCGCATGTTTCGATTGCGGATTGCGAATTGCGGATTGCGGATTGAACGGCGAACGGCAACAACGCCCCGCGTTTGAATGCTGTATCGTTGAGCCGTCGCCGGTACGGCGACGAAATGATTGCGAATTGCGAATTGTGGATTGAACAGCGAACGCCAACAACGCGCCCCATTCAGCCGCCAGCTTGCGGGGACTGTGTTGTGAGGCAGTCGCCGCAAGGTCAGGAGCCTGCATCGTGTGTGCGCTGGCGTGCTTCTTCATCGTGCTGATGGTAGTCATCGCGCTCGCGGCCGATAGCGCCCTGGTTTACGCGCTCGTCACCGACCGCGCATCCCGGCGATGGTGGGTCGTCCTTCTGGTCGTGGCGCTGGGCGGGCCTGTTCTCGGCTGGTGGTGCGGATTCCGCTGTCAGTACAACCTGGGCGATGGCCGTGTGGTCTATGGTGTACCCCTCTCGTCGGCGATCGAGACCACGCGAGACGGCGAAGTGGTTGGCGGCCAAGAGCCGCCATTCCCGGGTCTCGTGATGCTCCTGGATGCTCTGGTGGTCGCCCTGCTAGCCCCCGTGCCCCTCTCTGTCACGTACTTCGCCTGGCGTGAGATCTCCGAGGCCATCGCCCGGCGCAGGGAGCGTTTTCTCCGCG
>Ga0315282_10012825_pt1 | contig 12755 bp, 28 predicted proteins | sample YL17G07_20_MG_FD_203693 | JGI IMG/M metagenome (GOLD analysis project Ga0315282, IMG submission 203693) | Sediment microbial communities from Yellowstone Lake, YNP, Wyoming, USA - YL17G07_20 | ecosystem: Environmental > Aquatic > Freshwater > Lake > Sediment | place: USA: Wyoming | collected... | reverse complement strand
CCCTCGAACCTTGTATTTTCACATATTTGACTGACAACAACCCACGCAAGAGAAGAATCTATTATTATTGTTACTATTAGTAGATCGATCGATAATATATTATCTTCTCTTAGTCTTAGAGAAAGAGGAGGATTATAAAGAGGATCTGTATAATATACTAAAGCTACTAAGATCGATATTATATTATCTTCTCTTCTCCATAATTAAGATAAGATCTTATCTTACCGTAAGATACCATATAGCCATAAGTATCTAATGGAAGATTATAATGTTCGGGCATGGAAGGTATATACTTCTATGGGCTTTTTGGTGCTTTGTATCATTTGATGGGAGACTCTGTAATTTGTGGTCCCATATGCTTGGATGGGTAAATTTTGAGAGTTGGATTTTTTAGAGATATATATATTTCTCGTCTCATAATAACGTTTATATATATGTTAGACGATCTTTATCTATACGTTGTGATAAGATGTTAGTTGATGTCCAACTTCTTGAAGAATTATTAGGATTAGTTGTGTATAGTGGATGGCTAAAAGGTACTCCACCGTTGAGCGCGATAGTTACTGCGACGATAGGTGCTGGGAAAAGTGAATTGTTGAGAGAGTTCAAGAACAACAAGGGCTTAAAGACAATTACTGACTGTACTGCATATGGTATTTTGCGAGACTATGGCAAGCAGATAGAAGCAGGTCAGATAAGGCATCTTATTATTTATGATCTCTTGTCTCCTCTTAGTAAACAGAAAAGTACTCGTGAAAGTTTTGTTGCATTTTTAAATGCTCTTACGGAAGAAGGCGTTACTGATGTGTCAACATGGGCAATGAAATGGCGATCGAGAAGTGGACGAGAATTACGTTGTGGCATTCTTACAGCGATCCCTAAAGAGGAGCTTTTGAGTCCATGGCGACGATATACATGGATGAGTATGGGTTTTATCTCTAGGATGCTGCCTATTTCATACAGTGTTTCTCAAGTTGCTCAAATAAAAATTTCGCAACAAATCTCTTCAGATACGATAGCAGCATTTAAGACACGAGATATCATTCTGGATCTACCTTCAGAGCCAGTTGTTGTTGAACAAGATCCACAGCTTAACAATTGTTTAGTTCCATATTCTATGACATTTGCAGATAAAGATAAGATTTTACCTTTTAGGCGACAAAAACATTTGCAGGTTCTTATGATGGCAAATGCGTTGAAAAGTGGTCGATCTAGAGTGGAACGAGAAGATTTTAATAAAGTTGTGTCGATGATGCCTTACATCAATTTAGATTATCAGAATGTAAGTTAGTGGAGGTGTTATTATTGTGGTTTGATTGCTTTGTTGGTAAGAAGGTGGAGTTGGCTATTTGGTGTTGGACAGATGGTACATCTGAGTATTATGAGGGACTTGTGGAGTCAATTTTTGAGGTGTGGTCGAGTTCAGCTTTCTCATTCGAAAAGGTACAGTTACGTATGTCAAATGGTCGTCTCGCAGTGTTTGATACAGCTCATATCGCTTGGATTATAGAGATCGAAAAATATTTGTGTGAGTAGTACGTAGTTGACACTACTTATAGATATGTTAATATATATGATAAATACAGCTATTCATAAGAGGTGATAGTATGGTAGATGAAATCGTTGTTAGGATAGGCGAGGCTGAGGTTACGTTACCACTGAAGGCGAGGACATTTTCTACGCAATCGACGGGCTTTAACGGAAATGGGAAGTTGACTGATGGAGATAAAAAATACCAGATAAGTTGTAATTGTGTGCTTATTGGCAGCAAACCCGGATCCAAACCAGCTACGAAGCGCAAGTAAGACTCTGAGGTGCTATTAAGTGACTGAGAAGATAGAGATGATCGCTGAAGACAAAGAAGGTAATTGGATCGAAAAACATGAGGATGAAGATTTAACATTCTACGTTGTGTACATCGCAGACAATATGATATGTGTGTCGATGGAGTCTAAGTCATTTGATGCTCTGCGTAGACTCTTTCAGAAACTCGAAGACAGTCATCCGATATAATGGACGGACGACACAATAGTCAGAAAACTATATATAGGCGGACGACAGATCTAGTCTGACAATAGATTCAGGAGGTGACAGTTAAATGGCTATACCAGAAGAAGGTTCAAAGGAGAAGAAATCGAAGAAAGCGAAGAAGGTACCAACAGAACCTAGGGAACGCAAACCACGCGAAGCCAAAAAGTTTGAGATGACTGCTGGAACGAGTTCAGAAACAGTTATAGGTGCGAAAGCGATGTATCAGAAGATTTCGCCCTTGCTTAAAGCACACGGTGAAGTGACAATCAAACTGTGTTAGGTCCGGTGGGAGTTGAACTCCCTTTCTTCTTTTTTATCATCTTTCATCGTTCAGGGGGATGTGGGTGATAGAAACGTTTATAAGGATAATTTTATCTAAGGTATTACGTTTAATTGTGAGTTGATGTATAGATGGACTTTAAACATCTTCCATCATTTCATGATATCGGGATAAGTTAAAAGGTGATGGTATGTCTGTAGTGAAGGCTAAGGAAATTGAGTCGTTTACTCCAGCGTTTTTGAGTGCAGTTATCGAAGCTAAGCGTTACAATAAGACAACATTCTATTGGGACTGGATAAACATTCCGACGCGTAAGGGCGTTGATGTCCGACTTAAAGGTACTTCGACCGTAAGATATCATTTTTCCAATAAGTTACTTTCGACTTCGAAATATGACTCGAGGGTTGGACGTTGGTACGTTCCATCGAGGATTAAGATGGGTGGTCAGACGTCAAAAGTTCTGTTGCAATTGGAAGGCGGTCCTAAGCATTATCAGGAGTTACTGAACCGCTCTGGCTTAAGTGATAAAGAGTTTCAGGTGGCAATGCAACGGTTGAGAGACAGGCGATTAGTTGAGAGGGTTAGTAGGGGTATATATGAGAAGACGCCTAAAGCTGTGAGGTATGTCTAATGCCTCGAACTGTCGGTGCGGGTGCGAAAGGAACGCGTCGAGGTAAAATACGGGACTATTTAGACGAACATGGGATACGAGTATCTTCTGATAAAAAACTCACTAATATGGAGGTCGCACTGTACAATCGTTTGAGAAAGGGAAAAGTCGCTCGAGTCTTACCGTCGGGTGGGCAGTATTGTCCAACATGTGGTAAGTGGCATCCGAGTACTGCTAAATACTGTCATAATTGTGGTGCTGTGTTGCCTATTCATAGAGTTTACGGTCATCAAAAACTGAAACAACCTAAAGGAGTTACGTACGTATGAGAAGAGTGAAACAGACGTCGAAAGAAGCTGTCAGACAATTGTTGAAAGAAGCTATCAGAGATGAAGTAATGGCACAAGGTGAGTATGCGAACTTGTCTGATCGACTTCTACATGCGGGAGGGATAGAGCCATCAAGAGCTATCGATTTTTCTTTAAGAATTAAGAAGATACGGAAGGATGAGGCGAAGCATGAAGAGAGTCTCCGTGGTATTGCAAAGAAAATGGGATATGTGTAAGAGGTGATAAGATGAAAGCAGGATATTTCGTTGGGATTGACAGAAGTGATAAAGTATATGGTGACAGAATAGTTTGGAATTCAAGATATGAAATGATGGAAGAGTTCATGGTAGAGAATCACATATCTGACACTGCTGACTTGATATTTGTGGGATCCGACGAAAAGTATGATAAGGATTACCAACAGAAGCTTGCTAAGGCGTTGATAAGGACAGGGTTAGTTTATCTGCATGGTTCTGACGATCCACATGTTGTTGGTGCTGCAAGAAATACTAGCTTGTTTGGAATTCATGGTCCAGCTACTGGTGAAATTGGTGGCAAGCTTGATATGTCGTTGAGAGATTTCCATAGTAAACTGAAGACTGAACTATTGCCAAAGAGAGTGGAAAGACCTTCAAGCGGAGAGGTTTGTGAAGAATGTGGTAGAAGTTTTCCAGAGGAAGATGGCTTTAGAGGGGTAATTGGGTCTGATGGTGTCAAACGTTGCTTTAACTGTTATCTGAAGAGTGAAGCAAAGAAAGATGCTAAGACGAAGCTTCCAAAAGCTGTGAGGTATGTATAAGGAGGCGATAAAGAATGGTTAAGGGAGGTGTGATGAAGAAAAATATTATTTGGACTGAGATAATAAAACCGGAGAAGGAACGTTTAAAGGGGACAATTAAAGCGAATTTGAACATGGTTAAGATGCTGGAGAAAAATGCTGGGACTGAACGGACGCGAAGAATAGCTAGAGAGGCGAGGCCAAAGTTGGAGACCATGTTGAGGAAAATGAGATATGTTTAAGAGGTGATGTTGTGACAAAAAAGTCTATACATCCGAAGAAAATGAAACAATACAAATCGAAGGAGAGTTATCGCAAGTTCTTGTCATACACACATATTCGCAGTCCTTCGGGCAAAAAGGTTAGATATCCAAGTCAGACGATAAGTGCGAAGACGCCTAAAAGTCACAAAGAGCCGTACGTTAAAATCGGAAAAACGAGACACAAAGTAGAGATTGTGTGAGGGCGAAAAATGAAATGTCCAAAATGCGGGAGAGAAATGCGTCAAACCTTACAAGACCCATTCAGCTATTTCTGTCGATGTTGCTGTAAGGTTTGGGAACTAAAAGAGAAGCAGAATGTTAGAGTTAAGAAGCTTCCTAAAGGTGTAACTTATGTGTGAGAGGTGAATGTAGACGCCTATAGAAATACGCGGCAAGCATTTGAGAATTCGACAGTTGGACCCTAAGCTCTTTATTGAGGGTTCATTTAGAATAGAGTTGGTAAAATGGTTTGGTTAGAGAGGACTCAATTTAAAAAAGGTCATATTCCTTGGAATAAAGGAAAAAGTAAAGGTGACTGTGAAATCTTAAGGTACCAAGGAAAAAAGATATCTGCTAATAAGGAGAGAGGCAAAAATATATCAAGATCTTTGATTGGTAAAAAGCGTGGTATTGACGGTAGACAAAAACAAAGCAACACGTTGCGTAGATTGTATGCTGAAGGCAAACTAGTTATTTGGAATAAGGGTAAAAAGGGATTACGAGTTAATCCATACAAGGGTATGACGTATGTTGAGATCTTCGGAGAAGAAAAGGCAAGAGAAATACGGAATAAAATTTCCAAGAGCGTTATATTAGCTTTACAGTGTCCTGATGTAAAACAAAAGATGCATAAGCCCATGTCAGAGGAAGCTAAAAAGCGAACGTCTGTCAGACAGAAAAAGAGGTTCGAAGATATAGAAGAAAGAAAAAAGACTTCAGAGTCGACTAAAAAGGCGATGTGGGAACCAGAAATAAGACAAAAATATTTAGCAGGAATCAAGAACCGAAGAAAGCTTACGCTTGAAGAAGAGCGATCAAGAAGAGATAAAATTAGTCGGACTGAAACGGGTAGAAAAATTTGGTGGATAGATAAAATTATGAGTAAATGCGGGACTAAACCTAATAAGGCGGAATTATTTTTAGATGATCTGATTCATTCAGTCACAAATAATTACAAGTATACTGGAAATGGTAAAGTAGTTATAGAAGGCAAAGTTCCGGATTGGATTGATACAAATGGTCAAAAAAAAGTTATCAACCTAAATGGGTTATATTGGCATCTGTGGAAGCAACAAAAGAATAACCCAGGGCTGACAAAAGAGATTGTAGAAACTCGAGAGAAAGATGTCTACGAACGATATGGATATGACTGTCTTATAATTTGGGAAGACGAATTAAGAGAAACTAATATAAATACTCTTAAGGAGAAGATTATTGATTTTGATAAAATAGGAACTGTTAGAGGCATATAGATGAAACGAAGAAATTCAGACGGACAGAAAGAGAAAGTTGAGATGATACGTTATGGGATAAGGGGTGGCGATAAAATATTCACTGAACCAAGAAGTGCTTATGAAAAGCGTTGGGAGAATGTTGACCAATTCGCTAGAATGCGGAAACATCTAGGGAGAAAACGAAAGAGAATTTCAGGTAAGACGAGAGTTGTTGTTGGTGAAAGAGGAAAGACTGTAACTAAGTCGATTGAAGATTGTCTTCCTCCAAAGTCATGGTTCGAGCGTACAAGTAAATACATAAAAGCAAAATCAGACGTAACGGATTCTGATGCTGTTGCTGCGAATAGATGGTGGACGTTAAATCCAAAGAAAAAGCTTGAAATAATGCGTGCAGAGGGTAAGTTTAAAAGGTTTCCAAAGTCAGCGAGGTATGTGTAATGGCGACAATGTGGTTTCCAGATAGCGCATTTCCGATAAGGGTTGTCTATGCTAGAACAGGGAGAAAATATGATACAGGTTTCAATACAATAAAGGAGGCTGAGGACTGGATAAAGAAAGATTCTGCAAAACGTATGTCTGGGTGGCGATATTCAATTTTTGTTCGAACTGGAAAGACTGATTCTGTTTACATGCCATGGAAGGGTGTTAGAGAACGTAGGGTGGAGTATAGGTTAAAGTCGCAGAAGTTTCCGAAATCTGTGAGGTACGTCTGATGAGAGTAAAAGTAGCTATTGGCATCACGATGATTGTCTGTCTGGTGACTGCGATTGTTGCTTGGTGGATTTTAATACACCCATGGAGCGTTCCTTCGATGATAACGGAGGTTAGTCATTAATGGTAGAGAAAATAATTGTTGAGGGCAAGTCTTATACTGTCTTGAAGTCAGGGGATAATCCATTTAAGTCTGTGACGAAATATGAGATCAAACACGATGGGTATGAGGAAGCGACAGTGATTGTTGAGCATGGTAAACTGTCGATGCTTAATTTCACTGGTACGAACAGTCCTGTTTGGATGACTCGGTCACATCTTGCTTGGCAGAAAAGCAAGATTGGAAAGTCAACGAGAGAGCCGTTGTATGCTGCACAAACGTATGCTGCACGTTTATTAAAGTTACCGCTTATCGATACGTTTAATGAAAAGTCAGTGCTCAAGAGACGATATCTGAAATATTTGGAAGATTCTGGCAGAACGAAACGACGAATGCCGAGAATTACAGATGTTATTTAACGATGATGAGAGCAATTATATAGAGGTATCCAATAATGGAAAAAATAAGTTCAGGCAAGATTTACGAAATTAAACAAAAACTGGTCTCATCGATTACTAAAAGACTGTCTATAAAGAATGATTTACCTGTAGATATTGGCTTTGAGGTTGAAGAAGTTCTTGATGGTTCAAAGCCGAAACTTACGATAAGTATCAAGCGAGTTTTCAGACGATGGACGAACCCTTTCATTTCTTATGGTTGGTCGAAGTTTTGGATGAAGATTACGATGAGGAGGTGAATGATGAATGAAAATGCTTTCATTATTATTGATTGCGATCGGTATAGTCTTGCTGGTGGTAGGTACAGTTTATCCGTTAGCTACTGTAATTTATGCAACGCCAACACTCAACATCGGCTCGAGCTTTCCAAGTGGAACGCAAGCAACACCGACACTATTGAAGGGCGGTTCAGGCTACACGGTGGAAGCTTACTTGACAGTGCTTGATGTTGGCAGTTTAACGGTTAAGCAAGTCACAGTCACTGGCACAGGCTTTTCTCAAGTTGTCAGCTTAACGTGGGCTCACACGGTTAACTATGATAAAATCTACACTTGGTGGACTGCTCCAACGTTGCCTGACGGAACAGTGTTGACGTTTGCGTGGCATGTAGAAACAGACAAGGGTTACAAGGCAGATGCAGTTAGCTATGCTAAGATGGGTGGGCCCGTAGGCAAATTTTACATTAACGGTCAAGAAGCAAACATTGACAGCGTCTTCACAGTGTCATCACCTACACTAACGTTCAGTTTCAAAGCTACACAGTACGGCGACCTTGTAGTGTCAGCGTGGGTAGGAATAAAATGTGATTCGCCAGTTCTGGACCAGCAAGTAACACTAAATGAAACAACGACGGACACTGAATGGACTGGAACGTTCACATTACCGTCGCGTGGAACATATACATTATTAGGTTACATAAGCTACGGTGGGAACAGCTACAGGCTCATGTCAGTATTTTCAAGCTTTGACGTCTCTGAACTTAACTTAAATCAAGGCTTTAAACTAACTACTGGAAACGTCGTGCAGATCGCTGGTGCAACAATACTGGTAGTTGGCATCATAATGGTTGTTTTAAAACGACAAATAAAACTCGAGATCTAGGAAAGAAAACAACGATAAAACTCGTCGAAGGAAAGAGGTCAGAAATGACTGAAGACAAAGCGTTTATCAAGCGTAAGACTGAAGAGCTTCAACGAATGGAGCCTAAGAATATAAGTTTTAGTGGCGACGCTATCAGGTTTGAGTTTGATGGCACTGTCATCGAGAACAAAGTTACAACGGTTCCGCATGAGTTGTGGGGGGAGTCGTTTAACAGAAAAATACCAGAGATATATGTGGATGATGACTTGCCGGGACAGTATGTTCTTCCTATTTCGCTGCATGGTTCAATCGAAAAGTACCTTGAGGAACGTTATGGATTATCTGGAAACGCTGAGGGACATGAAATTAGTGAAACCGTTGAGAGAAATTTTGCTATGAAACATTTAGGGTTTACTGAAGATGACTGGTCTGAGTATTCTAAAGTTGTTGAGCGGATTCACAGAGATGAGTTCGATTACATGAAGAAACATATACGGAAGTTTTTGAAGTGGGAGAGAAAGAAAGGTTCGTTGCCAAAAGAGGTTCGCTATGTGTAGTAGATATGAGAGTATAGCGTATAGCATGTTTAATATAGGTGGAGTTATCATAAAGGTATGGGCGTTGACTGATATATGAGACACATAAGCAGAGCTGGTCATGCTAAACGTGGGAGGAAGAGAAGTCGTCTTCCAGAAGAGACAAGGTTCTGGTTAAAGATGCATGGAGAATGGAAAGAGTACTCAACATATGACGACTTAGTGAAGGCAAAGAAAAAGCTTTTGAAGAAGAAAAAGTCAAGTTTAAACGAGGAAAACAAAAAACAGAAATATCCTCGAGGTGTTGTATACGTATAAATCGGATGTGTCGGTACTTAAGAGTAAAAGTTTGTCAATAGGTAAAAAGTGTTTGTCGACGAAAGAATTCGACGCTTTAAAGGACAACTTACAGTTCGAAGCAAATGAGAACCGCTTGATTGAGATTCTATGTACTCTGAAAAAGTTGAGTGCTGTAAAGCGGATCACAAAGAAAGCTAAGGTGGGCGGAATATGAGTGATAAACAATGGGTTAAGGTTGTGGATCAAATAAACAGGCGTCGAAGTAAGAAAGGACCATCAATGACTCTCGAAGAGGCTCATGAGTATGAAAGTGATCTTGAGAAAGAGTTAAAGCAAAAAGACTCTAAGAATAAAGCATTAAGATTCTATGGTTCGACGTGGGATGCGATAAAAGCTTATCAGGCCGCTTTGGATAGAATCAGTAAAAGAGAATGGAGACTGACTGAATATCGGAAGGAAATGTCTGCTTTAAGTCACAAACTGGATACTTACAAAATAAGTTTACCGATGTGGCATGAGGAAGTAGAGAGGTTACAAAGAAAGTATCGTGTGACGAATTTATTCAAAGAGAAAAGTACGAAAGTGCCGAAAGGTGTCAGCTATGTATAAGTCGACGTGTCAAGTCACAAGCGTCGAAATCTGTTCAGAGAATTGCAGAAAATGTACGTCTCCATTGAAAGGTAAAGATTATTGTAAGACTGTGCGTCAAATGAAAAAATTAGAATGGAAGTCACGAGGATATTAATGGAGGCTGACATCGCTTGAAAGAAAAGAAAGAGTTTATCCCTATCGGATCTGAAGTCTACGTGCCAAGTGGTGCTAAGGGCAGAGTCGTGCGAGTCAAAAAGAATATCATTGGTCAAGTGAATTTCTACGTAAAGAACGATGCGGGCAATGTGGAGAAGTTTGGCAGAAGTAAAGTCAGTAGGTCAAGACCAAATGGGGTGGACGTTGTATGAAATTGCGGGAGAAAATGTCTGCAAAAGACTATCTGGAGTATAGGAAATATCATCCGATAGATTTCGTCGTAGAAGGAGATGTTGAGGGATTTTCATGTGTTACTCAAGAAGGCAAAGATTATTATCTAGAAAATTGGCGAAGACCCACTCAGCTATCATTTGGAAAGTATGGTGATATAAAGACTGTTAACAGGCCGTATTGGGAACGAATAGACAGACAAAAGATTTCTGCTGTACAAAGAGGACGACAAAAGAAAATTTCGAGAGATATAGCTAGAGCTGTGTTTAAGGCGATCGAAGAAGAGGCGACAAATAAAGAGGCTTCTGCTAGAAGGTTACCGAGGAGTGTTGCTTATGTCTAAAAGAAAACTGACGTTTAAGCAACAAGTCGGGAAATATTTCTTCCCGAAGATGCGAGTGGGTACATATGTGTTGCTGTGTAGGGAGTCTGAGGAGGTGGGTGAGAAATGAGTGAAAGAAAGACCTCTTTAGGAATCTTATTTGGGATAACGATGTTTGTAACGGTGTTGATACTCGGTGGACTTTCAGGCATAGTGCAGAATGTTGCTGGAGCGCAGATGGTGGCAAGCGTTCTATTCGCTTTGGGTACGGTCGCAGCTTTTGGGTTAGTAATGATCGCTATACTTCCAGTCGAGAATATTCCTTATGGTCGTAGTGCTTTTACTAAGTTCGTAGGTGAAGGTTTCTTGATTGCTGCTCTTGTTGCTGCAGGAGTATTCGTCTACAATCTAATGGTAGCGTTTGGTCAATCTCAAATGATAACGTTCTTAATGAACATGGTCATAACTTTTGGAATAGCATTTGTGATTTGTCTGCTTGCTGCTTTCATCTTACAAGGAAAATATAAAAAAATAAGTGTGTAGAGGTGTGGAGATGTCGAGAGACAAAGATGTAGGTCGAAGTGTGTCTGAGAATAAAACGCAATCGGTAACGTTGCGACAGAAGGCTGAATTGTTATTGTCGCTTGCGATGGATGGCTATAAAAATAATGAGTTTTCGTACAAGACGAGCTTGAAACTCATCGAATTTGGAAACAGTCTAATTAAAATTGCTGAAGAGTTAGAGATGTATGGCGACTGAGGAAAAGAAAACTCGCAAGATGCGTTTAGATATTCGACTTCTTGAACATGTCGCTACTCCTCTTTATGCAGACAGACGAGATTTCTTGAGAGAGCTGATACAGAATTCTTATGGCGCAAAGGCAACAAGGATCGAGATCGAAACATCTCCCACAGAAGTGGTTGTGCGTGATAATGGCGATGGTATGTCGTACGATTTCTTAGAAAAAGACTTTTTGGACGTAGGCAAAGCATTCAAGAAAGAGGATGTTGGTACTGGGTTCTACGGTATTGGACGAGTGTCATGTTGGCATAAAGGTCTGGGAACGAAAGGTGTTGTTATTACTAGCAATAATGGTCATGAAACAACTCGAATGAGGTGGAAGAGTCTTGAGGACTTGGAGGACCCTGAGAAGATAGCTTCAGTCATACCTAAAGGTACGGAGTATAGGATTTCAATTTCAAATCCACTGTCGAAGGATGAAGTCAAGGACTATGTCGAAAAGAAGATTTATGCTCCTATAGTTGTATCTGTTGATGGAACTCAGGTTCCAACAATTGAGAAGTTATCTGGTGCTGCGTCAGTAAAAGGCGAAGTTAGGCAAGAAATTCTAGAGGGTGGAGAGAAACGCTTTGTTAATAAGCCATTCGTCTACTATTGTCTGCCAAATACGAAGAATCTACAAGTACTTGAGAAAGGGTTTTTAATAAAGGAATTAGATACAAAGATAGGTGGGGTCGTCGATTTTCAATCGAACGTCAAAACACTTTCACGAGAAGATATGATTCTCAAGGAAGCTAAGGTGAAAGATGCTGCTGTTCAAGCATTCGTTACAGAAGTCTTTCCAAAGATGAGTCTTAGTGATCGGGAGAAACTTACGTCTCGTGTTATTGAAGATGTGTGGTACAACAGTAGTAGTATGTATACTTTGGGCGAGCAGATGAAACCGTATTTAGTTTTTGAAGGACGAAGCTTAACAGATATTGAGAAGAAATTTGGTCCAGACAAAGTTGTCTATACATCAGATACTAAGATTTCGACGAAAGCTCAACGAGCAGTGAGAAAGGGTTATTGTGTTTTAGTTGTCCCGAATGCATCGAGTATGTTCAGGTATAGTTATGGGTATCGTGATGTAGAGGACGTTCCTAATGATGAACTAGCTGAAACTGTTGTGCACGATAAACCTAAGTCGAAAGCTGAAGCTGTTGCGTTGGACGTTTGCAAGGATTTTGTTTCTGAAGCTAGAGAGGCGATTGAGGAACTCGAGAAAGAGATGGCTGAAGAATCTTCGAAAGGTAAATCTGAGGGTGAGGTCACACACGTAGCTGCAATCGAAGACGTTGCTAAAGAACTGAAAGAGCTGGAGAGAACTCAAGCTACAATATCGTTGTCTGACAATGTCGTAGAGAAAAGGTCAGATGTGGAGCAGCAACGGTTTTCTGTTGGTGGTGTCGCTATAGGGTTTGGTACACACGAAGATAGACGTGTTTCAGCGTTTCAACAGGCAAATAAGATTTGTCTCAATAGGCACAACGAGTACGTTCAAGAATGTATGAGGAATCATCGATATGACCTTTTAAAGGAGCCCATGGTGCATGAAATGTGCCATATTCTTGGTCTCAAAGGCCACGATGAGAAGTTTGTTTCGACATATAATGCGATAATACAGAGAATGTATGTTAAAGAGGCGAGGCTTCATCCGGCTAAACGATCTGTGAGTAAAGGCAGTAGGGTGGCGCAGGTCTGCAGACTATGTGGTAAAGAGGTTCCGTTCGGTGGCAAACAT
>Ga0315282_10012823_pt1 | contig 12756 bp, 10 predicted proteins | sample YL17G07_20_MG_FD_203693 | JGI IMG/M metagenome (GOLD analysis project Ga0315282, IMG submission 203693) | Sediment microbial communities from Yellowstone Lake, YNP, Wyoming, USA - YL17G07_20 | ecosystem: Environmental > Aquatic > Freshwater > Lake > Sediment | place: USA: Wyoming | collected... | reverse complement strand
AACTACCAGACCAATTCCTACGATTCCTTGAAGAGAAACAATTTCTCCGATAAAGAGGAAAGCCCAGATCTGGGTGAAGAGAGGTGCGGAGCGAGAGATGGGGTAGACCAGGGAGAGGTCGGCCATTCGATAAGCCTTGATGAGGCATATGAAATAGACGGTCTGGATGAAGCCAGAAGTGAGAGAGATAGCAAAGGCTTTGAAGGAGAGCTGACTGAGAAAGACCGGAAAATAACCCAACACAGCCAGGAAGGGCAGATATAGCAAAGCTCCCCACAAAAAGCCCCAGAAGAAGAATTCGAGAGGCCAGTTTCCTCTCTTTGCGATGAAATTCCATGAGGAGTGAATGAAAGCCGACAACAGGACGAGGAAAATACTGAGTGGAGTCAAGGTTTAATCCTCTATCGAGAAATTGGTGCTGTGTTGCCCTTAACTGCTACACTTCAGCACAGCAGCACATTTATCGTGCCTGGGTTCCGAGAAAATAGAAGTGAAATGCTGCTACGACGATAGCGTGGTCAATTTTCCCTTGCAGAATCAGTTCCGGGATATCTACTAGAGGAACGAGAATCGTCTCAATATCTTCGGCCTGATCAGGTTTGGGATCTGCTGCCTTCTTGACTTTCCGTGCTAAGAAAGTAAAGCACCGGTTGCTGAAGATGGCTGGATTGGGATTGACCTCACCGATCTGAACGCAGTTTTCCGTCTGGTAGCCGGTTTCCTCGAGTAACTCACGGACAGCGGCTCCCTGGGAAGTTTCTCCGGGGTCCACGATCCCTCCGGGTATCTCGAGAGTGATCTCTCTTGAGCCGTGACGATATTGTTTGACCATCACTACCCGCTCATCGGATGTGATCGGGATGATATTGACCCAGTCCCTTGATTCGATGACGTAGAAGTCGTGGGACTCGTCAGTTCTTGGGGAGATCGCTGTGTCAGTACGAACCGAGAAAACGCGGTAGGACCCCCCCTGTTGCGATCGGGTGCGTCGCCAGGGTTTGATCATTTTTGCCCTCCTCTGGGAGAGCATTTATTCTATTTGGGTCTTCAGGGGTTTGTCAAATTGAAGCACTCGTTGAGTTATGTTTTGTTATGGTTTCTGGTTCTTTAGAGCGGTACCTAGATGTCCCACTGGGGAAACGAGAAACCATTTTCGGTTGACAAATCGATCTTGCTGAAATAGCATAGGATTGGAATCTGGTTGTTTTTCAGCAACTGCCGAAAATCTAAATCAACAAGGGGGGAAGGATATGAAAAAGATAACCTTGGCTATTTTTTCTTTATTGATTTTTTCCGTCGGCGCGGTGGAAGCTGCTGACCTTGTCGTCTACGCTGCTCTCGACCAAGAGACTCCTAGACAGATTATTAAGGCTTTCAAAGAGGCCACAGGCTTGGAGACGGAGCTCGCTCTTCAGATTGAACAGGCGGGAACCGTAGCCTCGCGGATCAAGACCGAGGCGAAAAGTCCGCGGGCAGATGTTTTCATCGGGGGAAACTCAAGTATTCATGCTGGGCTGGCATCAGAGGGATTTCTCCAGCCCTATCGATCCTCCATGATCAAAGATGCAGGGATTGATCCCAAATTCATGGATCCTCAGGGATACTGGACGGGTTGGTACTTGGGGGCTATGTGCATCCACTACAACACGAAGCGGTTCAATGACGAGATCGCCCCAAAGGGTGTGAAGCCTCCTGCCACCTGGGATGATCTTCTGAACTCTGTTTACAAGGGTGAGGTGATTACATCGAACCCAGCGACCACCGGGAGTGCAGTCATTATCATGGCCACCCAGATTTTCCGACTGGGGAGTGTCGATGCCGGCTTCAAATACATCGCGGACCTGCACAAGAATGTGCGCCAATACACTCCAGGCGCGAATGGTTCGATCGATCTCGTGTCACGGGGAGAAGCCATTGTGGGAACCGCGTGGGGGCACGATACGATTGCGAGAAAGACAAGGGAAAACCTTCCCATTACCATCGTTTTTCCGAAGGACGATGGCTACGAAATCGGCGCGGGTTCCGTCGTGAAAGGATGCAAGAATCCCCAGGCAGCTCAACGGTTCATCGATTTTCTCCTCACGCCGATCCCCGGAGAGATCAATGCGAAGATTGGGCTGAGATACCCTGTGAGAAAGGGCGTGGCCTTGCCTCCTGGAGTTCCTCCGTTTGAAAGCCTGCACTTTGTGAACTATGAACAGGCGACGGTGGATAAGAACGTTGAGGCTTGGAAGAAACGATGGGCTGAGGTCACAGGGCAATAATCCGTTTGGAGCGTCACGAGGATCCATGGGTCATCGCGGAAGAGTCGATATTGGCTAGGTCAGGCTGAAAGGCTTCGCCTAGCCAGTTCTTTTTGTTTGCTACATCTATTTCACACCAGAATACTACTCCGAGCGGTTGGAGGCGTAGCCTATCCATCCAAACAAACAGTGATGAAAGAGTCGGTCTGAATGCGAAAGATTTTTCGAGAACCCCTGCTCGTCGCTACGTTACTTCTGGTCTTTCTTGGCCTGGGGTTCTTCGTCCTCTATCCCATGGTAAGTGTCTTGACGTATCCGTCCATTCAAGATTTCGCTAGTATTCCCGGAAATGCACGATACCTAAGAGCCATTTACAACACCTTTATCATGGTATTGCTATCGACCACATCAGCAGTCGTTATCGGTTTCCTCTTTGCGTACACCTTTACTAGGACGAACGTTCCTCTCAAGAAAGTCTTCAAGACGTTTGCCCTTCTTCCGCTCTTTTCACCCCCTTTCATGGTGGCTTTCAGTTACATTCTCATGTTCGGAAGAAATGGGTTGATCAGTTACACCCTGTTTGGGGTCCGCTACGATATCATCGGGTGGCACGGCTTGTGGCTTTCCGAGACCATTGCCTTCTTTCCGCTGGCTGCGCTCATCATGGAGGGGGTTCTGCAATCTATCCCGCCAAGCCTTGAGTATGCCGGAAGAAACCTTGGAGCCACGGGATGGAAGCTTTTTCGTACGGTCACCTTTCCCCTGGCAAGACCTGGTGTGGCAGGAGCCGCACTGCTTGTCGCGATCTATGTCCTGGCTGATTTTGGTAATCCCATCATGATTGCAGGAAGTTTTATCGTCCTTCCTACGGAGGCATGGTACCGGGTCAGTGGATGGGGAGACGTGACCGGAGCCGCTGTCCTCACGTCCATTCTTCTGTTGCCGGCTTTCTTCTTCTTCGTCTTTCAAAGATACTGGGTTGGAAAGAGGGAATATACGACGATTACAGGGAAGGTGACGCTTGTCGACATTCCTCCCACGAAGTGGATTCTCAAATGGTTTCTCTTCGGTTGTTGCACTCTCGTCTCACTCCTCATCCTCTGCATCTTTTTTGGCCTGGTTGCCGGAGCCTTCAGCAAGGGATGGGGGTTTGATTACCGTCCTACCTTGAGTCACTGGCACCATATTTTTTCCTATTCCCAACCTCTCATCAACAGTCTCTACTACGCCATCATCGCTGCTCTGGTGAGTGCAAGTTTCGCGATGGTCAGTGCTTATCTCGTGGCGAGAAAAGAGTTCGTTGGGAAGAAAACACTCGATTTCATCGCCATCCTCCCTGCGGCCATTCCGGGCGTCTTCTTTGGCATCGGTTATTCCCTCTCTTTTAACACTCCTCCTATTGACCTGTACGGAACGTCCCTGATTATCATCTTCAGCATGATTTTCTGGAACATTCCGATCGGATACCAAACAGCCCATGGAGGATTTCAACAGATTGCTCGCTCCCTGGGCGAGGCGGCCTCCAACCTGGGTGCAAGCAGTCTGAGGATCTTCTGGGACATCGAGCTCCCCCTCCTGAAATCTGCCTACATTTCTGCATTCATCGTATCCTTCATTCGGGCCGTGACGACCCTTAGCGTAATCATCTTTTTGGTCACCTCCACTAATATCGTGGCTACTTTTCGCATTCTCAATCTGGTCAATGATGGATTCCTCGGTCAAGGAGCCGCTTTAACTGCAGCCCTTCTCTTCTTGACCTTTGTTATTTTGGGATGTGCCCGTTTGCTTTTCGGTCGAAAGATTGAGCTTTTTAAAATCTAAGGAAAGGTTCTCGAGATGCCGGATGTCCACATTAGAATTATCAATTTGACGAAGAAATTTGGAGCCGTCGCTGCTGTCGATCATGTTTCCTTGGAGATCGAAAGAGGAAGCTTCACGACGCTCCTCGGTCCCAGCGGCTGCGGGAAAACGACGACCCTTCGGCTCATGGCAGGGTTTTACTCGGTCGATGAAGGAGAAATTTATTTCGGAGATCGATGCGTCAACGATGTTCCTTCTCACCAGCGCAATGCGACCATGGTCTTTCAGGACTACGCATTATTCCCCCATATGACTATTTTCGAAAACGTCTCCTACGGACTAAGAATCAATAAACTACCACCGAAAGAGATCGAAGCACGGGTTGAAAAGACGTTGAAATTTCTTGGACTGGAGGGATTGGGAGATCGGAGTCCTGGAATGATCAGTGGAGGACAACAGCAGCGTGCGGCGCTCGCGAGATCGCTGGTCATGGAGCCTGAGGTTCTCCTACTGGACGAGCCCCTGTCGAATCTGGATGCGAAATTGCGAGTCAGCATCCGGGCAGAGCTCCGTCAGATTCAGAAGAAACTCGGGATTACGACCACCTATGTGACACATGATCAGGAAGAAGCCTTGGCACTCTCGGATTCCATTGCGGTGATGAACCAGGGGAAGGTTGTTCAGGTGGGAACGCCCTGGGACATCTACTATCGCCCAAGAAATACATTCGTTGCAGATTTTGTTGGAATAGCCAATTTCATTCGTGGAAAGGTGACGGACAGCACCCCTTCGGGGATACTCATGGACACGGGTGAAGAGGTCCTGAGACTGGACCCTCGAAGCAGCCAGGCCTCTGTGGGCCAAAAAATAGTTCTCAGTGTCCGTCCGGAGACCATTCTTCTGTCCAAGCAGCCACCCGAAGATCAGCGGAATGTGCTTACGGGAAGAATTAAGACCCACAGCTTTGTCGGACATTTCATTCGGTATTGGGTTCTCTGTGGGACGAGGGAATTCATCGTTGATCTCCATGACCCGAGTGGTCTGGGTGTCCAGGAAGGGCAGGTTTTTCTTCAGCTTCATCCGTCAAAACTCCACTTGATTCCCGAAGGGGAGTAGAGGATTGGGGTTTAGACTATAGACCTTGTTGGTGTGAAGGAAAAATTACTGCTTATCGATGACAGAAGGCCAGGATCATCTCTCTCAGGATCACTGAGGCGGTGACCGACGAGACCTGAGTTGTGTCGTAATCTGGGGTTAGCTCGACGAGATCGAATCCCACGACACGAAGGGATCGAAGCTCTTTGAGAATGGAGAGGATCCCGTCGAAAGTGAGTCCGCCAGGTTCGGGGGTCCCTACCCCTGGCACAAGGCTTGGATCCAAGGCATCTACATCAAACGTGACATAGACCGGTTGTTTCCCGATACGTTTCACCAAGGCCCTTAAAGAATTCGGTTGGGTGGGCACAATCGACTTCATCTTTTTGGCTAAATCAAATTCTTCCTTGGCCCCGGATCGAATTCCAATCTGGAACAGCCTTCCTTTTTCAAGACAGTCAGCAATCTTCCTCATGACCGTACTGTGAGATAAGACTTCTCCCAGGTAGTTCTCCCTCAAGTCTGTATGGGCATCGATATGTACAATGTGGAGGTGGGGATAAGCCTGCAGAACCTCTTTGACCGCCGGAAGGGAAATCAGATGATCGCCTCCAAGAAGGATAGGGAATTTCTTGGCCGAAACGATCCTTCGGACCGCTTCCCGAATCATGCTAAGAGAGGCATCTTTTTCTCCGAGAGGGAGTTCCAAGTCTCCCATGTCATGGAGACGCAACTGGCTCAGATCTCGCTTCAGATAGGGGCTGTAGGTTTCAATTCCCCAAGATGCCCGCCGGATGGCAGAAGGACCAAAACGGGCTCCGGGGCGGAACGATGCGGTCCCGTCAAAAGGACACCCCAAAATGACGGCCGTGCTTGTTGCGAAAGGGGTATTTGCAGAGATGAAAGTGGATCGAATAATGGGAAGTTTCACCGGATCAAGTCCTGAACAACATTGGGAAAGAAGAAGGGCCCTCAACTCCAAAGAACGACAGCAGCCAGAACCGCGCCCATCTTTTTGACTCTATATTCTGCGGCGATCGACTTCAGCTCTTTGATCTTCCATCCCCGAACCTTCATTCCCTCAACGGCCATATTCCGGACGGTTTCCTCGATCTTGGAGCGGTCTCCTTTGCCGGAATATTCCATGATCAAGCCGTTCTGATTTTCATCCTCTGGAAGAGCGATGGCGACGCCGGCAGCGATGATCTCTCCAGGCACATTGCTGGTCAAGGCGCCATAGGCTGCCGGAACCAAGGCTCCCGGGGGAAGAGGAATCGGGGAAATCAACTGACAATGGGGTGGAACGATGCTCGACATCTTCACGATGTTCGTGTTACCGATGCCCGCCTGGAGCAGGGCTCCGTCAAAGGCATTGAGGGAGGTAATGCCGTCCGAGGCTCCAGAAACAAGAAAGTATTGAGTTGGGGTCTTAAAGATCACAATGTCCCTCCTTCAGATATCGTCTGGCTGAGGCTGCCTGCAAATCGTCATCCTACCGGCCTTAGTATAAGAAGAAAGTTGTTTAATAATCTGTAAGACAGTATAGAAAGAAATTAGTTTAATAAACTAAACACGACCAATTATAACGGTTCTTTTCTGTTTGTCAAGAGTTTTTTAAACACTTGTAATGCCTAGCTGGAGTGGTGCCAAATCCAGCGATCCACCGAGCCATCCTGCCGCAGGCAGGGATGCCTCCAGAAATCTTGCCAGGTGGGTAGGTTCGCATCTCTAAAGGTGGGTACAATCGAAAAAGAGCTGAGCGAGAGGAGGATTAAGATAATCGATGTTTGTAATCCTGATAATTAAATTCTTTAATCAATCTAAATCCTGATTTTTCGTTCCATAGGCCAATGCTTGGATGGTGGACGCCGTTGAACATGGTGGTTTTTACGGTAGTGTAATGAATCATATCATCGAATATGATCTTATCCCCGGGTCTCAATTCTTTGTCAAATGACCAATTCCCTACATAGTCGCCCGCCAGACAACTGATCCCTCCCATTCGGTACGTTGGTGTTCCTACCCTTTCATCGGTCGCACCCAAAATCACCGGTTTGTAGGGCATTTCCAAACAGTCGGGCATATGGCAAGTAAATGAGACATCGAGAATTGCTGTTTTGATACCCTTGTTCTCAACGATATCCAGTATCGTAGAGACCAGGTAGCCTGTTTGATAAGTAAAAGCGCTGCCGGGTTCCAATATGACATCCACGTCATAGTTGCTCTTAAAATCACTCAAGAGTTTGACCAGATGGTGAACGTCATAATCCTTTCTTGTGATAAGATGACCGCCCCCCATGTTCACCCATTTTAGCTGAGAGAGGAACTTGCCGAATTTTTGCACAAAAACAACCAACACTCTCTCGAGTGCGAATGAATCTGCCTCAAATAATGTATGAAAATGGAAACCTTCAACTCCCCGAGGTAAGCTGGAACCAAGCTGCTTAGCCGTGACACCAAATCGAGACCCGGGGACACAAGGGTTGTAAATGTCGTAAAGAGAATCTGAAAACTCAGGGTTGACACGTAAGCCAATCGAAACCCCGGTTTGGTTCGCCACTCTCATATACTTCTGCAATTGGTTTATGGAGTTAAAAGAAATATGACTGCTATATTTCAGGATGTCTGCGATAGACTTGTCTTCATAAGCAGGCGAATAGGTATGCGCTTTAACTCCAAGTTCCTCAAAGGCCAGGCGCGCTTCATTGACTGAACTTGCTGAAGCGCCAAAGCCGTATTTTATAAAGATCGGAAATACTCCCCAGTTCGAGAAGGCCTTAAACGAGACGATGAGATCGATCTTGGCAGCCTCTTCAACCTGTTTGATGAGTGCCAGGTTGTTTCGCAACAAGGACTCATTAATCACATAGCACGGCGAGGGGATTTTGCTAAAGTCAATGGACATGTTGGAAACCGTGAAAAATGGAGTATTGGAGTAATGGAGTATTGGGTGTCAGGATATCTTATGAATCAATTTCTCAGATAACATGATCAGTTGTTGCCGGGTTGTCCCCATTGCCCCATCACTCCACTACTCCATTACTCCAGTTACAACTCTAGATCGACATCGTGTAGTTCATGCCAAGGAAGTCCCTGCAAGTTCAATTGTTCCATGAAAGGATCCGGATCAAATTGTTCTGTGTTAAACACCCCCGGCCTTTTCCACTTTCCGGTAATCAACATCATGGCGCCAATCATGGCGGGGACCCCAGTCGTATAGCTAACGCCCTGTGACGCTGTTTCCTTGTAGGCATCCTGGTGTTTACAATTATTGTAGATATAATAGGTTTTCTCCTTATGGTTCTTAAAGCCTCTAATGCGGCAACCAATGGAGGTTTCACCGGAATAGTGTTCACCGAGTTCACCCGGATCGGGTAGTACCGCCTTGAGGAATTGAAGAGGCACAATCTCCTTACCCTCATAAAGGATCGGCTTGATACTGGCCATTCCAATATTTTGAATCACGCGTAGATGGGTTAGATACTCTTGTCCAAAGGTCATCCAGAATCGAGCCCGTTTGAAAGCAGGAAAATGTTTAACCAAGGATTCTAATTCTTCATGATAGATGAGATAAGATTCGCGTGGCCCGATATTTGGGTAATTGAGCGGTTTGTGAATTTCGTGGGGCTCTGTTTCAATCCATTGTCCATTTTCCCAGTATTTGCCTTTTTGAGTCACTTCACGAATATTGATTTCCGGATTGAAATTGGTTGCAAATGGCTTCCCATGATCGCCCGCATTACAGTCCACGATATCCAGAGAATGCATTTCGTCAAGGTGATGTTTGGAAGCGTAAGCGGTGAAAACTCCTGTCACTCCCGGATCAAAACCGCAACCTAAGATGGCTGTGAGTCCAGCATTTTTGAATCTATCATGGTATGCCCACTGCCACTTGTATTCGAACTTGGCCACGTCGAGAGGTTCGTAATTCGCGGTATCTAAGTAATTCACTCCTGTTGCAAGGCAAGCATCCATGATGCTCAAATCTTGATAGGGTAAGGCCACATGGATGACGATTTCTGGTTTGGCGCTTCTAAATAAGTCAATGAGTTGTCGAACATCATCCGCATCGACCTGGGCCGTCTTGATTCTATGGGGACCAATCGCTTTAGCAATTGCATCACATTTTGATTTTGTGCGGCTTGCCAGCGTGATATCGGAAAACACCTGTGGAACCTTAGCCACCTTATGAGCGACCACGGTTCCTACACCACCGGCTCCTATGATAAGTACTTTCGCCATGATCCATCAACCTCCTGCTCTTAGTGTGGATAGATGAGCTGACAATCGTTGCGGTCCCCAAAGGGCTTTTGGCCCTCGGTTCAAAAACTGGGGGGAGAGGAGATCCAGAGGATGATCGCTTCCTTGGAGCTGGTATTTTGAAGCCAATGCTCCTTTTCCGCCGACAGGTAGAAACACTCTCCTGTCTTGAGTTTGAGCACTTCTTTCCCAAATCGAAGGGTCACCCTTCCTCGAAGCACGTATCCGAATTCCTCTCCTTCATGAGGCCTTTCTTTGGGCGTGACCTGTCCCTTCCGTAGGGTGAGAAGAATGGGCTCGACGCGCCGATTCGTTGAGCCGGGAACCAGGAGCTCGAATCGCTGTATCTTGTCTTTCTCGATAGCGACGCGATCGTTCTCCCGGTACACAATCTTTTCTTCCCCTGTGGAGTCGCGAAAGAATTCGGAGATGTCCTCGTCGAGAGCCCCCAAAATCTGGATCAGGCTGTCGAGAGAGATGGACGTCAAATCCCGTTCGACCTGGGAGATGAACCCCTTGGTCAATCCGGCCCGCTCTGCCAACTCCTCCTGGGTCAGATTGCTCAGTTGTCTTAAATTTCGAATTCGCTCACCGATCTTCATAGGTTAGGAGAACACTATAAAAAGAATTAAGTTTAATAAAATAAACTCACTAAATTATAACGTTGATTCTAAATTTGTCAAGTTCTTTCTGCAACCATTCCGAAATGTTCTTGGCCTCGGCGATCGGCAAAGGGAAAGTCCTTCCAACCTTTACACCCATGGTTTTTTTTGTTACCTTTTCGAGGGGAGATCATGGAACGAATCGTCATCCGGGGAGCCCGGGTTCATAACCTAAAGAACATCGACGTTGAAATTCCGCGTAATCAACTGGTGGTGATCACTGGCTTGAGCGGCTCGGGCAAATCTACCCTTGCCTTTGACACCCTCTACGCAGAGGGGCAAAGACGATACGTGGAATCCCTTTCGGCCTACGCGAGACAGTTTCTGGAACAGATGGAACGGCCGGAGGTGGAGTCGATCGAAGGACTCTCTCCTGCCATTGCCATTGATCAGAGAAGCATGACTCGGAACCCCCGCTCTACGGTGGGAACCGTGACCGAGATCTACGACTACCTCCGACTCCTCTTCGCCAGGATTGGCGATCCCTTCTGCCCCCAATGTGGTCACCCGATCTCCTCCCGGACTCTGCAACAGATCATGGACGTCCTTCTCCGCTTACCCCAGGGAACGACACTGGCCATTTTCTCACCGATCGTGCGGGGCAAGAAGGGAGAATACCGAAAGGAATTGGACGTCCTTCGATCCGATGGATTTGTCAGGGTGAGGATCGACGGTGCGATGAAGGAGCTCGGGGAAGAGATCAAACTCGACAGAAACAAACACCATGACATCGACGTCCTTGTGGATCGGGTGGTGATTAAGGAGGGAGCCGAAAAGAGAATCATCGATTCTCTGGAGATTGCTTCTCGTCTTTCTGAAGGCATCATAAAGGTCGAACGGGAGGGCTCTCCGCCCATGGTCTTCAGCCAGAAATTCTCTTGCATTGACTGCGGATTCAGCTTCCCGGAGATCACCCCCCGGATGTTTTCGTTCAACAGCCCCCAGGGAGCCTGTCCATCATGCAGCGGGTTGGGAACCCGACGGTTCTTTGACCCGAGTTTCATCGTTCCCGATCCATCCCTGTCCCTTAACGAAGGGGCTGTCCTTCCTTGGAAGAGGAGAGGGGAATCTTTCCTAAGACCGGTTCTGGAAGGGCTGGCCAGACATTACAAATTTGATCTCGACACCCCCTTCGGGCGATTACCCAAGTGGGTCCAACACCTCTTACTCCACGGTTCGGAGAATGAGAAGATCTCTTTCCGGGTGAAAGTCAGAGGGAGATCTCATGTTTTTCATCAGAAGTTTGAAGGAGTGATTCCCGAGCTGGAGCGAAGGTCTGAAGCCGATGGAGACGAGGTTGAGGAGCTGGAAGAGTTCAGGAATGAATCTGTCTGTCCCGACTGTGAAGGGACTCGTTTGAAGAGAGAAGTCCTTTCGATCAGGGTGGGGGGAAGATCGATCGCAGAGGTGACGCGTGGGTCTGTGAAAGAGGCCCTGGATTTTGTAGATCATCTGGAGTTGAGCTCGCGATCCCAGAAGATCGCGCAGGGGGTCCTCAAAGAAATCCAGGAGAGGTTGAAGTTCATGATGGAGGTCGGCCTCGACTACCTGACCCTGGACCGGACAGCCGCCACACTCTCTGGTGGAGAGTCTCAACGAATTCGTCTGGCGACTCAAATTGGGTCGAGCCTCGTGGGCGTTCTCTACATCCTCGATGAACCGAGCATCGGACTCCATCCGAGAGATCACCTTCGCCTCCTGGAGACTTTGAAACGCTTAAGAGACCTCGGGAACACGGTCATTGTGGTGGAGCACGACGAAGAGACGATTCGGGCTGCCGACCACGTGATCGACATGGGTCCGGGTCCTGGGGAGAAGGGGGGGCAGGTCGTTTTTGGCGGTTCTCCGAAGGCATTGATGCAGGCGGCTCACTCACTCACGGGACAATACCTTTCGGGGCGACTTTCGATCCCTGTTCCAGAGTCGAGACGATCCGTCGGGAACCATTTCCTCGTGGTCCGTGGAGCCACGGCCAACAATTTGAAAAACATTGATGTGCAGATTCCACTGGGTGTGTTCACATGTATCACGGGCGTTTCAGGGTCGGGGAAGTCCACCTTGCTCATCGACACCCTTTACTGCATCTTGGCCCAGCGGCTCTATCATTCTCCTCAACGTTGCGTTCCACTCCGGGACATCGAAGGGTTAGAACATGTGGATAAAGTGGTTCACGTAGATCAGATGCCCATCGGAAGAACGCCTCGGTCCAACCCGGCTACCTATACTGGGTTATTTCAGCCCATTCGGGACCTTTTTGCGCAGCTTCCCGAATCGAAGGCCAGAGGGTATCTGCCCGGCCGGTTCAGTTTCAATGTGGCGGGCGGCCGCTGTGAAGCGTGTCGAGGTGACGGAATGATCCGGGTGGAAATGCACTTTCTGCCGAATGTCTATGTGACTTGCGAAGAATGCCATGGCAAGCGGTACAATCGGGAGACGCTCGATATCCGATACAAAGGAAAGACGATCTCTGAAGTGCTCGAGATGACCGCCGAAGACGCCAACGAATTCTTCTCCACTCTTCCAGCCATCCGTGAAAAACTTCAGACCCTTTGTGAGGTAGGGCTCGGATACCTCCGCTTAGGGCAGCCTGCGACGACGCTCTCAGGAGGCGAAGCCCAGCGGATCAAGCTGGCAAGAGAGTTAAGCAAGCGGGAGACAGGACGGACGGTCTATATTCTCGATGAACCCACGACAGG
>Ga0315282_10012822_pt1 | contig 12757 bp, 11 predicted proteins | sample YL17G07_20_MG_FD_203693 | JGI IMG/M metagenome (GOLD analysis project Ga0315282, IMG submission 203693) | Sediment microbial communities from Yellowstone Lake, YNP, Wyoming, USA - YL17G07_20 | ecosystem: Environmental > Aquatic > Freshwater > Lake > Sediment | place: USA: Wyoming | collected... | reverse complement strand
ACGATGCTTCTTTGAGTTTTACCCCGGAATCTTCGGGCACATTAGGCAGGGGGTTCCGTTGCGGGTTTTTGGGAATGCTGCATTTGGAAATAGTCGGCGAAAGACTGAAAAGGGATTACAATCTTGATTTGGTGATTACTTCTCCGAGTGTGGTTTATAAAAAAGAGGAACACAAAATAGAAGAACCATGGATCGAAATGGAAATAATCTCTCCAAGCCAGTATGTCGGCCAAATTAACAATTTATTGAGCAGTTTTTCGGGGATATTTTTGGATACCAGGTGGCTGACCCAGGAAAAAGTGGTGATTGTTTATGAGGGCCCGCTCGATATTATTTTACGGGGGTTTTACGACAAGCTTAAAAACGTCAGCTCGGGTTATGCTTCGATGGCATACAAATTGATCGGTTTCCGGGAAGGAGACCTGGTTCAGCTGGATATTCTCATTAATCATGAAAAAGTCGAAGCGTTTTCCAGGATGGTGCGGCGCAGCGATGCTTTCAGAGAGGGCAAGAAAATGGTCGAGCTTTTGAAAGAAATTCTGCCCAATTATCAGTTTGCAATTCCGATTCAGGCTGCGGTTGGCGGCGATATCATCGCCAGGGAAACAAAAAAGGCAATGCGTAAAGACGTAACGGGTTATCTTTACGGGGGAGACGTGACCAGAAAAAAGAAACTTCTGGAAAAGCAAAAAAGAGGAAAAAAGAAAATGGCCAAAATCGGAAAAATCACCATTCCCTCGGAAGTGTTTCTGAAAATATTAAAAGAGAGATAATTATTATGAATAAAAAATTCACAAAATTCGCGAAAATATTCTGGTTTATCGCCGTGGTGGTCATGGTTTTGAGCATGATTGCCTTTTTATTGATTCCTTTATTCAGATAAAATGCGGGAAAAATTCATTTATTCGAAATATTCGATTTTTGCTTTGGCGATTATTTTTCTTTTGTTGGTTATTGTCTTGGGAAGGGAAAGTTATTTTAATTACCAGACCAGCCAGGAAATAAAAAAATTACAGAACAAAATCGACGAAATGCAAAAAAACAACGGTGATTTGGCGGAAACGGAAAAGTATTTTCAGTCGGAAGAATTTCTGGAAAAAGAAGCGAAACTGAAGCTGAATTTGGTTCGCGACGGGGAAAAACTGATAATCGTAAAACAGGAAAAAACCATTGCCCCAACCGAAGTTCAGGAAAAAACGGAAAATATTTCCAATATCAAAAAATGGTGGCTGTATTTTTTCGATAAATAAAATATGGAAAATGATTATATCAAAATCGGATTTGCCAGAGACATCAAAAACCCGAAAGAGAGAAGGGTTTTTCGTTTTTTGGAAATCCTGCCCGGACTATTGAGCTGGGGTACGATTTTGGGAACGATTCTGCTTTCGAATAGGCATCCCGTATGGACTGCTTTTTTTATCATCGCCTTCGATATTTATTGGCTGCTGAAAACCCTATTCCTTTCTTTTCATCAGCAATTTTCCTACAAAAAAATGAAAGCCAATCTAAAAATAGATTGGCTGGAGAAATTAATATCGCTTCCGACTTCGAATTATAATTTGAAAATTAAAAATTATGCGGATATTTATCATTTGGTAATTTTGCCGATGTACAAGGAAAAATTCGAATTGGTGCATTCCACTTTCCGTGCCTTGGCCCAATCGCATTATCCTCTCGATAAATTCATTGTGGTGCTGGCCATTGAGGAAAGAGTGGGAAAACCCGCGCAGGAGCTGGCGGAAGAAATCAAAAAAGAATTCGGCAATAAATTTTTCCGTTTCCTGATTACAATTCATCCGCAGGACATCGAAGGCGAATTGGCGGGAAAGGGTTCGAACGAAACCTGGGCAGGGAAAAAGGCAAAGGTTCTTATCGACGAATTGAAAATTCCCTACGAAAACATCACTGTTTCTTCCTTCGATATCGATACGCAGGTTTACCCCGATTATTTTGCCTGTTTGACCTATAATTATCTGACTTGTCCCGATCCGCTGCATTCGAGTTTTCAGCCGATTCCCGTTTACAACAACAATATTTGGGATGCGCCGGCGATTTCGCGCGTGGTTGCGGTGGGCGCAACTTTCTGGCACATGATTCAGCAGGAAAGGCCGGAAAGAATGTCCACCTTTTCTTCGCATTCGATGAGTTTCAAGGCGATTGCGGAGATGGATTTCTGGACCACGAAAAACGTTTCCGAGGATTCGCGAATTTTTTGGCAGGCGCTTTTGTTCTACGACGGAAATTATCACAATATTCCCCTGTATTATCCGGTATCCATGGATGCGAATCTGGCGGACAATTTCTGGCGCACGATTTTGAATGTTTTCAAGCAGCAAACCCGCTGGAGCTGGGGAGTGGAAAATGTCCCTTACTTCGCATACGGTTGTATAAAAAATAAAGTCATGGCCTTAAGAAAAAAGATTTACCATACTTTTTATCACTTCGAGGCATTTTGGTCTTGGGCAACCAATTCTTTGTTGATTTTTATGCTGGGATGGCTGCCGATATTTTTAGGGGGGCGGGATTTCAACGAAACCGTGCTTTCGTACAATCTTCCGCGCATGACGAGATTTATTATGACTTTAGCTATGTTGGGTTTGGTCGGCTCTGCTTTTTATACCTTGAAGCTTCTGCCTCAGCGTCCGGAAAAATATAAATCCAGAAGATACTTCTGGATGATTGCGCAATGGATTTTGGTTCCGATGGTTTTGATTATCTTCGGCTCTGTCCCTGCTTTGATTTCCCAGACGCGTTTGATGCTGGGAAAATATATGGGTTTTTGGGTGACGGTGAAGAAACGAAAATAGGGGGTCATCTTTTATTCTAAATGAATTGTTTGTTTAAATTCGTTAAGTTTTTCACCCAACAAAGGGTGAAATTTTAATTCCGGGTCTTTTTTCAATAATTCTGCGGCTTCGTGGCGCACACTTTTTATGAAATTAAGGTCTTTTAAACTGTCCATTGCCAAATCGGGCATGCCCGACTGCTTGATTCCGTAGAATTGTCCGGGTCCGCGTATTTCCATATCCTTTTCCGCCAGCTCGAACCCATTTTCGCATTTTACCAGGGCGTGCAAGCGGTGCGTAGTCAGTCCCGAAGTGCTAAACAGAAAGCAATACGATTGGTGTTTTCCCCTGCCGACCCTTCCCCTAAACTGATGCAATTGTGCCAGGCCGAAACGGTCAGCTCCCTCAATCATCATTACCGTGGCATTGGGAATATCTATGCCCACTTCGATTACCGATGTCGAAACCAGAACATCGGTTTTTCCGTTCCTGAAATCAGCCATTATTTTTTCTTTTTCTTTGGCTTTTATTTTTCCGTGAATCATTTCCACTTTGAGATCGGGAAATATATCCGTGGAAAGTTTTGCGTATTCTTCTTTTACGGCTTTTACTTCTGACCAGACCAGTTTTCGGATGTCGATTTTGATTTGGCCGTTTTCGAAGCTTTGTTCGGTTTTATTCTGTGCTTCGATGCGCGGGCAAATCACGAAAACCTGCCTGCCGTTTTTGACTTCACGCCGGATAAATTCGTATGCCTGTTCTCTTTGCTGCGGCGGAACAATCTTGGTGATGATTTTTTGCCTGCCCTTGGGCATTTCGTCGAGAATCGAGATATCCAAGTCGCCGTAAATAGTCAGAGACAAAGTGCGTGGGATGGGTGTGGCAGTCATCGACAAAAGATGAGGAACGGTTTTTTGGTTTTCACGCAGCAGCTGGGCGCGTTGTTCCACACCGAACCTGTGCTGTTCGTCGACAATCACCAGGGCCAGATTTTTGAACTCCACATTTTTTTGGATTAAGGCGTGCGTGCCGATAAGCAGGTCGATTTTTCCCTGTTCTAGCTTTTTGAGAAATTCGGTTTTTTTGATTGTTTTGTCCTCGATTTTGGTTTCTTCCGAAGTCAACAGTCCGATATGCAGATTGAATCCGGTGAGCAGTTTATTTATTTCTTTAAAGTGCTGCTGCGCCAGAATTTCGGTTGGCGCCATAAATGCTACTTGAAATCCTGCCTTGGCGACCTCTAAAGCCGACATTGCTGCAACCACGGTTTTCCCCGAACCCACATCACCCTGCAAAAGTCGGTTCATGGGTTCTTTTTTCCCGAGGTCTTGGATTATTTCCCAGGCAGCTTTTCTTTGTGCGTCAGTCAGCTTGAAAGGAAGCCGGTTGACGAGTTTCTGAATCAGGTCTTTGTCGAAATCGATTTTGAAAGCATTTTCTTTTTGCAAAGAAATTTTTTGTTTCAATACAAACAATTGCAGTAAAAACATTTCTTCGAAAATAAACCTTTTTTTCGCCTGTTCGGCGAGTCCGATGTTTTTCGGGAAATGGATATTTTTCAGGGCAATATAAATCGTGGGAAGATTGTGTCTTTTTAAAATCTCAAAGGGGATAAATTCTTTGCTTTGCATGGCAGCGGGTAAAACCAATTTAATGTAATAACGCAAAAATCTCGAGCTCAAACCGATAGTTTCCGGATAAACCGGAATCAAGCCCGCGGTATGCGTGGTTAATTTTCCCAGAGCCAAAAGTTCGTAACTGGGATTTGAGAGATAGGCGCCTTTCGGGCCGCTGGTATATTTTCCCGATAAGCTGATATTTCTTCCAGGCTTGATATTTTTGACCAGATATGGCTGATTGAACCAGACTGCTTTTACCCAACCGCTTTTGTCCACGATTCTTGCTTCGGTTAAATTCAACCCTCTTTTGAAAGTTCGTACATTTTCGATTTTTAATACTTCTCCCTGGATGGTTGCGGTTTCTTCCAGTTTCAGTTCGGATATGGGCACGATATTCGAATAATCGTCGTAGCGATGCGGAAAATGATAAAGTAAATCCCGGACCGATAAAAGTCCGAGCTTATGGAATTTTTTCAGATATTTTTCGTTGATACGCGGGAGTTTAGAAATCGGCGTATCCAAATTGTACTTCACCATACTTTTAACTTATCATTTTTGGGGTTTTAAGACAATAAAAACCCCAACCGTTGAGTGGTTGGGGTGAGATGCCGGAGATCGATCCTATTCACCCAGGAACAGGAGTCGGAAGCAGCGGCAGACCTTCTGCCAGAGCGTTCCGCCGCTGAGGCGGGGCTTCCGGGTTTCGAACTTCGTCATCAAGATTGTCCCGTGAGCCATTTTAAAACCCCCTTCAATAAATTCAAGATATTATAATTATAGCATATCTATATAATTTGTCAACCCCAATTACCTAAAATAAAATGCCCCCACGAGGAATTGAACCTCGATCCCGGGTTCCGCAAACCCGTGCTCTGTCCATTGAGCTATGGGGACCTTGTTTTAAAATCCGCTTTTTTTCATCCAGATGTCGATAAGCGACTCCTGGTGTTTTTTTTCGGGAATAAAATTCAAAAGAAATTTTCTGATTTCCGTGGGACTCTCATCCGCTAGAGGGATGCGTAGGTACGGAAAGAAAGTTTTTCTGCTGCGCAAACTTAAGGTTTTTTCTAGGGGCGGATTGTAAAAAATCCAGAACGAACGCAGATGTTCGAACTCAAACGGCCTGTTATCAACCTCGATTCCTTTCTCATTGATTTTAAATTTAATCGTGCGCGGCGGCTTGTTCGCATAAATATAAAATGCGAAAAAGCTCATCAGCACCAGAACCATAAACAGATAGTTATCGGTTAAAAGCGCAAAAACACAAATCGCTATGGCGATAATTGCCGGGATTATAAACCATGATTTTGCTTTTTCTTTTCTTTCGTATTCGGGCGCTTCCCATACGAATTCTCTAAGCTCTACGGCTTTTGGTTCTTTTTTGTTGATTTTATCGACTTCCATTTTTTTCAAAGAATTTAACCATTAATAATTTCAGGATTCTTGAGAAAATAAACACGATTCCTACTTCTAGAGTAAGATAGGTTGCGGTTAAGAGACCCGTTGCTTCGTCGCCGGTTTTGGTATAGGAAAATTGATTCTTGGTCAAAAAGTTTATCAGATAAAGCACGGCGGTCATGATAATCCAGAAATACACGAAAAGTTCGCCCTTTCTTTGCCTTTTTGGTTCTTCTGCGGAATTATGGTCTAAAAAACGGATAGCTTCCTTGTGCAGAGAGTAAATTGCCAGGACGCCGATATAAAACAAAGAAATGCTTGTCGGCGGATATTCGTCGCGCGAGAAAAATTCGAGAAGCGTCATTAAAATAGCGAGGAGCGTGATACAAAAACAAATCCAGAAAAGGATATTGTTTATTTTTGTTTCCGATTTGATGATTTGTGCGGTCATGAAATAAAATTAATTTTTTAAATCGGAAGCGAGAGGATTCGAACCTCTGAGACCCTTGCGGGCCTACCGGTTTTCAAGACCGGCCCATTCGACCGCTCTGGCACGCTTCCATTATGCGAAAACAACTTGGTTTTTTCCCATTTTTTTTGCGGCGAAAACGGCCTTGTCCACTTTTTTGAAGATTTGCGTAGGAGTATATTTTGGGTCGGAAGAAATTACCCCGATACTGAAAGTGACGGGTAGTTTTTTTCGCGCATTTCTCAGGATTATTTCCGCTTTGTTTTTTGCCTGCTCGAACGTGGCTTCGTTTAAAATTATGGCGAATTCTTCTCCGCCCCAGCGGCTGACAATATCGAAATCCCGGACCGATTTTTCCAGGAACCTCGCAACCTTTTTCAGAACTTTGTCTCCGTGAAGATGGCCGAATTTATCGTTGAACTTCTTGAAATCGTCGATATCGATAAGTAAAAGGGAAAAATACTCGCGCCTCTGGCGTCTGCTCATGTGTTCGGCTGTCCATTTCACTTCCTTGCATGCGCTTTTTAAGAAATGCGCAAATGCGTGGCGGTTATAAACCTTGGTCAGGAAATCAATCGTGACCAATTCCTTCAATTTTTCGATTTCGTCTTTCAGTTCCGCGTTTTCTTTTTTGAGTATTTCGTCGTTGTCCATATACGGTTCGGAAGGGGTGGGATTCGAACCCACGAGGCCCCTTACGGGGCCAAGGTTTAGCAAACCTTTGCCTTAGGCCGCTCGGCCACCCTTCCAGATTTATGCGCTTAAATTACTTTTATATCCTACAATAAATTTTAACCTTTCGCAATCGTTACTGCCCATACTTCTTCGGCTCAAATTTCTTTTAAAGTTTTTTCACAAAAAATATTTATTATTCTGCGCTAATTTTATCTTATTAAAACAACCCCGACACAATTGGGTGTCGGGTTGTTTACATCTTAAACGGTTTTTTGGAAAAAACAGTTCAAGGAAAAATTTTTAAACCTACTTAACGATAACACTTATACTAGCCGCAGGAACAGCGCTTCCGCTTTTGATATTTTCCGAAACAATTCCGGTTGCCGTTACATCTATTTTATCTCCTATCTTTAAATCGCTAAGCGTAAGTTTGGTTTCTGTCGGTTGCGGAGGTTGCTTGCTGTTTGCAATTTCTTCTGCAGTGGGGAATACGGTTTTCGTTATTGTGGTACTGTCGGTGACCGCTACTTTTACCGTGTGACTCACAGGTGCTTTAGTCGTATCTTTTAATAGAATTAAAGCATCTACGGTCAGGGTATTTTTACCAATAGCCGTGATTGTTCCCGAAACGCCCCTGATGGTATCGCTGATTTCAACGTTCGTTATTGGTTCCGATTGTGTTGTTGGTGTTGTTGTGCCCGGTCCCTTTGAAGAGCCGACAATAATGACAACAACAGCAATCACAATCACCGCAATCACTGCGATTATGATTCCTGATTTCTTCATATTTTTATGTAAAAATATTGTTAATTATTATTAATACCTTAATTATAAATCAAGTGCATAATTAAAGCAATAATCCAATTATATCGCAGTCAAGAATTAAAGACAACAAAAGATTTTTTGACGATAGCGCAAAATCTTGTTATAATTCACTAAATTATGAAAATCTCCAAAGACATCAAGATTCTCTGGTTATACCTTCAAAAATACAAAAAGAAGGTCTATTTTTTAATTTTCATCGCTCTGATTTCATCCGCTATCAGCGCAATTGTTCCCTATATTTACGGACGCTTGGTTGATTTGGCAATCAAGCCCTCAACACAGATAAATTTGATTTTGGAGATTTTAGGCGCTTGGCTGTTTTTGACTCTGATTTCGAACTGGATAAATCGAATTGTGGATAGAGATGGTGCGGCCGTTGCGTCAAAATCCTCCAATGATTTGCTTGTGGAAATAGCATATCATCTTTTGAAGCTGCCAATGGGTTTTCATAAAGAAAAACGTATGGGCGAAGTTTTGCAACGGGTGGGCAGAGCGAGTGATTATTATGAGAGCATTGTTAATCAGGCGGTTTTTGATTTGGTTCCGGGATTTTTAAGAGTAATTGTCGCTCTGGTTATTTTGGCATCGGTAGAATGGCGGCTTGCTCTGGCGATTTTTGTTATGCTTGGGTTTTATCTTTTGGTTACCTTCGCAAAAACAAAACCGATTATGCAAAGTCAGAAAAAAATGAACAGAGCATATGAAAAAAGTTATGGCGACCTTTATAATTCCACTTTCAATATCCAGGTGGTAAAATCGAGCACTGCCGAGAATTACGAGAACAAAAGGAACATCGGCAATTTCGAGCGCATCGTCAAAAAAGTTCGGGATTTCATGAATGCCTGGTCAAGTATGAGCGCTTGGCAGCAAAGCATTATGGGATTCGGTTTTGTTTTTATTTTCGCTTTGGGGATATTTTCTCTGCGCGCGAATATGATTTCCGCGGGCGTAATGGTAATGTTTATCGGCTATACCAGTTTGGTAATGCAGCCAATAAGCCAGTTGAGTAATAATTACAGAATGATAAAAAGAGGAATGGTGGTAATCGAAAGAGCGTTGAAACTGTTGAAAGTCAATCCGGAAAAATATGCAGAAGGAAAAGAACTAGAACAAGTGAAAGGCAAAGTTGTTTTTCAAAATGTCAGCTTCAAATACAAAAAGAAACAAATGGTTTTAAGAGATATCGATTTTACGGTGAATCCCGGCGAGGTCGTGGCTTTGGTCGGAGAAAGCGGAGTAGGAAAAACCACTCTAATGGATTTGCTTTCGCGTTATATCGACCCGGTTAAAGGGAAAATATTGATTGATGGATATGATATTCAGGAAGTTAATTTACAGTCATTGCGAAAAAATATTGCTATTGTTCCGCAGGAAATAAGCTTATTTAACGATACCGTGAAAAACAATATTATTTACGGAAAAAGAAGCGCGAATATGAAAAAAATCATTGAGGTTGCCCAGGCTGCCAATGCACACGAGTTTATTATGAAACTGCCGAAAAAATACGAGCAGCTGGTCGGAGAAAGAGGAGTGAAACTTTCCACGGGCCAAAAACAGAGAATTGCCATTGCGCGGGCATTATTGCGCGACCCGAAAATATTGATTCTGGATGAAGCGACTTCTGCCTTAGATTCGGTTTCGGAAAAACTGGTTCAGGAAGCGTTAAGGCACCTAATTAAGGGGCGAACCACTTTTATTATTGCCCATCGTTTGAGTACGATTTCCCATGCCGATAAAATACTGGTGATTGAAAAGGGGGAGATTGTCGAGCGCGGAACTCACGAACAACTAATGAAAATTCAAAAAGGAATTTATCGTAATTTTTACTTGATGCAATCCGTTTCCGGCAAAGACCTTTTAGATGGCAAAAAAGTGTAATTTTTCGGGTTTTCAAACGTCATATATAGTAGCGGTAAAAGGCTTGACAGGCATATAGCTTTCATTGTATGTTAACGACATAGAATAAAAAGGTCAAAATGGCCTTTAATATAGATCTTTTACAACACGACATACAATAGGAGGAAAAGATGAAAGCAAATAAAAAAGTTTTTGTTGTCGCAACAAAGTTTTTTTTACGGCAGGAATCTTTCGGTGGTTTACTCTTTACGCCAATTACAGGAGAACTTGTCCAACTCAATAAACTTGCTTTTTATTTGCTAGAAAGACTTACTCGATATGGTAGTATAACGGCTAGAACCAAAGACTTGTCATTCTGGAAAGAACTACAAAAGAAGGATTTAGTGAAAGAGGTGAGTTAAAATGATTAAATATCTGAGCGCCCCTATATTTATCTGGTGGGATGTAACTTATGCCTGTAATTTACATTGTCGCCAGTGTTATTCAGCTGCCGGCAAACCACATCCTAACGAGCTTACGACTAGTGAGGCAAAGGCCCTTATTAAAGAAATGGCCGAAATGAAAGTGTTCTACATCTACTTTTTAGGTGGAGAGCCACTATTAAGAAAAGACATTTTCGAATTAGCCGAATATGCCAAATTGTGCGGAATATCTACAATGATGAGTACAAATGGTTGGTTTGTCACAGAGGGAATAGCTTCGCGCTTAGAAAAAGCGGGATTTATGCATATTCGAGTTAGTTTAGATGGAGCTTCGGCCGAGATGCACGATGCCATACGAGGCGCAAAGGGTTCTTTCAATAGAGCAGTGAGAGCAATAAAGATATTAAAGAATACATCAATACCGCGAGTAGGAATTTCTCCCACCGTTTTAGCTGATAACATTAATGAGATGTCGGAGCTAATAGAATTAGCCGTTGCTCTCGGTGCGAATGAAATGCAATTAGTGCAGCTTTGTCGGAGGGGTCGTGGCTTAAAAGCAAAACCAGCCAGTACATCTCAATTACTAAAGCTAAGAGAAGTATTTATAGATTACAAAACCAAGCTTGCGGGGAAGCTTGATCTTACGGCCACAGAAGGCATATCCATTGAAGATAATGCGACCAATCAGAACTCTTCTCTACCTGATTTCTGGGGTTGTCCGGCAGGGCGTAGTTGTTTGGCCATAGAGGCAGAAGGAACGGTTCAGCCCTGTATTCTTTATAGGGTTTCGGCTGGCAATGTTCGGGAGGGTACTCTCAGAAAAATTTGGCACGACAGTTCTTTATTTAAAGGAATGAGAACACCATCGAAGGAATGTTTAAGTTGTTCCTTTTCGAAGGTTTGTTCTGGAGAATGCCCAATAGATAGTTGCGTTGATCATGCTTTTCGTCGGCAATTTGCCGAATGTAAGAAGTTAGGAGGTGTGCTATGAAAAATAGCACCACAGAAAGACTCAATCGGGACAAGGATCGTCCCGAAATGAGATCTTTCACGCCGAAGGCCGCCTCACCCTGTTTACAGCAGGCTAGGCGGGAGTCGCAGTTTGGGGCCACCACCTCGTGGCGGGGTAACTGCGGTTGCACTTGTTTATGCCCCAACCCTCCTTCAAAATAGGAGGCACCCAACTGGGGGGTGCGTCAAAAACACCCCTCTTACTTTTTATGCAAAATTACATTAAAAAAGAAAAAATTATACTTAAGGGATCAGTAATTTATAGATTGAAAATTTTAGAAATCCAAGACCGTTTAAAGATAGATAACCCTATTTATTTCATAAGTAAATTTTGTAATCTTAGGGGTCCCCAAAAAATTTTTATAATTCATAAACCATTGAAATTTGCCGCCAACTTTGAACCGCCTCCATTCAATAAAATTTTATTAGATTTTCGTAATTCAATAAATTATATTTTTCTTTGTATCGCTCACGAATATACTCATATCCTATTAAGATACAATAAACAAATACCTTATCCATTCGAACAATCATTGGCAATTCTATTACAACTTACCTACGAAGATTCGGTGAATATCAGAAAATTTAAAAAGAATACAATTAAAGAATTAATGGAATATATGAATGTTTGGCAAGAAGGAAAGATATTATTTGAAAAATGGCCACTTTATATAAATTCATTAAAAAGAAGAAAAAACAAATATCGTAATATTTTAGATTGGTTAAGTTCAGTTCTTTAAAATAGAAAATAAATCACATCAGAAAGGAGGTGATAGACTTGCCATTAGGATTAGTGGTAATTAAGGCGGTTGGTAATCGTTGTAATCTGGCGTGCCGTTATTGTTGCGTTTCTAAAGAGGGGGATCGGTATTATATGCCGGACCAAACATTAAAACAGACAATTAAATCTATTTCTGTATTAAACCCATTGCCCATATTTTTCTGGGGAGGCGGAGAACCACTTCTTAGCGGGAGAAGGTTTTTTGAAAAGGTGATTAATTTGCAAGCCAAGTTTTGTAGGGATCACAATTTCATTAATAGTCTTCAAACGAATGGCATATTGTTAGATAACGACTGGATTGATTTTTTTAAGCAATATAATTTTCAGGTCGGTGTTAGCTGGGATGGTCAAGTGGAATCAGCTAGAATCACAATTAACGGAAGAATTGTTTCTGATGAAGTTTGGAATAAAATAGAATTGTGTCTGAAAAAAAATTTAAACTTCGGAATTATTACAGTAGTTACTAGGCAAAATGTTCAATATGTATCCGAGATCGCAAGAATTTTATACTCTAAGGGTATAAAAAACCTACTTCTTAAACCGTATATCGGAAATCTAAAAGATTTATCACTTGATTCTGCGGATTATGCTGTAGCAATGTGTAAATTGTTAAATTTATGGTCAAAGACAAAAGACAAAAACTGGATTATTGAACCTTTTCATTCTTTTATAGGGGTCTTGTCTGGTAGGGATCATGAAATGGCTTGTCAACTAACAAACGATTGCGGGAGTTTTCTAACAATTGAGCCTAATGGCGATATCACGTGCTGTGACTTTATTGCTCGAAGATTTAATTTCGGCAACATTAATGCAGTAAGCATAAACGACGTTTTCAAAAACTCGACCTATAATCACTTTATCGAAAAAGCAAAAAGTCGACCGAAAATATGTTACGATTGCGAATGGACTTATGC
>Ga0315282_10012820_pt1 | contig 12759 bp, 13 predicted proteins | sample YL17G07_20_MG_FD_203693 | JGI IMG/M metagenome (GOLD analysis project Ga0315282, IMG submission 203693) | Sediment microbial communities from Yellowstone Lake, YNP, Wyoming, USA - YL17G07_20 | ecosystem: Environmental > Aquatic > Freshwater > Lake > Sediment | place: USA: Wyoming | collected... | reverse complement strand
ATTGGGTATCCAGGCGCGAACGGCGTCCATTTGCTGTCCGAACATGCCCTCGGTAGCACCATAGATTTCCCTGATTGCCACGTCTCCGTAGAGCGCATTAAGCGCCGGCTGATAGCGCGTGTTGATACCGGCCACCGAACCCAGCGTCATTATTTGCGTCTTCCAGAGGTTCTTGGGATAGACGCCGTGCGCTTTCTTCAGGTACTTCCCGAACAGCAGAGCCGTCGGCGCTACGCCGCCCACGAGCGTCACATCCTCACCCTTGCACTTCTGGTAGGCAAGCTCGAAACGCGCTTCCCAGTCGCGGATGCTCTTCCCACCGCCAAGTGCATCGATGTCTTCCTGCACCGGCGCGTTCCTGATGGGCGTAAACGCCGAAACGTGCTTTACGTAAATGCCGGAGCTGTAGCCATATTCCAACTCTTTTTCGCCCGCCTTTACCTTACCCACCACCGAGGGGAAATTCAGGTTCAGGTTCACCCCATCGAAAAGGCTGTAGCGCTTGCCCTCCGCCACGAAGTTCATCATGGCACGACCCGCGCTGACCCGCGTGCGCATGTCCGTGGGCGTCATCGGGATGAATTTAGGCTCGTCGCCGGTGGTGCCGCGGGTAATTGCCCAGCCCACCGGGTCTTCATTGAGCAGAAGTTTAACCTCGCCCACCATCACTCTCCGGACCATCGGCTTCACGTCTTCGTAGGTAATAATAGGAAATGCCCGCCGGTACTCGCTGATATCAGCCACGTCGGCGGCGTGCCGCGCCCCGTAATCCGTCCGGGCGTAGATTTCCAGCAAACCTTTAAGGACTTTTTCCTGGGCGGCGGGCGGGTCTGCCAGCGCATCACGCCACGGCTGCAGCATCATCTCAAGGAATTGTGCCATCATCTGCGGGTCGCGCTGTTCCATGCTCTACCCCTCGCTGACTGCGTAATGTTGTCCAGCATCGATGCTGTTTTGAAACGATGCTGTTTAGTCTACAACTACTTGCCCAATATACGCAAGAAGACTGACCGAAATTAGGTAGAACCTTCGCTTGCGATTTTCCACGGATTTGCTATACTGGCGGGGCATTACATTCGACCTGATATTCGCTGTTCAGAGGAGGGAGCGATGGATTTTTCGTTTACAGAAGAGCAGAAGAAACGACGCGAAGAGTTTTACAGGGTCTGCGCTCAACTTGAGAAGGACAAGCCGCATGGTTTCTCCGGGCTGGAGAGCACCTACGATACCGAGGCGGGTTTCAATTACCACCTGCACTGCGCCCGGGAGTTCGCCAAACGCGGCTGGCTCTCCCTGTCATGGCCCACGGAATACGGCGGCACCGGCAACATGATGGACCGTGTGCTTTTCGCCGAGGCGCGCGGCTATCATGACATCCCCGGAGTCGATGTTTTCGGGGTGCAGATGCTGGCTCCCACTCTCCTTGCCTGCGCCAGCGAGGAAATCAAGCGCGAGTTCCTGCCGATGATAGCTTCCGGCGAGGTGCAGTGGTGCGAGCTGTGGAGCGAGCCGAACGCCGGTTCAGACCTGGCGGACCTCGCTTCCACTGCCATCCGCGACGGCAACGACTTCATTGTCAACGGGCAGAAAATCTGGACCACCGGCGCGCACTTCGCCCACTGGGGTTTCGGCGTGTTCAAGACAGCGCCCCAGGGCAAGAAACACCACAATATGTCTTTCATTCTGTTCGATATGAAGAAGCCGGGCGTGACCATCCGGCCTATCAAATACATGAACGACTTCCATATCTACAATGAGGTGTTTTTCGATAACCTGCGCGTACCCGCCAAAATCGTGGGGCAGGAGAATGAAGGCTGGGCGGTCGTCAATGTCCTCGCCGGCTTCGAGCGGTCGGGAATCGATGAAATCATGCGGATGCAGAGGGAGTTGGAGAACGCCGTCAAGTATTGCAATGAGACGAAGGTGGACGGCATACCTCTGGCGAAGAACCCGCTGGTCAGAAACCGGCTGGCGCAGATTGCCGGCGAGATTGAAGCGGCGCGCTGTCTGGCTTACCGCGTCGCCGACCTCCAGAACCACAACGAGATGACCCTGATGGACGCCTCGGCGGTTAAGGTCTTCACCAGCGACGTCGCCGAGCGTTTCGCCTCGCTGATGACTGACATGCTCGGTCCTTACGGGCAGGTCAAACTCTCCCGCTGGGCGCCGATGGAAGGCTGGTGGGAACGCATGTACCAGGAGCATTTCGTGCTGAGCATCTCCATGGGCACCAACGAAATCCAGAAGAATATCATGGCATGGTACGGGCTGAGCTTGCCCCGGATGCGGTAGGGAATAAGGCGGGAAGGAGAAGACGATGGACTTGAAACTGACCGAAGAACAGGAAATGCTGAAGACGTCCGTAAAGGACTTTATCGCGGCTGAATGCCCCAAGTCGAAAGTGCGTGAGATGCAGGAAGACAGGGTCGGGCATTCGCCCGAACTGTGGAAGAAGATGGCGGCGCTGGGCTGGATGGGCTTACTTATCCCGGAGAAGTACGAGGGCATGGGGCTATCATTCCAGGACGGCATGGTGGTCATGGAGGAGATGGGCAGGAATATACTGCCGGGCCCCTTCATGAGCACCTTTGTCGCCACCTTTGCCATAGTGGAAGCGGGCAGCGAGGCGCAGAAAAAAGAATTCCTGCCGAAAATCGCTCGCGGCGAAATGAAGCTGTCATTGGCCGATATGGAACCGAATGGCAAATTCGGCGCGGGCGGCGTGACACTGAAAGCCGCGCCCAAAGGCGATGGTTTTGTTCTGAACGGCGCCAAGATGTTCGTGGAAATGGCGAACGTGGCTGATTACCTGGTCTGCCCGGCGCGCACAAAAGAGGGCGCCAACTCAGAAGAGGGCATCTCCCTGTTTCTGGTCGACATGAAATCGCCGGGGATTCTCTGCGAGGTGGTGCCGACCATCGCCATGGACAAGCTGTGCGAGGTCAAGTTTGAAAACGTCTCTATTCTGCACCAGGCTCTCCTGGGAGAAAAGGACAGGGGTGGGGTAGCACTGAAAAACACCCTGCGCAAGGCGGCGCTGGCACGCTGTGCCGACTCGATAGGCGGGATGCAGGCGTGCATCGATATGACGGTGGCTTACATGAAGGAGCGCGTGCAGTATGAGCGGCCCATCGGCGCATTTCAGGCGATACAACACATTGTCGCCGATACCTGGATTGCCATGCAGACCGCCCGCTACCTGGCTTACGAGGCTATCTGGCTGGAATCAGGCGGCCAGCCCGCGGACAAAGAGGCTTCCATGTCTAAGGCTTATGTCAATAACGCCTACAAACTCGTGAGTAAGTGGGGCATCCGGCTACACGGCGGCATAGGAACGAGCCGCGAGCATGACGTTTCGCTGTACTACCTGCGTGCGAAAGCGGCGGATACTGCCTACGGCGGCGCCGATTATCACAACGAACTTGTGGCGGACAAAATAGGGCTGGTTAAGTAGCTTCGCAGGCAGCCAAACCAAGCGTGGATTTCTCCCCCTTGGCAAAGGGGGAAGCGGCAGACGGCTGCCGTAAAGGGGGATTTTCTAAATCCCTCTCGACGGCAGCGTTCTGCCGTATCTCACCCGTATCATGCACGGGGCAAGCTCTTTGCAAAAGGGAGAAGCTCTCGCCATGCAATGGGTTATGGCTCTCCCCTCTCCCTCGAGGGGAGAGGGTTAGGGTGAGGGTGAAGGTAAGCAGCGTGGTTACAGCTCCTTTACCATATAGTCGCCGCGGCTTGAATATCCCTCCGCCCGGTAATATTCACGGGCGCCCACGCCGCTCAGCACCAGTAGTTCCGGGGCTTTGAATTCGTCGCGGACAATCTTCTCAGCCTCGTGGAGAAGTGCCTTCCCCAGCCCCTTGTGCTGTGCAGAGTCGTCATCCTGCTGTCGCAGGGGCACCTCAGGCCCGTAAACATGCAGTTCCCTTATGATAGCGGTCATACTCCCTGCCACCCCACCCAGCGCGGGCACCACTTCCGCTTGTATTCTCAGCCGCAGCAGTCCGTAAAGCGTCCCGCGCTCATCCTCAAACGAAAGAAAAACCTCACGGCCGCCGGAGGCTTCATAGTCCAGCCGCTTCAGCGAGGGCTCACTGCTCTGCATTCCGTCGCGCTGGCGGTGCCCGAACTCGCGACAACGTATACAATGACATTCCGTGCCCTTTTCACGCATCCTCTGCTTCACCGGCCCCCGCAGGGAGTCTTTCATCCCCGCTGTTATGAACTTGACGGGAATATCACGCAGGACGCGGGAGATGCGCACGTATGGCGGCACCACCGCCTTAATCTCCGCCACCAGGTCAATCATCGTGGCGTTATCATTGGGGCGGTAGCGCCCGTCCGCGTACCACTTTTCCAGTTCGGTGCCTTGCACCACCATGGTCGGGTAGATTTTCAGTCCGTCGGGCCGGAAGCGTGGGTCTTCAAATAGCATGCGCGACATTTCGAGGTCGTGAGCGGGCGTGGAACCGGGCAGTCCGGGCATCCAGTGGTAATGAACCTTGAAACCGTGCTGTTTCAACAGGCTGGTCGCTCCGACAACCTCCTCAATCCCGTGCCCGCGCCGCACCAGCCGGAAAATCACGTCATCGAGCGTCTGAACCCCAATTTCCACCCGAGTCGCCCCGAACTCTAGCATGCGGTTGATTTCCGCCTGTCCGCAATAGTCGGGCCGCGTCTCAATGCACAAACCCACACACCGCGACGTCGCCCTTTCGTTAAAGCGCTTTGCCTCTTCAAGCCCGGCCGATTCCGCACCGTTCAGGGCATCGTAGCATTCTTTGACGAACCGGTACTGGTAGTCGAGCGGCGTGGCGAGGAAGGTGCCGCCCATGATAATCAGCTCAACCTTGTCCACGGGGTGACCCATCTCCGCCAGTCCCCTGATGCGCACCGCCACCTGCCGCCGCGCGTCGAAGCCGCACTCGCGCCCCCGGAGCACCGCCGGCGATTCCGGCGTGTAGCTCTGAGGGGTAGCGGCATAGGTGGGACAATACACACAGCGACCGGGACACGGCGCCGGCTGTGTCATGACAGCCACGGGCGTCACGCCGGAGATGGTACGGGTAAACTTTCTCAAAGCAGTGCGCGGTTTCTCCATCGCACTACCAGTCTAGCAGAGTCAGGCAAGACGCTCAAACGCAGACCTCATTCAACTTTCCCCGCGTGCCTGTGATATACTACGTCAAAATGTTGCAGGCACGTCAATGACCGATGACCTCCGTGAGGTGTTCGACCGCATAGCGCCGGCGTGGTATAACTTCCGCCACCGCACCATCTTCCGCCGTGAACTCGAGGCACTGGCAAAAGACTGGCGGTCCGGCAGACTGCTCAATATCGGCTGCGGACACGGCGCCGATTTTGCACCCTTTGCCGGGAGTTTTGAGCTCCACGGCATCGATTTCTCCCGCGAGATGCTGAAGCTCTCCATCAAGTACGCGGACAAGTACGGCTTCCAGGTCAACCCGGTGCATGCAGATGCCACCTCCCTGCCCTATGCAGACAGCGCCTTCGACCATGCCATCGCCGTCGCCACATTCCACCATCTGAAACAGGAACAAAGACCGGCGGCTTTCCTGGAATTGAAACGGGTGATGAAACCCGGCGGCTCGGCTTTCATCACCGTCTGGAACCACTGGCAACCCCGGTTCTGGTTCCGGCCCCGTGAGATAATGGTGCCCTGGCGGACGCGGGAGACTACCCTCTACCGCTACTACCACCTGTTTACGTACGGAGAACTGGCGCGGCTTGCCAGACGCACCGGGTTCTCAGTGGTCAGCATTTTCCCCGAAAGCGGCTATCATTTTCCGGTCCCGTGGTTTTCCCGCAATATCTGCCTTGTGGTGAAAAAACCGCCAATTGACGCTTGATTTGCGCAAAAGTGGTATACTGGAAAGTACAGAAACAGGAGGTCGCACGCACCGATGTTGACCAAAATCAAGTGCCCCAAGTGCAACACTGATGGCACGTTCTCCCTTTCCGACCCGATTTTTGACGGTCCGTACAAGTGCTGGAAATGCCGCGAACTGTTCCACGTCAGGATTGAACATAACGTCCTCAAGTCCTGCGAGCCTATGTCCGGAGAGGAACTCGAGCAGTTCCAGCAGGCCGAGGCGTTGAAAAACAAATTCCGGCGGGGCGGCTAGACTGCAAGCCGCAGCGACCCCCTTCTATCTGAAGGAGTATGCTCATGCCTGTTGTTATCGTTGAGATGTGGGAAGGGCGTACCATCGACCAGAAAAAGCAACTGGTGGAGGGCATCACAGCCGCGTTCACCAAAATTGGTGTGCCTGCCGAAGCCCTGCACATCATCATGCGTGACGTCCCCAAGCATAACTGGGCAACCGGCGGCAAGCTGGCTTCCGAAAAATGACCGCTCTTTGGGGAATTAGCGAGGTAATTAGATGAATTCCGGTGGATGGTTTGTACTGCTTTCGGTGGCAGTGGTGCTGCTTCTGTTCAGCCTCATACGCCGGCGTGGCGGTCCCGCCAAGTACCCTGAAGTAGTCCAGTTTATTCTCTATGACGTCAAGCTGAACCAGGTGCTGGTGGAGACGTTCAAACAGCGACCCAAGCCAAAAACCTTTGAGACCACCAACTGGGCCATGAACAAAGCCAAAATAGGCTTCCTTTCCGAGACGCTGAAGAAACTGCTGAAAGACACTTTCGCAACGATTGACGGCTTCAACGGCGAAATCAAAGCCGCCAAAAAGGCTAAATCGGAATCATTCAGGAATCTCGACCTCACCGGGCTCAAGGAAATGCTGGATGAGTGCCGCAAAGAGCTTGAGGACTGGATGATGACAAACGTGGGGCAGAAAGAACTGCCTCCCAAATACCCTTCGCTTTCGAGCTTCTTCTTCGGCGAACGCTAAGCCGGCCTCACGTTCTGCTTTTCTATTTCAAAACGCGGGCGTCCCAATTTGCTTTCGTGGGCTTCCCTTAATTGCCTGAGCCTGTCCCTTGACTCCGCCGAGCCGATGTAGTCCGTGGTCATGATTATTGCATCCTCACGGTTATCAAGGTAATAACCTTTGCGGATGCCCACGTTTTTGAAGCCGTATTTCACGTAGAGGTTCTGGGCAATGGTATTGGAGACACGCACTTCCAGAGTTAGAATGCGAGCTTTATGCTGCTGTGCCAGGTCGAACAGCGCCATCAGCAGGACTTCGCCTACGCCTTTGTGCCGGTACAACGTGTGCGAGGCGATGCTCATGATGTGCGCCTCGTCCGCCAGAATCCACATGCCCGCGTAGCCAAGGATGCGCCCTTGCGGCGCTACGGGTCCGTCTTTCCTGTCGCCAAACAGGTTGCGGAACCATTCCAGGACTCCGCCGTGACGATTATCAGAGGCCGCCTTTGGCGCTACGGCAGACACCAGGGGAGAATCCTCGCAGGCGGTTATGTAGTACGCCAGACGGTTATCAAGCTCGCGGGTGAAGTTCGTGGGCGGCCATTCTGTGGGAAAGGCTTCCCGGTCAATTTGGGCAATCTGGTCTACGTCATCGCGGCGCATGAGCCGTACGTACATCGCTCCTCCCTCTCCAAACAAAGATTCTAACATAACAGGGGACGTCAGAACACACGGAGGACGTGCGGGCGCACGGGCAACTCTGTGGAATTTGACCTTCGAACACGGAACCCTACGGCCGTAGGGTTTGTGTTAGAGGGGGCGCCAAGCCCCCTCTAAGTGAACCTGTCCCTTCCCCGCGGGAAGGGATAAGGGATGGTACAGACCGGGTACAATGGTAACAAAATAGACTGGGCACATAGGTAACAGATAAGGTTTAGGTAGGAGGTACTACCGATGCCTTGGAAGGAGCTCAGTGCCTTGGACAACAGAACCCGGATGATAAACGAGTGGCTCAGCAAAGAATTCACGATAGTCGAATTGAGTGGGCGCCACGAAGTCAGCCGAAAAACCATTTACAAATGGCTTGAGCGGTATGAAAATCAGGGGATAGAAGGATTGGAAGAGCAATCACGGGCACCCCGCAATCATACAAATGCCACACCCGAAGAACTTGTCAACGCCATATTAGACATGAAAGTTAGAAAGATGAACTGGGGACCCAAGAAAATACTTTCAAGATTAAGACTGGACCAACCTGCGGTGAAATGGCCTGCCGACAGCACCGGTAACGAGATATTAAAAAGGTATGGGTTTGTTAAAACGAGAAAATACCGGCAGCATACGCCGCCATACACCTCACCGTTTCTAGGATGTGATGCCCCTAATGTGACCTGGAGCGCTGACTATAAAGGACAATTCAGGATGGGTAACGGCAGTCTGTGCTATCCACTAACAATATCAGACAATTACAGTCGGTATCTCCTCGATTGTCAGGGGCTAACAAGACCCAAGTTTGAGCAAACTAAACCTCGTTTTGAATGGGCATTTCGAAATTTCGGGTTACCACAGGCAATCAGAACTGACAATGGTGTTCCTTTCGCTTCTACGGGGCTTGGTGGCTTATCCAGATTATCGGTCTGGTTTATCCAGCTTGGTATCAGACCCGAAAGGATATTATCAGGATGCCCTGAGCAAAATGGTCGCCATGAAAGAATGCACCGGACTTTAAAGCAGGAGACTGTCAGTCCGCCAAAAAGGAATATGAGGGAACAGCAAAGAGCTTTTAATCAGTTTCGGAATGAATACAATCATGAGCGACCTCATGAAGCCCTGGAACAGACACCACCGGTCTCTGCTTACCGATCATCACCGAGGTCGTTTCCCAGGAAACCACCAAGAATTGAATATGATTCCGATGTAACTTTGCGTTTTGTCCACAATAGGGGTGAAATCAAATGGAAAGGAACCAAGGTATATTTGACCGAGGCGTTAGTGGGTCAATACGTGGCTTTGACCCAGACGGATAACCAGCTGTGGAAGGTTAAGTATAGCTTCTACCCCATCGGATTCCTGGATGAAGTGACTATGAGAATGAAAAGATATTAATAAGTGTAACCTATGTCCCCGTTTGCACAGATGGGGCGCCGTGTACAAAATTCCCGTTGCATAGCGTTCTCCTTATTTGTGGTCTTGCGGGGCAGTCGCCACATGACTGATTTCGCCCGCAAGGAAATACATGAACGGCCTTTATTAGAGCCATTTGCGCTGCGTCGCATATTACTTTTGCCTGCATTACCTCGGAATTTGCCGGCCACCGCCGGTCACCACCCGCACTTAATTTGTTACCTATCCTTTGCCTCATGCCCACGTTATAATATATGCATGGGGTAAAGAACCCCGGACTTACAGGGTTTGGCATACGGGAAGGGGAATTTATCCAGTGCAGGATGAACACGACCTTGTCCACCGGGCATGCCGCGGGGACAGGGAGGCTTTCTCTCAGCTATACGAAAGCCATTTCGATAGAATTTACCGCTACGTGGTAATTAAAATAGGAAACAGAGTCGAGGCGGAGGATATGACCCAGCAGGTCTTCGTGCGGGCGTATGAATCTATTGGTTCCTACAAACAGCAGGGCGTTCCTTTTAGCGCCTGGCTCTTCCGCATCGCTCACAACCAGATGGTTGACTTCATCCGCAAGCAGAGCAAAAGGCCCACGGTCCAGCTTGACGAATCACTACCGGTGATGAGCGATAGCAACCCCCAGCAGGAGGCAGAACTCAGGCTCAATATCGAACAGGTGGCGGTGGCGGCACGCCAGCTGACTAAAGCCCAGCGCGAGGTTATAAGCTTGCGTTTCGCCGGCGGCCAGTCAATTGCAGAAGTCGCCCGGACTATGAGCAAGAGTGAGGGGGCAATCAAAGCTCTACAGCACAGCGCAATACAGGCACTGCGCAAGACCCTAAAAGCAGGCACACACGATGGAAAAATCTAACAAAAAACTCGATATCATATTCGACGAATGCCTCGACGGTATGTTGACCGGACAGGTAACGCTGGAACAGTGCCTCAAAAAGTACCCAGACCAGGCAGCGGAACTGGAACCACTGCTCCGCACCGCGCTCTCCGTTAATAATGCCGTCGCCATTCAACCCAGCCCCGAGGCGAAATCCCGCGGGCGCTACCAGCTTCAACTGAAAATGGCGCAGGCGGGCAAACCGCGGCGCAGCCCCATCTTCGGATGGCAGCCGCGCTGGGCGGTAGCGGTCATGACCGTGATGCTCGTCTTCACGCTCGGCGGTGGCACGGTGCTGGCGGCTGACTCGAGCATGCCGGGCAGTCCTCTTTATCCTGTCAAAATTGCCACGGAGAACGTCCGCGTCAAACTCGCCCGCTCCGATGTCCAAAAGGAAGCAATCCTGGCAACCTGCGCCGACCGGCGCGTGGCGGAAATCGCCCACGTTGTCGCCAAAGGCAACGTGGATACGCAGAGATTGGAATCAGTGGCGGCGCGCTACATCAGCCAGGTCGACCGGATGAGCGGCATGATGACTGCGGGTGACCAGACGGTTACGGTGACCGGCGGCATGGGCATGATGACGGCGACTGCCACACAACCTGCGGCGGCGCCCCAGCCGGAAGCGACGACCCCGCCGGCGCTGGCCGCTACCCGGAAGCCCGCTGATAAGACGGAGAAAGCCCAATCGCAGGAATCCACCCCACCGCAGGCGACTGCCAACCAGCAGGACGACGAAATAGAACAGCTTAAGGTCAGAATTATCGCTTACGGCATCAGCCATCCAGGGCAAATCGAAAAGCTCCTGAATGACCCCAAGGTGCCGGAGCAGGCGAAATACGCGCTGCGCAGAATGCTCCAGGACGCCAGGGAAAAGTACCCGCAGGCGATAAAGAATCTGGAGAACCAGCAAAAATCCTCGGGAAAAAACAGGGGCGGGGACTAACCCCGGCGCGGCTCGCCCGTTATAGCAATTAGAGATATAGAGATTGGGGCGGCACTGGAAAGGCCGCCGGTTTCAAGGGAAACAGGTGATAGGGCAAAAATGAAAACAAAATGGTTACTCGCCGGCGCGGCCGCCGTCCTGGTACTTGCAGGACTGTTCCTGTATGGTTGTGGAGGTGTTAACGGCGCGTCTGCGCAACAGACCGGCATCTGGGTTACCGGCGAAGGCAAAGTGGAAGCCGCCCCCGATATCGTTACGGTGCAACTGGGCATAGTGGCGCAGTCAAAGACGGTGGCGGATGCCCAGAGCCAGGCAAACGCCGCCATGGCACAGGTGATGAGCGCCCTCAAGACAAATGGCGTGGCTAACGAAGATATCCAGACCCGGTATTTCAATATTCAGAAGGTCACACGCTGGGATAACGACACACAGCAGGACATCACCATCGGCTACAGTGTCACAAACCAGGTTACGGTCAAAATACGCGATGTGGCGAAGGCCGGTTCCGTCATCGATGCGGTGGTGCAGGCGGGGGGCGACCTCACGCGCATCGATAGCATCAGCTTCTCCATTGATGACCCTATCACTTTCTACGACCAGGCGCGTGAGAAGGCGATGGCAGATGCCGCTGATAAGGCAAACCAGCTGGCGAGACTATCCGGCGTGAAGCTGGGTAAACTCACTTATGTGACCGAAAATAGCACGCCAGTAATCCAGCCGCCATCGCCCGTATATGCCAAGACGGCGGCAGACAGCACTGGCACCCAGATAAGCCCGGGACAGCTTGAAATCATTGTTGATGTGCAGGCGGCATACGCTATACGCTAAACAGCGTTTGATATATAATACGATAAGAAAGAGAGGTGACAGCAAGTGTCAAAGAAATGGAAACTAATCCTGGCAGTGGTGGCAGCGGTGGTGGTGCTGTCGCTGGGAGCCGGAGCAATTGCCCTTGCCGCCGATGGCAGCCAGCCAACGACAACGAGCAACCCGCTACTCGCAAGAGTGGCTCAGATACTGGGTAACGGCACTACTGAACAGCAACTGACGGATGCCCTCAAGCAGGCACGCCAGCAGGTAGTGAGCGAAGCCGTCACGAAAGCGCTTGACAACGCCGTGACCAACAACGTCATTACCCAGTCCGAAGAGGGCGCCATCAAAACCTGGCTCGCGCAACAGCCTGACCCGGCAAACAAGGACGCCATGAAGGCATGGTGGGACCAGAGGCCGCAGGTAGCCAATTCCAGGGTGTACCAGAGATTTCTGGGTGCGCGCGCCAGAATCATGCGGTACGGCTATTGCTTCGGTTACCAGGCCGCTTTGGGCGCGCCGGTGATACAGAAAGCAGCGGCAATACTGAACATCGATGAGCAGACGCTGGTGAACGCATTCAAACAGGCGGCACAGGAGCTTCAGGGGCAGAAAGTTCAGCAGGCGCTGGACAATGCCGTCAAGAACGGCAAGCTGACCCAGGACGAAGCCAACCAGATACAGACATGGTGGTCGCAGAGACCGGCCGCGCTGGATAAGGTTGCCCCGGGGCTGGGAATGGGGCGGATGGGTGGCTTTTGCGGGCCGCGCGGCGGCATGCGCTTACAGGCACCTAATCAGCAACCAACACAGACCACACAGTAAGGCGCACAACTTCTCAATCGAAGCAAAGAGGCTCGCTTTCAGCGAGCCTCTTCTGTTTTCTGTCTGCCGCGGATGTCAATGCACCTGGAACTCGGTGCCTTTTGGCGCGGTCGCTGTCCGCCCGTCTTTCAAGGCTTGCCGCAGGATGGCGTCCTCGCGGGCTGTGTGTGCATCAATTAACTCGTGGAGCCGGTGAATCATCCGTCCCAATTCGCCCGCGTCCCGCTCTGCCTCTTCCGGTGTTCCCAGCGTCTCCGCCATACGGGTAATGAGCGCCAGCGCTGATTCAGCTTCCTTGCGGATTGCTTCGTG
>Ga0315282_10012819_pt1 | contig 12761 bp, 10 predicted proteins | sample YL17G07_20_MG_FD_203693 | JGI IMG/M metagenome (GOLD analysis project Ga0315282, IMG submission 203693) | Sediment microbial communities from Yellowstone Lake, YNP, Wyoming, USA - YL17G07_20 | ecosystem: Environmental > Aquatic > Freshwater > Lake > Sediment | place: USA: Wyoming | collected... | reverse complement strand
CACGTCCGGTGAAGAACAACTTCACCAGTTGGCCCTCAATCTGGTCACCCTGCCGGATGGAAAGCTGGCTAAAATTACCGATTTAACCTCCCCCAAGACCGAACTGGGCCCCAACAGCGCCCCGGGAGACCCCGGATTTGAGGGGGCGCGCGCCATCACCGAGCATAATTCCATTGCCTGGTCTCCGGATGGACGCAAGCTGGCTTTCATTGGCTTTATGGATGGACCTGCCGCCAATGTCTATTTATACGATACCACGACCCAGAAGATCAAACGCGTCAGCCAGGATATGGTTAACAATAATTACGATGTCTCCTGGTCGCCGGACGGTCAATATATTCTTTATTTTGGCGCCGAAATGTTCGGCACAGGAGCCGGAATGGAAGTGAAGGGAGTGTGGACGGCCTCCAGCGACGGCAGTAAGACGAGCTTGCTATATAAACCCACAGCCAGTTCAGGGGAAGAGCTGTGGGGCTGGCTGCCACATTCACACCAGGCGCTGCTCTCAAGCTGGAGCCCGGCCTGCGGAAGTAATAATTTACGCCTGATGGACGTGAACAACGGCCAAATAGGCATTTTGTTTAAAGATTGTATTTACAGCGTAGCTATCAGTGACCAGGGAGATATTATCTATGGGGATAAGCAAAACATCAATATGATTAAAAACGGTAGTAACAAAGCCAAACCTGTTATCCTGGGCCAGGCCAGCCAGCTCTTATGGAGTCAGGACAGCTTTACTTTTATTGTCTATTATGACGATAGTCAATTGATGACTTATGCGGATAATCAGGGCGAGGTTTACCAGCAAAAAGCGCCCCAATCCGGCTCCCTATCATCGGTGGCAACCTACGGGCTGATCTGGGCCTGGAGCTATTATGACAAAAAACAGCCGGGAGTCTGGATCAGCGGACCGGGGTTGGAAACCAAACAGATTTATCAAAATAAAGCTTATGCCCCTGCCTGGAACCCGCACAACAATCTGCTCTTTTTCGGCGAGAACCAGATTTACCACGCCAGCTTCCCCGACTATACGGATGTCAATGGCGTGACCACCTTTGAGGAAAGTGTTCAGGAAGTGAAATGGATGCAGTGGCCTGAATAAACAATTTAGCATTCTCATCCATTTTGGATCAAAGACAAACATACCCATTATCACTGCTCACAAGGAGCGACTGCGCTGCGTATGCGAAGCACACTTCGTGCCTGACGGGCATCATGATGAACGCGAAGCGTGCTACGCGAGCTGATTTTGTTATCTAGTCCATAAGTTCTATTTTATCACGACATTTTCCATGAAAGAATAATCCAAATTTCTCCAATGTTGGATTTTATTGGCCCTATTTTTCAGAATAAACGTTCTGTAAGTTCTTACTTCGTTCAAAGCAAACGATTATAGATAGGGTTGAGAGACCCTAAAGTGAACGTGGGGGTATCGTTCACAGTGGGCAGCATCAGCGGAACGGATAGTTAGACACCCTCAGCAAGCCAAATGCAATTGGCACTTTTCTCTCCTGACTACAATTAATAGGTGAGAGTGTCTGTCAACCGCAGATGGTCTTACCAGGAATGTGCAAATCCAATCTTTCAGGTTAATCGTCGAGAGTCTGTTTGAGGTCGATTATTCTGAATCGTAACAAGGACCGCCATAAGGCTGCGGAGGCAGAGCTACCAGAGGTGGAATGTCACGTACAAATCTTTGTCGATATTGGTAATTCAGGTCGGTAACAAGAGATTGCATATTGCCCAAGGCTGTAGCTGGCGAGCAACTTATGCCGATGTCAAGATCACCAGTCAACAAAGCATTATCTAACCAATATTGGACTCCATAAGTGCTAAGATTGTTCACATCATAGTTTGAATCACATCCTGCAGGGTCATCGGGATTGGGAAATGCAGGGCAACCGTTTACATGACCAAAATCGCCATCCATATGCCGAATTTCATGAGCAAAATATGCAAGCGTATTCCATAGGCCGGTCCAATCTTGCTTATATTTACGTTGCTCATCCGATTGAATCGACTGGACTAAATAGCGCTTACCTTCAATCAAGTCACAGCAATATAATTGACCAGGTTCTGTTACGATATTAATTCCGCTGATCCTTGACGTCATCCAAGAAAAAAGGTTCATGGATGTCCAGGGGAGATAGTTTGGCGTTCCTGTGTCCAGATAATATGCAATTCGCATAACCTGGACGGTTATCAATTCGTTCGTAAAGTCATTGATTGGCATGTCGGTAAAAGTATTAGAGCAAGGAATATCACCGACAGGGCTACCGTCTTTGAGAATAATAAAACTTTTTCGAAGGATTTCATAGGCGGGGTCTTCGTTAGGGCATTTCTTTACAAACTCGACTATGTTGGATATATTTGTTCTCAGATATGTCGTGGATGAGCTGTCAAGAGCAACAGGACTCGGAGAAGTTAAAGGACTTAGCGTGGCGGTGGGGGTAAGAGATGGAGTAAAGATAATCGTACTCGTCGGGAATAGTGTAGGAGTGAATGACGGCTGAATGGTTCGGGTTTTGGTTGGAAGTTGGACTTCGGTGGTGTCATTTTGAGTCACCTTCGTTGCTGACAATGTCAATGTGGCCTTATTGTCAACAGTGTGAATGGCATTGGAGTCTGGTAGGTTGCATGCAGTTGCCAAAGAGATTACTATAATGAGCATTACAAATCGAATACAGGCAATGTGATAAGCCATTAGAATTCGTCTCCTTTGCATCCAAGCCGTAAATACCGATAGATGATTAGATAATTATATGCCTCTTCTTAATTCCAGAGTTACTGGCGCAAGTAAATGCTGGAGATAAATCCTGGGAGGCATTTATGAATATCGAGACAGAAATTATGTTCGTTTTTGAAAAACCCTGTTTGAGTTGAAGGCAATTATGTAGGGGGTTGAGAGATCCTAAAAGTGAACGTGGGGTATCGTTCACAACCACTGAATAGCTGGTCCTGGATGTAGATCGATCAAGGCGATCATGGCGGTATCCATGAGCAGGCCTAGACCCCGTGTCATCTGGACAGTATGCTCCTTCTACAAGGTATTATTTTCCAGGAGGTTGATTAAAGGGTCGAACAGCCCCGGTATACCATCATATATGGCGTGTTCAAGTCAAAATGATCGTCACAGTTCAGACGATCCACCAGGGACTCGAATATCATAACCCTGAACCCAAATGGTTTTATACATAGGTGATGGTATGTATACTGTATGCCCTCATCTTTTTCATTCGCGTCACCCTGACCCTCTACGAGGATAACCCGAAAAATAAAAATACGCCCTCCAACCACGCCCGGATAAACGGGACAAAATGATAGGCTATCATCCCTAAGATCGCCCCCCCCAATATGGAGATTACCCAGCTTACCCCGATTAGAAAAAAAATCCAGATTGTCTGGTAGAAGCCCTGCCGTTCATTCGCCTGGTTCTTCATTTCCTGCCCCTTTCTTTTCGTCTTCAAGTAACAGAACCGCGTTATCTGAGATAATTATATATATCTTTGATACAAATACCAAGTGAAGCGAAGACTGTGTCTGTCCCAAAAATGGTTGGTGACTTTTTGGCCGCCAGCCATGAGGTAAAAAGTATTAGAGCAACCGCCATATATGCTGGTTTTTCTATACATAATAAAAAACCCACCGGTTATGGAACAGACATGAACGACCAATATTCCATCTGTAAAGTGTGAAGAAGCTTATACCCCCGTAAACATCTGTTCTCCTGTCGAGCTAAATCTTCATACCGACATTGATATATTCTCTCATCAGTACTCATCTGTTCTAAAATCGTGAAAGTGTAGTCGTTGGTCGTCTTTTATGGCATATCTAATATTTGGGTTATTTTGCCCTATTTATCAGAATAATGTGTCCCACTACTATGGTTGGAACTTTGAATAAAAAGACAGTTCACCCCATTCACAACGGAACTGTCGCCTTCCAGGCCGTAAACTAGAAGCAGCCCCGTGATTGGGTATGAATTATAGACCTCTAACTATGGCGGCTATAAGCAAGAGTGCTGCAGCAATCAGGGCAAGCCAGAATGCATAAGGGGCGGCTACAGCTAGTGTATTTGTAAAACCGAGAAGTGCGAGTACAGCAAGCGCTAGAGCTACGAACCAGGTAACCTGTTTCGGTGGGGATAGTTTCATCTTGTTCCTCCATATGTCGCCAATTTATATTAAATTCCATTAGTACAACCAATCCATTGCCCAATAGTTATAACCCTTATATGGGTGAAAGATGCGCATTTTCGATTCAGTAAACCAGCAGGAGGAAGCTTCCGAGAAATTGGATGAATTACTCATCCCAATTGATATCGGGAAAGAAATCAACAGCGTCAAGGAACAAAAAAACCTCTATAACGCAGCAGAGAAATAATAATTAATCTGTCAATAAATCGAATAGCTATAAAGTAGCTATAAAAAAGCGCCTTCATATGGTGAAGGTCCTCTTTTACCACCATATCTTGGGGTATTATGAGGTGCTACCCCCATATCCAGATGATCCACCAGGGACTTGAACCCTGAACCCACTGATTAAGAGTTCCGAGAGCCTGATTATTACCCGTATATATGGGTGCAAGAGGGCATAACACTGCTGTATATGGCGTATAAACGGTTGATTGAGGCATAAGAAGTTGAATGATTTGAAGTGGGTTGCAGTAGTGTTGCAGTAGTTTTCCCCTATCATTTTCTAATAGGTGAACACCTGTTTGGTACAACTTTGGGGAAAAGTACCGTAGCCTGCTGGATCGCATACATGAGATTATGTCCATAAATGAAGAACAGGGAATAAAGGGATATATATGGGATATCCTTCTACACCTCTACACTTCTACACTTCTCAGTGTCTGTTTCAGATGCTATACCAGCTGGTGGGAGACAAGTTGATCTCCATCAGCCAGGCAGCCAGTTTAATCAATTTCCGTCCCAATTTTCAACTGATGGCTGCCATGAACCCATGCCCGTGTAGTTAACAATTACGGCGAATTAGTTATTTCCAGGAAATGGGTGCAATATACCTCAAATCCTCACTATAATAAAATGGAATAAACGATATTTAGGTTCTTGGCGAGCCAATAACGCATTTTCTGAAGACCTCTCTGGCGAAGGGACAAACACAATAAGATGAGTCTTGAATCGCGGGCAATTTTCTGGTACAGTAATTTGTGGGACGGTTCAATTCATCTGATTCGCAAGGAGAAAAAACTATGAAAAAACCTCTGTTTATTTTGATCCTAGTTTTGGTTTTGTCGTTGTCACTCGTTGGGACTGCGCAGGCAATCACCAAAGGTGGGCCTGACGGGGACGCCCACCCGTATGTGGGGCTGCTGCTCTTCTATGACGGGACCGGTTACTGGCGCTGCACGGGCTCCTTGATCGCCCCCCAGGTTGTACTGACTGCCGGGCACTGCACCGATGGAGCCATCCATGCCTGGGCCACCTTTGCCACTCACGTTGACCGCGGAACTCTGCCGATCGATCAATGGCTTTCTTCCGGCCTTTTTATCATCGGAGAAGCTCACACCGCGCCCAATTTTTGCATTGGCTGCTCGCCTGGACTGATCGGATTCGATACCCATGATGTGGGTGTTGTCACGCTGGATCAAGCGGCGAGTGTAACGCAGTTTGCCGCCCTTCCTTCAGAGGGCTTTGTTGATACACTAACGATGAAAACGACCGTCGACCTGGTGGGATACGGCGTTCAGACCCGCGTGGTTGGCGGCGGGTCGCCCTTCTGGATTGGCACGCTGGATCGCTTTTTCGCCCCTTCGAATTTCATCGCCAGCCAGGATAAGATCGCCGACCAGTATATCAAGCTCACTGCCAACCCGGCTCAGGGCAAAGGCGGCACCTGCTTTGGCGATTCAGGCGGGGCCGATTTCCTGGGCGGCACGAATAAAATCCTTGCCGTGAACTCGTTTGTGACCAACGGCAACTGCAGCGGTGTAACCTATTCCAACCGGATTGACCTGCCCTATGCGCTGAAATTCATCCAGGGGTTCTTACCTTGAGCCATAGATAGTAGTAGGGTGGGTTCGCTTAAGGGCCACGCAGTGGTATTGAACGCACCCTACTCCATACTGCACCTCCACGTGGTCAGGCAGAGACAAGCCGCAAGTGCACAGATGATGTGTTTAAAAAGTAGGGCGCGTTCGTTTTTGAACGCGCCCTCCTTGCTGCATGATAAGATTAGTCAAAATTCAGCCGGCACGCGGCTGAACCGCCGGGACTTCCGGCCTGGTTTTTGGTTCCGGCGCTTTCTTTCTAATGGATCTGCTTATCTGTACACTTTGGAAACCGACACGGTTCCTGTCTTCCCGGGACCCGGTGCGGCCAGCTCGGGCAAGGTCGTGTGGGTTGATGACGATGGCATGCTCACCACTATAGCCTCGGGTCTGGTTTTCCCCACCGCCATGACCTTTGCCCCAGATGGAGCCCTATTCATCTCAAATTTCGGCCTTGGCGTTCCTCCTATTGGGCTGGGCCAGATCGTGCGCGTTCAGATCGGCGATTAATGGGATCGCCCGGCTTCTCTTGAAGTCAGCAGGTTAGGTGGACCAGGCGGAAACCCAATGCCGGTGGCGGCCATGACCCCCTGCCCGTGCAGTTAACAATTACGGCGAATTAGAGATATCGAGGAAATGGTTTCAGAAGAAATAGCCGAATATCCGCTCCCTTTATTGGTGGTTAGCTGAGTATTCAAACTATATACCTACTGATTCGAAGGAACGGCTCGGGGCATCAGTAGTTGTCCGTTACGTACATGTGGCGGCATTTCGTCCGATATATCCCATATATGGGGGTATCATCGTCCGTGTTGTCCTATATTTCCATCGCTTGCTAAACGATCTGCACCGTAACTGCACCAGCGGTGATGCAAGGGAAGGCAGTCCACACGCTCACAAAACCACCAACATTGCACTTGCCTGGTTGTTCGGTGAACACCTGTTTGATCCAACGTTGGAGAAATGAATGATCTCCAACCGATCAAGACTATCTTGTAAATCAAGTCAATCATGTTTTCAGGCTGTTCATATTTGCCACTACACTGGACAGCATGCACCGGACTCAGTGGACGAATTCACCGGAATACGAATTCTTCCCGGCGATTTGAGCTGCTTCGGTATAACTGTGACCCTCTGCAACAGCCAGGATTTCTTTCGCGTGTGCAACATGGGCGGCGGGTTCAGTCTGGGATCGACTGATCCGATCAAGCCAGTTCTGTTCTTCTTCGGTCAATGTGCGCAGTGGATCTTTTTTTGTCGGGTCATTGGGGGTCTTTTGCCTCTTTTCGCTTGACTGCTTTTGACTCCCTATGGCAAGTTCCATGCCAACTGACCCATTACAGCAATTATCGCTCCAGCTCGTCCTTGTTTCATAATATGAAAAAACTGTCGTTGTAATCCCGTCTGCCATTTGTTATAATTAAAGTGAAATAGCCGATATTGCCAGTATATTTCACTATTTGAAATAATCAAGTCGTCGTTCCCCTTGTTTCCCAACAAAGGCCCGCTTTTCCCCCATGTACCACGAGATGACTTTAAACACCAAGCCTGCGGCCCTTCCCAATGATCTCATTGGCTCTGTGCAACGGTCACTCAATATTCTTGAACTGCTGGCTCAATACTCGGAGGGATTAAACGCCAAACAAGTCAGCCGCCAGGTTAAGGTAAACCTGAGCACCTGTTATCACCTCATCAACACACTGATGGTGAGCGGCTACATTGTAAAGGATCCCGACACCCTTCTTTTCCGATTAAGCGGAAAAATTGGGTACACGATTCACGGCAAAGCTTCACCCGCGCAGCTGGTCAAGAACCTTACCCCGAATATCTACAACTTAAAAGAAACCACCAACGAGACAGCTTACCTGTCCATCTGGGATGGGGAAGAGATCATGACGGCTGCCGTGGCGGAAAGCCCTCTTTCGGTGCGCGTACGGGCGCTGGAGGTCGGTTTCTGTGAAGCCAACCATGCCACTGCCCTGGGAAAAGCCGTTCTGGCCTATTTTGACGAAGATCAAATCGATCCATTTTTGTCCAGCCACGGAATGAGTGCTTATACCTCCAATACCATTACCAGCGCGGCGGCGTTTAAAGTGCACCTGGCGAAAGTACGCCGGCAAGGTTTCAGCCTTGACCTGGAAGAGTATTTTCCAGATGTATTTTGTATTGGCGCCCCGATATTTGATGCAGAAGGCAAAATATTGGCTTCAGTCGCAATTGCCTTACCGGGCAGCCGTTACCACCAGTCCGGCGATAAACTGCTACCGAAGATAATGCGCACGGCGAAAGATGCGACGCGGACGATGCGCATCCTTGGCTATGTGGGCCAGCTTAGGATAAAAACACCTTGACACCATTGGTTGGAATCATCGCCAACCCCGCATCGGGAAAAGACATCCGCCGGCTGGTAGCGTTCGGATCGGTTTATGACAATCAGGAGAAAATTAATTGAATCAGCCGCTATCTACGCAGTTTGGATGCACTGGGCATCCTGCAAGTTTCAGCGTTAGCAGAACTCTACGGGTTGGTCATCCAGGCGCACGAGCAGGCCCACATTGGGCTGCGGGTTGAACTGCTGGAGATGCCGATGACCCGAACCGCACCAGACTCGACGGAGGCAGCCCGCATCATGCCAGCACAAGGGGTGGAGTGTATTATCGCCCTGGGAGGTGACGGCACCAATCAGGCCGTTGCCAAAGGATGCGGTAATTCGCTTTTACTGCCCATCTCGACCGGAACAAACAACGTTTTTCCCACTATGGTGGAAGGCACTCTGGCTGGACTGGCCGCGGCGGCGGTTGCACTGGAAGTGGAGGATATTCACAAAGCGATCCAGCCAACCTATTGTCTCGAAATTCTAAAAGATGGGCAGTTGATCGACATCACCCTGGTGGATGTGGTGGTATATGACGAGGTATTTGTAGCCAGCCGCGCCATTTGGGATGCTAACAAGATCTTATCCGTAATCCTCGCACAAGTTAAAACCAATACCCTTGGTGCTTCTGGTATTGCGAACTGCCTGCCCGAATCCCACCCCGCGGAGAAAGACGGTATCTGGACTGAAGTGGGGGGCGAAGGCCAAGTGGCACTGGCGCCCATTTCCCCCGGGATGATCGTCCCCATACCGATCCGGTCCGTCTCCTGGTTAGCGGTGGGAGAGAGCGTCCCTGTTCGGCATGCTCCGGTTGTGCTGGCTTTGGATGGTGAACGTGAAGTACCGATTCATCCGGGAAGTTCCATTGAGGTGTGCCTAAGTTCAAATGGCCCCCGGGTGATCCAGGTTGAAACAGCATTCGATATCGCCAGAAAACAAGGTTTATTTATGCAAGGTGAAAGGAGGTAAAGATCAGCTAAACCGCAGGGACCATTTTCCATCGCTATAACCCAAAAATTAAAGGTAATCGACTGCTCGACAATTCCGTACCTGCCAGAATTACCTGTGTTATTCCCTTTTTTTGGGTCATTGGCCAGGAAATTTGTAAATCAAGCACACTTCTCCAATGCTATTGGATGAAGTCAGGACACAAAAGGAGAGTAAATGATGGCTCTAAGCAGAAAAACCACACTGGATTTATATCGCACGATGGCCAAGATTCGGGCCGTCGAGGACCGCCTCGGAGTTGTGTATTATGAAGGGAAACTTCCGGCTTTCGACATCGCGGCCGGAGTGGTTCCTGGTGAAATGCACCTCTATACTGGGCAAGAAGCGGTCGCCACGGGTGTGTGCGCCCACCTGCGCAAAGACGATTCGGTAGCCGGAACGCACCGCTCGCATGGGCATATCATTGCCAAGGGCGTTGACCTGAAAAAGATGCTGGCCGAAATATTCGGTAGAAAAACGGGGCTTTGCCACGGGTACGGCGGGCACATGCACCTCTTCGATGTCGAGCTACATTTTGGCTGCGGCGGAATCGTCGCCGCCGGCCTACCCCAGGCCGTCGGCGCAGCGCTGGCGATGAAGAAGCGCAAGGAAGACCGGGTTGCCATTGCCTTCCTGGGAGAGGGAGCGGCGAACGCCGGGGCTTTCCACGAATCACTGAACCTGGCAGCGATCTGGAAACTGCCTCTGGTGGTGGTGATAGAAGACAATTCGTACGCCATCTCTGTTCCCAAGACAATTTCCACCGCAGTGAAAAGCAATGCAGAACGCGGCGCAGCCTACGGCATACCGGCCGTGCAGGTCGATGGGCAGGATGTAATTGCCGCCTATGAAGCTGCCGGTGAAGCGGTTGCTCGCGCCCGGCGCGGCGAAGGCCCAAGCCTGATCGAAGCGGTTTGCTACCGTTTCCGCGGCCACTTCGAAGGCGACGCAGAGGTTTATCTACCCAAGGGTGAAAAAGAGGCCTGGAAGAAGAAGGATCCCATTGTGATCCTGGGCAAAAAGATGAAAGCGCAGGGCTGGCTCACGGATGCGGAAGCCGAATCCATTAAGGCTGAAATGACTGCCCTGGTCGCAGAGGCGGAAGCTTTTGCCCGCGAAAGTCCCTTCCCGGCTCCGGAAGAAGCCCTGGAAAATGTTTTTGCTTAGCATTACGAACTTACCAGAGGTGATCAAGCCAGCCGTGCTGGCGCGACCATACAACAGGATGGTTTATTAAATAAGGAGAAAACCATGACAGAGAGATTATTAACCCAATCAAAGGCGATTGCAGAAGCCATCGCCCAGGAGATGGAACGTGATCCGAATGTGTTCGTAATGGGTGAGGATATTGGGGCGTATGGAGGTATTTTTGGGGCAACGGAAGGCCTACTCCAAAAGTTTGGGTCAGAACGGATCATGGATACACCCATTTCAGAAACCGGGTTTGTCGGGGCAGGTATCGGTGCAGCCATGGAAGGGATGCGCCCGATTGTCGAGATCATGTTTGCCGACTTCACCGGGGTGGTGGTCGATCAGCTGATCAATCATATGGCCAAGATCCACTATATGTCGGGCGGAACGGTCAAGGTGCCAATGGTGGTCATGCTGGCAATGGGCGGCGGTTACGGTGACGCAGCCCAGCACTCTCAGTGCCTGTATGGGATGTTTGCCCATATTCCCGGGATCAAGATCGTTGTGCCTTCTTCCCCCTATGATGCGAAAGGATTGATGATCCAGGCTATCCGGGATGACGGGCCGGTAATGTACTTCTTCCACAAAGGCACGCAAGGCTTGGGATGGATGACACCCAACCCACGGGCGACGGGCCCTGTTCCGGAAGAACCCTATACTATACCGTTTGGCGTGGCCGATGTAAAGCGGAAAGGGAAAGATGTCACTATCGTTTCGTTAGGATTAACCTTGCACCGCAGCCTGGATGCAGCCGAGAAACTGGCCGCCGAAGGGATCGAAGCGGAGGTCATCGACCTGCGCACGATCGTTCCACTGGATAAGAAAACTGTTATCCAATCCGTTCAGAAGACACACCGGCTGCTGATCGTGGATGAAGATTACAAGAGCTTTGGGCTTTCCGGCGAACTATCCGCCATCGTGGCCGAAGAAGCGCTGGAATACCTGGAGCCACCGGTCAAACGATTGGCCGTTCCCGATGTGCCGATCCCCTACAGCCGGCCGATGGAACAATTTATCCAGCCATCCGTGGAGGCCATTGTCAAGACCGCTCGTGGGTTGGCGGCTGCATAAGGAATTTTCATGCCTTATCTGGATATTTTGATCCCAGATGAACTGGGCGAGGTGGAAGAATACGTGGTGGTAACCTGGCTGAAACGGGTGGGCGACCGGGTTAAAAAAGACGAAATCATGCTGGTGCTGCAAGCTGCCAAAGTGGCCTATGATTACCCTGCCCCGGCCGATGGGAAAGTGGTTGAGATCCTGGCCCAGCAAGGAGATGTGGTTAACAAGCAGCAGGTGCTGGCACGCCTGGAAGTGGGAAAAGCGGAAGACGTTGAATCAACGCCCCAGGGGGAGCAAGCAGCTCCCCCCACGCCCGAATCTCCGCAGGTGAAAGCAACCCCCTTTGCGATGCGGATGGCGGCAGACCACGGGGTCAACCTGGACCTTGTCGGCGGGAGCGGGCCGAATGGCTGGATTACCGAAAAGGATGTGCAGGCCTACCTTGAAAGCTCACCCAAAGCGCCCGGAAAGACTGCTGAGGTATTATCCTCTCCCTTGGCAAAACGGGTGGCGCGCGAGAATCAGGTGGACCTTACACAGGTGACTGGCAGCGGCGAAGGCGGCCGAATTTCCGAAAAGGATGTGCTGGCGTATCTTGAAGCCCAAAAAGCCCACCTGCCAAAGAAGAGAGAACCCCCAAAACTACAAGGCCAGCCGGTAGCAAGGGAAATTCCCTTCACGGGCCCCCGCGCCCTGATTGCCAAACGCATGCTTGAAAGCATCCAGGGCATGGCTCAGTTGACTCTGCACACGGAAGCAGACGTAACCGAACTGGTCGGTTTACGCGAAAGCCTCAAACAGCAATATCCACTGACCTATACTGACCTGATCGTGCGCGCCTGTGCCCTGGCGTTGGAACAACACCCCCACATCAATGCCACCCTGGATGGCGACTGCATCCGCATCCTGCCCGAGATCCATATCGGCCTGGCGGTGGCGCTGGAAGACGGCCTGATTGTCCCGGTCATCCCGAACGCCAACCGGCTAAGTCTGCAAGAGATCGCAGAAGTGCGCGGACGACTGGTGGAACGCGCCCATTCCGGAAAGCTCACCCCGGCCGAGTATAACGGCGGCACTTTTACGGTTACTAATCTGGGCACCTATGATATCGACGGCTTTACTCCCATCATTAAC
>Ga0315282_10012816_pt1 | contig 12765 bp, 8 predicted proteins | sample YL17G07_20_MG_FD_203693 | JGI IMG/M metagenome (GOLD analysis project Ga0315282, IMG submission 203693) | Sediment microbial communities from Yellowstone Lake, YNP, Wyoming, USA - YL17G07_20 | ecosystem: Environmental > Aquatic > Freshwater > Lake > Sediment | place: USA: Wyoming | collected... | reverse complement strand
GCAGAAACCGCAATCCCGGCCCACCACACCGGGTTCGAGAACAGGCCCGAGCGCTGCTCGGTCATCTGGAGCGGCAGGATGGTCATCGGGAACGGGAGCTGCTCCTCCTCTGACCACCGCTTGCGCAGCATCACGTTCAGGCAGAGCGATACCCAGAGCAACGCGGTCGCCCAGGCCGTCCACCAGAACGCTGGCCGCAGCCAGGCGCGCAGGATCCATGCCTGGTACGGGTTGGTGTCGCCCACGAAGAACCCACTCAGCGGCTCCCGGTCGGGGACCGTCAGCCACATCGGGAGATTCGGCCAGATCAGGCTGTACCACTGGTTCTCGGGGCTGGCATTCCAGATGGGCCAGGTGATCACCGTGGCCACCGACCCGTTCCAGTCCCACACGCTGCCGGTGATGCCGATCGCGATCACCAGCACGACGTAGACGCAGATCACCTCGCCGCTGGTGAGGGCCCAGCCCGGCCGCCATCGCCTCAGGCCGAGGTTCGCCCCAGTCAGGACGGTGAGCGCCGCAACGGCCGCCGAGATCAGGGAGTCCATGCTCGCGCCGCCACCCACCAGCCAGTCCGATTGCACCATGTAGAAGACGGCGAGGGGGATGAGGATAAGCGCCAGCAGCATCGCTCGCGCTCGGATCGGCTGGAGCGGACGGCCGCCCGCGCGCCGCGCGCCGGCGCCGGCGCGCTCGCCCTCGGCGGCGAACGGTCTTTCCTCTCGCGCAGACATGCCTGGACGTCTCTGGGAGGTGCAGCAAATGGTGTGCGGAGCGCCGGCGACTCGAGCCGCGGGCGCACACTACTTCCGTGCCCCAGCGCACAATGCCTCCCGCGGTAGGTTGTGAACCCAGGCCGTCGAACCGTAGCCGCTGACTGCACTCACGCCCCATCGCCCTATGATCGTGAACGAAAAGCTAGAGACACCTGAAGATCCCGCTCCGGCTGCCGTGCTCGCATCCGGGCCGATAGTCCGCCTCCAGACGCTGGCGAGCAAGCTGCGTTGGGCGCTCGCGGTTCCCGCGGTCGCGATGCTGTTCGCCTTCGCGGACCGCCCCCCGATGTGGCCCGGCGTCGCCCTCGCTCTGTTCGGGGAGGGGATTCAGCTCTGGGCCTCCGCTCATCTCCGCAAGAACGTCGACGTCGTGATGTCGGGGCCGTACGCGCTCGCGCGCAACCCGATGTACATCGGCCGCTTCTTCGTCGGCCTCGGCCTGGTGCTGCTGACCCGGCGATGGTTCCTCGTCGTCCCCTACGTCGTCGGGTTCTGGCTCTACGCCCAGGCTCGCGTGCTGGGAGAGGAGGCGCACCTGCGGTCGCTGTTCGGGGACAGGTACCGCGACTACTACGCGGCCACGCGGCGATGGCTCCCCTGGTGGCCGCGCCGCCGCTTCTCCCAGGAGCGCTGGTCGTGGCAATGCGTGCGCCGCAACCACCAGGTGAGGGTGACGGCGGCCCTGGTGGTCGGGCTGCTTCTCATCAAATGGCGGATGACGGCGTTCGGGCCATTGCCGTGGTGATCCCACTGCCCGGAGCGGAAGGACGTGACGGCGCGTGATGGGCCGATTCCGGCGAACTCACCTTCACTTCCTGCTCGCGCTCCTGGCGCTGGTGCTCGCCCGTCCGACGCCGGCCGCGAACCTCATCGGCACCGGGTTCGTCGCGGCCGGCCTTGCAGTGCGAGTGTGGGCGGCCGGCGTGCTCGAGAAGGGCGGTGGGCTCTGCACCGACGGGCCCTACCGCTGGGTGCGCCATCCCCTCTACCTGGGGAGCTTCATCGCGGCACTTGGAATCTGCCTGATGACCAACTCCCCCTGGGGCTGGTTCGGGGTGCTCCCGGCCTTCGTCGTGCTCTACTGGGCCCAGGTCATGCTGGAGGAGCGGTGGCTGCGCGAGGAGTTCGGCGAATCGCATCTCGAATACGCCCGCGCAGTCCCCATGATCCTCCCCGCGCCGCCCCGGGTCGGCGGCGGAGGGCGCAGATGGCGGTTGGACCAAGCGCTGGCAAACCGCGAGCACTACCACCTCGCCGTCACCTGTGCGCTGGTGGCGCTGTTCTACCTTCGCCACCTCTTCCCGCGGGTGTGACATGAGGCGGTGGCTCTGCCTGCTTCTGGCGGCGGCCCTCGCAGCCGGTCTCTCCGGCTGCGGCCATCGGTCGAGCCGCGTAGAGGTTGAGTTCTGGTTGGCAGACTTCAACCAGCAGACGCGCGACCTGATAGACAAGCAGCTCATCCCCCGCTTCGAGGCCGCGCACCCGGGGGTCAAGGTCAACACCCAGTATATCTCTTGGACCCACCTCGACGAAAAGCTCACCATCAGCTTCGCCGGCGGCGTGGCCCCTGACGTCTTCCAGGTGGGCGCCGAGTACGTTGGAGGTCTCGCCTACCGCGGAATGGCTCAGTCCCTCGACCAGTACCTGCACCGCTGGGGCGCGAAGGACGACTTCTTCCCCGCATCCTGGGACACGTGCGTCTACCAGGACCACGTCTACGGGCTGCCCTACCTCTCGGCGCCGCGAGTGCTGCTCTACCGCAAGGACCTGCTCCGGGCGGCCGGCTTCGATCGTCCGCCGGAGACCTGGGAGGAGCTGGCTGCGGCAGCTCAGCGAATGACGGTGCGAGACGGGCCGGTCACCGAAATGGCCGGCATGAACCTTCCTGTCTCCTGGCAGATCTTCGTGGAGTTCCTCTGGGAGAACGGCGGGCAGATCTTCAGCCAGGACGGACGCCGTTCCCAGTTGAACCGCCCCGAGGCCGTCGAGGCGCTCCAGTTCTATGTGGATCTCTACAACAAGTATCGCGTCTGCCCCACCGCGGGTATGCCGCAAGTGGGCGGGTCCGTCCCGGTCTTCGCCTCGAAGAAGGCGGCGATGGAGATCATGAACCAGTTCGGCATCTACAACGTGAACAAGTACGCGCCGGAGCTGCTGCCGCTGGTGGCTATCGCCCCGACCCCGAAGCGCAAGCAGCGCGTGATCTCCGTCTACACGGACTGGCTCGCCATGTCGCCCCAGAGCAAGCACAAGGACCTGTCCTGGGAGCTGATGACGTTTCTCATGGAGCCCGACAACCTCGCGGCCTACAACGCCACCCTCTTCTTCATCCCGCCGCGGCGATCGGCCGTGAAAGCCGCCAAGTTCATGCAGCGAAACCCACAGCTTCAGGAGTTCGTAAACCTGATGGAGCGCTACGGGCGGTCGCTGCCAGCGATCCCGGAGTGGTTCGAGATCCGCACCGGCCTCCAGTCCGCCATCTCGGCCGCGATCTACGGCACGAAGACGCCCGCCCAGGCCTTGGAGGATTACTCGCGCGAATTGGACGCCCTCCTCGCGGAACGGACACAGCAGACCGATGGCAAGTAGCGCGGCGACGAGGGAGGAGCGAACCGCCTATCTCTTCCTGGCCCCGGGCCTGGCGTTGTTCGCGCTCTTCGTGCTCATCCCCGTGGGGGCGGCGTTCTACCTCTCCTTCTGCCGCTACGACATCATCCACTCGCCCAACTGGATCGGGCTGGCGAATTACCAGCGCATCGGCAGGGACATCGCCAGCCACGGCGTCTTCTTCCTGTCGCTGCGCAACACCGCGCAGTACGCCATCGGCACCATCCCCGTCGGCATGGCGCTCGCGCTGGGCCTCGCGCTGCTGGTGAACGCCGGCCTGCGGGGCGTGAGCATCTACCGCACGACCTACTACCTGCCCGTCGTCACCAGCCTGGTGGCCATCTCGATGGTGTGGATGTGGATCTACGACCCCACCTACGGGCTGCTCAACTACGCGCTTGCCCTGGTCTCGCGCGCGGCAAGCGCGGCCACCGGCCATCGCCTCCTCATCTCGCCCCAGACCTGGCTGGCGAATCCCACCCAGGCCATGCCCGCCATCATCGCCATGTCCATCTGGCGCGGCCTCGGCTACAACATGGTCATCTACCTCGCCGGGCTGCAGGGGATACCGGAGCACCTCCACGAGGCCGCGCTCATTGACGGCGCCACCAGGTGGCAGCAGTTTCGCGCCATCACCTGGCCCCTGCTGAAGCCGGCCACCGCGTTCATCTTCGTCATCTCCGTCATTGGCGCGTCGCAGGTCTTCGCGCAGGTCTACGTCATGACCAACGGCGGCCCGAACAACGCCACCACCACCATCGTGCACCAGATCTTCCAGAACGCCTTCAGCTTCATGAAGATGGGCTACGCGTCGGCGATGGCCTTCGTGCTCTTCGCCATCATCTTCGTGCTCTCGCTCATCAACCTGCGGCTCATGCGCGGCGGAGAGGTGGAGTACGTATGAAGCTCCCCATCACCACCCGCGCCCTGCTTCACCTCCTCCTCGTCGCCGGCGCGGCGACCATGATCCTGCCCTTCCTCTGGATGCTCTCGACCTCGCTCAAGCCCGAGGCCGAGATCTTCCGCTTCCCGCCCAACTGGCTCCCGCAGGTGTGGAAGTGGGCCAACTACACCGAGGCGATGAACGCCGCGCCGTTCGGCCGCTACTTCGTCAACACCGTGGTCTACGCCGCCGCCATCACCTTCTCGAACCTGCTCCTGTGCTCGATGGCGGCCTATGCGTTCGCGCGCCTCCGGTTCCGCGGGCGGAGCGTGCTCTTCATCCTCACCCTCGGCACCATGATGGTGCCGGGCCAAGTGACCATGGTCCCGGTGTTCATCCTGCTCAAGCGCTGGCCCCTCCTGGGAGGCAACGACTGGATGGGCATCGGCGGACACGGGCTGCTGAACTCCTACACCGGCCTCATCCTGCCCGGCGCGGTCGGCGCCTTCGGCATTTTCCTGCTGCGGCAGTTCTTCATGACCCTCCCGCGAGACCTCGAGGACGCCGCGCGCATTGACGGCTGCTCCGAGGCGGGCATCTACTGGCGCATCATCCTCCCCCTCTCCGCCCCCGCGCTGGCAACCCTCGGCATCTTCACCTTCACCGCCGCCTGGAACGAGTTCCTCTGGCCCCTGCTCATCATGAGCAAGGACTCCATGAAGACCCTCCAGATCGGTCTGCAAGTCTTCCAGACCCAGTACACCACCCGCTGGGACCTCCTCATGGCCGGCACCGTCGTCGTCACCCTCCCCGTCCTCATCATCTTCCTCTTGGGGCAGCGCTACTTCACGCGCGGGATTGCGTTAAGCGGGATGAAGGGGTAGCATACGAGGTTGTCATCCTGAGCGAAGCGAAGGATCACGCCGTGTGGGTGTTTCGGGATTTCCAGTCCCGAAACCCATTCTCTCCCGGCCGGTCCGTGGGTGTTTCGGGATTTCCAGTCCCGAAACCCATTCTCTCCCGGCCGGTCCGTAGGGGAGCCCCTCTGCGGGCTCCCGTCTGTTCGGCCACCGGGCAGGGGCAGAGCCCCGCCCCTACGGATGCTCGTCCCGCGCGTCCTCCCGCCCATTGACACCCTCCCCGTCTTGCTCTATCCTCCCTCCTACCTCGACGGTTGGGCACTCATGCACCTCCTGGAACTCCTGCTCCGGCTGTTGCGACCCCAGCGCCGCCGCATCGCGCTTCTGTTCACGGTGATCTTCTTCGCCACACTCGTCGAGGTCGTGCTCTTCCCGGCCCTGGTCGGCGCGCTCTTCAACCTGTTCGAGCCCAAGCAGATCGCGCTCCGCACCTGGATGACCGCCTATCCCGTCTTTGTGCATGCGGCCGCGTGGCTCAACGGCCTCTTCCAGGGCCCCGTCGAAACGCGCGTCCGCGTGCTTGCCGTCATCATCGCCGTCACTCTGGTCATCGCGGTCGTGCGCTCCACCCTCGCCTACAGCCGCGACTACCTCGGCCAGTACGTCGGCGGCCGGGCCCTGGTTGACCTCCGCCTCCAGCTCTTCGAGCGGCTCCAGCGCCTCTCGCTCACCTTCTTCGAGTCCCAGCGCGTCGGCGACCTGATGTCTCGCCTCACGACCGATGTCGCCCTGGTCCAGCAGCTCATCACCGCCGACATGACCAACTACGTCGCCGCGCCCCCGATCATCGTCATGGGCCTCGCCGTGATGCTCGTCCTCAACTGGAAGCTCACCCTCTTCATCGTCTTCTTCGCCCCGCTCACCGCCTACGTCATCTCCCGCACCGGCCGCCGCATCGGGCGGTTGACCCGCAGCCAGCAGGAGCGCATCGCCGATATCAACGCCCGCCTGCACGAGCGCCTCGCCTCCATTCGCGTCATCCAGTCATTCGCCCGCGAGGGCTATGAGATCGAGCAGTTCAGGGGCCTGAACGAGAGCAGCTTCGACGCCGTCATGCGCGTGGCGCGCGTCAGCGCCCTGGCGCCGCAGGCCATCCAGTTTGTCTCCACCGCGGCATTCGCCATCGCGGCCGCCTACGCCGGCGTCCTCATCGTGAAGGGACAGCTCAACGTCAGCTCCCTTATGTTCTACTTCGCGGTGACGCAGCGGGTGGGCGTGTACTTCGTCAAGTTCGGCGCCCTCAATCTCCGCGCGCACCAGTCCCTCGCCGCGCTGGGGCGGGTGGCAGAGGTGATCGCCAGGGAGCCCCACGTCCGGGAGCGGCCGGACGCGCGGCCGCTCCCACCGGTCGAGGGGCATGTGTCGCTCCGGGATGTGAGCTTCAATTACGGAGACGGGGACGCCGTTCTGACGAACGTGGACCTGGAGGTGGCGCCCGGCGAGGTCGTGGCGCTGGTCGGCCCCTCCGGCGCGGGGAAGACCAGCCTCGCGAACCTCATCATGCGGTTCTACGATCCGAACCAGGGCCGGGTCGAGGTGGACCGGTATGACGTGCGCGACGTGACGCTGCATTCCCTTCGTTCGCAGATCGGCCTCGTGCCGCAGGAGACGATTCTCTTCGGCGGCAGCATCAAGGACAACATACTCTACGGACGCTTCGGGGCCAGCGACGACGAGGTGGTCGAGGCGGCGAGGGCGGCGAACGCGCACGAGTTCATCGCCAACCTCCCGCAGGGATATGACACCGAAGTCGGCGAGCGCGGCGTCAAGCTCTCCGGCGGTCAGCGGCAGCGGATCGCCATCGCCCGGGCGGTGCTCAAGGACCCCCGGGTGCTCATCCTCGACGAGGCCACCAACGCGCTCGATGCCGAGTCGGAGGCGCTCGTGCAGGACGCCCTCGACAGGCTGATGAAGGGGAGAACCACGCTCGTGATCGCGCATCGGCTCTCCACCATCCGCCGTGCCCACCGCATCCTGGTGCTCTCCGATGGCCAGATCGTGGAGCAGGGAACCCACCAGGAGCTGATGGCGCGCGAGGGGCGGTACGCTCGCCTCTACCGGTCCTATGGGGAGGCCGAGGCGAGCCCCGGCTAGGCAGGAGCAGGCGCAGCCATGGACCAGGGCAAAGGCGGAGCGGGCGGTGCACCAGAGCACTCGCAGCCCGTGGACCTGTCAATCATCGTCATCAACTGGAACACCGCCGACTACCTCGCCGGGTGCCTGGACTCGCTGGCGAGGAGCGACCTCGACGGGCTCAAGGCCGAGGTCTGGGTGACAGATAATGCCTCTACCGACGGCAGCGCCGACCTCGTGCGCTCTCGCTACCCCTGGACCCGGCTCGAGGCGAACCCCAGCAACCTGGGCTTCGCAGCAGCGAATAACGCGGTGATGCGAAAGGCGCGAGGCCGGGTCTTCTTCCTGCTGAATGCCGACATGGTCGTCCCCCCCGACACCACCGCGAAGCTGTTCTCCCGCATCGCCTCCGCCCCCGGCATCGCCGCGGCCGCCTGCCGGCAGGTGGACGCGTCGGGAAGTACCCTCGAGTCGTGCATGTTCGACTTCATGGACGGGCGAATCCCGGGGGGAGTGCAGCCCCCGTCCCGGGAACCGGAGGCTGGACAGGGGGTCGAGGTCGCCTGGGTCTGGGGATCGGGCGTCATGGTCCGGCGCGAGGTGTTCGAGCAGATCGGCGGGCTCGACGAAGCCTTTTTCATGTACTATGAGGACCTGGAGTGGTGCTGGCGCATGCGCCGCGCCGGGTGGCGCGTAGTCTACTACGATGACATCCACGTCCTGCACTATGTCCGCCGCAGCACCGCCCGGGTTCCCGTCAAGACGACTGCCCTTCGCCTGGTCGCCGGCGAACTCTCGCTGATGCAGCGATTCCTGCCCCCTCGACGATTCCGCCAGTTCCTGATTCGCAGATTCCTGTATTCGCTTCGCGGCGTCGGGTTCTACCGGCTCATGCTCGCGCTGGCGCCGTGCGAGAAATACCAGACCAAATATCTGCGATATCGCACCAACGTCAGGCTAATCGCTGCGCAGAGCCTCGCCTGGTCACAGGCCGTGCGAATCTTTCGCTGGCTGGCAGGGCGACTGCGCCGCCGCTCGCCCAGTCCTACGCCTCCGCCCGCTAAGCGCGGGTGAGCGCGCCCTCCGGCTTCCGCGATCTCGCCCGTCGCGCCACCTTGCGCTCCTTCACCTGCCACATGAAGGACACGATCTTCGCGTCTCTGCTCGCGTCCACGAAGCCGTCGTAGTCCAGGTTCAGGAACGGGATGTTGTCGTGGTGTCTGCGGAAGGCCTGCGACAGCATCGTCACCGTCATCCCGGGCATGCAGTTGAAGGGGGCCACGTTCACGATCCCGTCCAGCCGCCGCTTCGCGAAGTCGCGCGCCTTGCCTATGCTGCAGATCGCCTCGCCGCCGAAGGATGGGTGCACGTAGTGCGAGCCCTCCTCGATCACCTCGTTGGGCCCGATGTCATCGAACCCTGCCAGGTACGGCAGCGTCGCCGCGAACAGGTGGTGCTCGTCCCGCACCGCCATCCGGGTCAGCAGCCGGCCGCTGAGGATGCCGCGCAGGTCGCCCCATGCCCGCGTGTCCTGCCACCGGTCGGCCGCCAGCAGCGCCCCGATGCTGTTGCAGTAGCTGAAGAACTCGGTGGGAGGAGCCAGCCACACTTCCGCCCCCGCCCGCTCCAGCTTCCGGATGATATCCTGGTTCGACCCGTCGTGGATGCGGACGAAGAACTCGCCCACTAGGCCGATCAACGGGCGCGGCTCCGCGTCCTTTCGGCGCGCCACTGCGGCGAAATCCCGCTGCGCGCGGCGCAGCAGGTCCTCCATCGCCCACGTGTGGCGGCCCGCGATCAGGCGCATTCGACCGCCTCTCGACTCGAGCCCCCGGCGCTGGTGCGGCGCCAGGTCGCACACCGTGCGCAGGTAGTGTCCGAAGATGGTGTCGCTCATCCCAGGGATGACTTCGTAGGGCCGGGTGTGCAGCCGCATCTTGTCCAGCATGTCGTGCGCCAGGAAGCCCGACCAGGCCGCGAGCAGGAAGTTCATCCCCAGGCCGCCGTCCGCGCTCCGGTTCCCCAGCGCCACCATATCCACGTCCTGGAGGCCCATCTTGTCCAGGATGCGCCGCTGCATCATGCAGTACATCCCGAACCGGCACGGCCCCTCGGATTGCCCCTGGAAGAAGGCCTCGCCCTTGGGGTCGAAGTCCGGGGCGTGCACCCGCTCGAGGATGTCCTGCGTCGTGATCAGCATCGGCAGGCACACATCCTCCGAGATCGCCCGCCGAGCCAGGTTCAACCCGGCATCTGGCGACCGCGGCAGGGGCGCAGCATCAATTCCCCAGGCTCCCAGCACCGCCGCCAGCACGTCGGCTGATCCGCAGGCGTTGGGAATCCACAAGCGTTTCCTGCCGATGGCCAGAATGGGAGTGTCGTCGGTCTTGAATTCGCCCCTGGCCGGCTTCCCGTTCTTGCCTGACGCGGTGTCGGCAAACGCCTCCATCCGCGTGATCACGCCGGCGTCCGCAGTGTGCTCGTCAATCTGCATCACGTAGCACGGTTCGCCCACCTCATCCTTGAAGAACGGGTTCGCGAACGAGTCGGGGCCGCAGCCGAAGTACGTCAGCACCACCGCACGCAGCCGCGGGTCCTTCGAGACCAGCCGCGCCGCGGCCAGCTTCTTCTGGATCTGCCGCGCATAGGTGTTCGACCAGTGATCGGCCACGTTCTCACCGCTCAGCGGCAGGAGATCGAACGGGATGGCCATGATCCCCAGGTCCTGGATCTTCTTCCCGATGTCCATGTTGACCGCGGGATCATAAGTCGTATAAGGCCGGCCCACCACGATGAAAGCGCGCTGATCCTCCCCCAGCCCCTCGATCACCTCCCGCCCCCGCGCCTCCACCTTCGCGCGAAACTCGGCCAGCGCCGCCAGCCCCGCGTCGATCGCCCGCTCGACCTCCGCAGGCCGCTTGCCCAGCTGCTGGCCGATCTGCCGGAATACGCGGCGCACGTGCCGCTCCCCCCGCCGGAAGAACAGCCGCGGCCGCAGCAACACGGGCCCCGATCCGTCCAGGCGAAGCGCCGCCGAGATCACCTCGGGCGCCGACATCACGTACGGGCAGGTGTGGCTCTGGCGGAACTCCGGGTTCGGCTGCTCCGAGTCGCACACGCCGGGCAGGAAGATGTAATCCACGCCCCGCTCCACGAGCTGCGCCACGTGTCCGTGCGCCACCTTGAGCGGGAAGCACGGCTCGCCCGCCACCGAGTTGATGCCCTTGGTGATGATCTCCTTGTTGGAGGGGTCCGACGGGACCACCCGCATGCCCAATAACTGGAAGAATGCCCGGTAGAGCGGGTAGTACTCGGCGAACATCAGCCCCCGCGGTATGCCCACCGTCTGCGCCCCCTCCGGCGCCTCGGCCTCGGTGCCCTCCATCAGCATCTGCTCGCGCTCGGCGAACAGGTCCGGGAGCCCCTCGCCCAGGCCCCGCTTGTGCGCCCCGCTGTACCGCTCGCAGCGGTCGTTGTAGTAGTACTTCGGCCCCCCGTCCACCTGGAACACGTTCACATCGCATCGGTTCGCGCAGCGCTTGCACTCGAACGACGAAACCTGGTACTGGCCCGACGCGATTTGCTCGAACCCGCGGAACCTGCTCCTCCCCGACCGCTGGCGGTACGCCAGGACCGCCGCTCCCACCGCGCCCGTGATGTGCGGGTGCGGCGGCACGATGATCGGGCGGCGCAGGATCGTCTCGAACGCCGCCACCATCCCCTGGTTGAACGCGACCGCGCCCTCGAAGACTACCGTCTTGCCCATCTCGCGGCTGGCCACGTTCTTGTGCAGGTAGTTCTTCGCGCTCGCCAGGCACAGCCCTGCGCACAGGTCTTCGATCGGCACGTTGTTCTGCTGGTAGTAGACCGACGCTGATTCGGAGAAGACCGTGCAGGTCCAGTCGAGATCCGGCGGGCGAGTGGCCTTCAGCGCGGTCGGCCCGAACTCCGTGATCGCCAGCCCCAGCCGCGCCGCCTGCTTCTCCAGGAAGGCGCCGGTGCCCGCCGCGCAGGCCTTGTTCATCTCGAAATCAACGATGACATCGCCCTCGAGACGGATGTACTTCGAGTCCTGGCCGCCGATCTCCAGAATGGACTCAACCTCCGGCACGAACGCCCGCGCCCCCTGCGCCTGGGCCGTGATCTCGTTCTTGATCACATCCGCGCCGATGTAGTCGCCGGTCAGGTAACGGCCCGATCCCGTCGTCGCGGCGAAGATCTCGCCGATGGTGAACCCCGCCTCCTTCACCTGCCCCTGGATCTGGCCGATCGTATCTCTCACCGCGGTCAGCGGGTCGCTGTCGGTTCGCCGGTAGTAGCTGGCGAGAATCCGGACGTTCCCGTCCACCTCGGTGATCAGCGCGGCCTTCGTGCTGACCGAGCCGATGTCCACCCCCAGGGCGGCCACCGGGATCTCCCGCGGCAGATCATCACTGGTATCCCGCGCCTCGAGCCTGTGCGACTGCTCGTGTGCCAGCGGCTCCGTGCCGACATACTCCAGGGGCTTCTCGATCTGCGCGTCCAAGGCCGCCAGCGCCTCCGCCAGGTCGACCTCGGACTGCGCCCTGAGTGCCGCCCCGATCGCCGTCATCAGGAGATTGTGGGGCGGCACCACGATCTGCTCCGGCGCGAGGCCCAGCTCTTTCGCCAGGTACTTGCGTACCGCCGGGTTCAGCGACACCCCCCCGATGAACAGAACCTGCTCCTCGAACTCCTTCCCCCGCGCGATGGCCGACCGGTAGTTGCGGCAGATAGCCTGGTGAATGCCGGCGGCGATGCGCTCCCGGGACGTGCCCTTCTGGTAGAGATGCACGATGTCGGATTCCGTGAAGACCGCACACCTGCCCGAGAGCGACGCCGGGTTCTCGGTCTGGTCGGCGACTCTCGCGAACTCGGCGACCGAACCGTAGTTCAGCCGGCTGGCCATGTGGTCCAGGAATGACCCGCTGCCGGCCGCACACTTGCTGCTCAGGTTCGCATCATCGAGCAGCAGCCTGCCCGCCACGTCATCCCACGCGAAGCGCAGGTACTTCTGCGTCTCGCGGCCCATCTCGATGACAGTGCGGGTCTCCGGGCAAAGCAGGTTGCACGCAGCGGCCACCGCGTTCGGTTCATCCACCGGCTCGATGCCGAGCAGAGCCGCCACCTGGGGCGCGCCGCTGCCCGTCAGGCCCACGCGGGCCGCCTTCACCCCCGCCTGCTGAAGCCCGTGGAGCACCTCGCGGACTCGCTCGAACGGCTTGCCCTTGACTGGGACGACCGCCATCTGCTCGATGCCGGAAGGGGCCTGCCCGCCCGCATTCTCTCCTACCAGGACCACCTTCACGGTATCCGCGCCGATGTCTATGCCGACAGCCTGCGGCGAGCTCGCGGCCTGCCGAGAGGCGCGCCCGGCGTCCTGCGGCGCTTCATCATCGGTCGGAACAGGCGGAACAGATTCGCTGGTCGGGTACTGGGTCATTGACATGCTCAAGGGTGACTAATGTTGCTGGAGATGTCAAATACA
>Ga0315282_10012815_pt1 | contig 12767 bp, 10 predicted proteins | sample YL17G07_20_MG_FD_203693 | JGI IMG/M metagenome (GOLD analysis project Ga0315282, IMG submission 203693) | Sediment microbial communities from Yellowstone Lake, YNP, Wyoming, USA - YL17G07_20 | ecosystem: Environmental > Aquatic > Freshwater > Lake > Sediment | place: USA: Wyoming | collected... | reverse complement strand
CGCCGTAGCTGGCTTCGCGAAGGCAGGAGCGCTTCGGCGCCCAGGGGCGTAGGTGGGTATGGTTTATGGGCACCACGGGCTTGCCGGTGGGGCTCCATGTCTTCGCTGTTTGTTCAAGCCAGAAGACAACAATGTGTGATGACAATTCTCGTTACACTTGGCAAATTTCTTTCCAGCAAAGACAAATATGTTCGGGGTCGTTGGTGGGGCAAGAGCAAAATGTTACCAATTTCAATTGGTTATCCTTTTCCACATTGGCATCAATCTTGTATATAATGAAAAGACCAGAAGGACGCTGCCGTAGACGTCTATTGCTAATGTTCTTTCTGAGTATTACCAGAGAGCAGCCATTTCTGGTCTGATCTTTTTAGAAGAGCGCGGAAAGTTGAACACTCTCTTGGGAGGTGTGAAGCAAGGAAAGCTTCCAACTCTTCAAGAAATCATCTTTTCACAGACAGTGCTAGAAGAGTTGCAGAAAAGGAAAGTTGTTGACAATTTGTCTCAAATTCGTAAAGATAGAGGCGCCTCACGAGGGAAGATAGAAAACGGCTATGGCGGAAGAAGTCACTGGTGAAAAGAAAACGCTCGATCTAAGCAGCGAGATGCCTGCGATCGAGGGTGTTGAGACCGATGAGGAGCTTCTCCTCGCCCGAGATGTCACCAGTGCGTTCGTGAAGGCGGTTAAAGCTGCCCGTTTTTATCCTGCCGACAATCCCACGGTCAAAGGATTCCGCGATCAGTTCATTAAGAAGACTCAATTCTTTGTCAACAAATATCAGCACTACATCCTTCAGATCGGAGAGTACGAATTCTCCTACAAGGGGAAGGTTCTGTATGAAAACAGAGATGTGAAGTCAAGCCTGGCCTTCCTCATGTATAAAGACGGGTTGAGAGAACTTCGTTTGATAAAGGGAATCGAAGAGTGGGAAGCTCAGGGATTTGTCGATCTCATCAAGCGGAGTGAGTACATCAATCAACTCGAAGATGACCTGGTAACCTTGATCTGGGAGAAAGATTTCGTTCACATCAGTTACATGGCCACCGACGAATTCCTGGACGAGACGCCCGTCGTCATTCCTGAGAATGTGGATCAGTTCAGGAAGAATCTGATCTTCAAACCCATTGCTCATCAGGTGGAAGTCGATCCTTTTGAGGGAGACACCGAGGAAGAGGTCGACGTGAACCAACTCATGTCAGAGAGATTGGAGAGTCCACCCCCGGTGGCCGCGAACCGAAGCGTTTATTTCTTGACTCCGGACGAAGTCGAAGGGTTACGCAAGGAAGTCGAAAGCGAGGTCGATTCTTCTTTTGTCTTTAACGTGATCGACATTGTTTTCGAAATTCTGGCTCTCGAGAAAGATCGCGAGCCTTTCCAAGATGCGGCCAATATCGTCAGCAAAATCCTTGATGCCCTCCTGACGTTGGGAGAGTTCAAGAAGGCCGGCGATCTGCTGAAACGAATCTACTTCATTATTAAAATTTATGAACTCAAGGATTGGCAGGTGGAGATCATTCGCCAACTCATCGAGAACGCGGGAGATGCGACCCGAGTCGAACGAATCGGCCGCGTGCTGGACAAGGAAGAAGGAATTCGGCTGGAGGACGTCAGTGGCTACCTTGTCTTGTTGCAGAGAAATTCGATCAAGCCTCTGATTAAGTTGCTGGGAGAGTTGAAGAATTCGAAAACGAGAAGGGTTCTTTGTGACGCCCTTTCAGAAATCGGAAAGAATGCCATTGAGCTGATCATTCCCTTCATGGAGGATCGTCGGTGGTACCTGGTTCGGAATATCACGTATATTCTGGGTCGGATTGGACAGGAGCAAGCCATTCCTTATGTTCAGAAGGCCCTCGGCCATGAGGATATCCGGGTTAGGCGTGAAGCCATCCAGGCCTTGGGAATCATGGGAGGCCAAAAGGCGGTTGGACTGCTGGTGAAAGCGTTGACGGATGATGACGTTCGCATCCGCAGCATGGCTGCGCTCAATCTTGGAAAGGTTGGAAAGACGGCCGGCCTGATCCCTCTCTTGGAGGTCGTTCAATCCAAGGAGTTTCATCGGAAAGAAACAGCCGAAGTCAAAGCCTTCTTCGAAGCCATTGGAATGATTGGCTCCAATGAGGCCATTTCCGTGCTTCAACAACTCCTGGAACGGAAGGATTGGTTCGGCCGAGGAGCGACGGACGAGATGCGCATAGGAGCTGCCCATGCCCTAGCGATGATTGGAACTCCAGAGGCCAAGGCGATACTCGAGACAGGGAGAGATTCGAAAGACACGGCCATCCGAAATGCGTGCCTTCAGGCTCTGAGAGCCCAACCCCGCTAAGGAGTCTTCATGCCAGAGGGAAAGGAAGAGCTGATCAGAAAAGAGAAATTGAAAGAGGCCAAAGGCTCTTTTGACAACGAGCAGCTCCAAGCGAAGCTGGCGGTGGAGTTCATCACTCGATTCTATCGCCTCCTCAAGGGAACGACGCTCTACGATCAGAAGAATGTCATCATTGACCGCCTGGCCCAGGAATGCCTCGAGATGATCAACCCCATCCTGAGCTCCGAGGGCCATCTCTTTCTTAAGGTCGTCCGGGACAACTTCTTCTACAACAATGTGCGAATTCAGGTAAAGGCGGACCGTTATCCGGTTTTCAAAGGGCTCCTTCAGGAATTACGGAGACGGTGGATCGGAGAAATTGAGTTCGTTGAAGAGGTCACTAAAGAGCAACTGAAGGAATTCATCTTCCTGGTGTCGGGATTGGAAGAGGGCAATGAAAGCAACTACCTCTATGTCAAGAAACAGCTCGAATTTCGTGCGATCAACGGCATCGATGTGGGGAAACTGGAGTCCTTTAAGGACGAGGAGATCTACACCGATTCGGAAGACCAGAAGCGTCACTCCAAGGAGGTCTATTTCAAGACCGTCAGTCTGGTGAAGGAGGTTGTTGAAAACGTCAAGAGTCAAAAGGTCCTCAGTGTCCGCAAAGCCAAACGGCTCATGCAGAGCGCAGTGAATGCGATCATTCAGGATGAATCGAGCTTGCTGGGGTTGGCCAACATCAAGAATTACGATGAATATACCTTCAACCACTCGGTGAATGTTTCCATCTATGCCATCGCCTTGGGTCAGAGGGTCGGAGTTCCCAAGAACCACCTCTCCCATCTCGGTATGGCGGCCCTGTTTCATGACATTGGAAAGACACGGATTCCCAAAGAGATCCTGAACAAGACAGGCAAGCTGACACCGGAAGAATGGGGAATCATTCGGGCCCATCCCCTGGTGGGAGCCGAGACCGTGATCCAGCTGAAAGAGTGGGGAGAACTCTCAACCCGAATGATCAGTGGGGCCTTCGAGCACCACCTGAAATATGATTTGACCGGATATCCCAAACTGGCCCGAAAACGACGAATTACCTTATTCAGTCGCATCATCACGATCGCCGATTTCTTCGACGCCCTGGTGAGACCTCGCGTTTACAACCGCTTTCCCTACGTCTCCGAGAAAATCTTAGGGTTCATGTTGGAGCGGAGCGGGAAGGATTTTGACCCGGTTCTCGTCAAGGTTTTCATCAACATGCTCGGGATCTATCCACTCGGGACACTGGTTCTCTTGAACACGAATGAGATGGGAATCGTGGTCCAGGCTCAGGAAGATACGGAGTTGATCGACCGACCGAGAATCTTTCTCCTCTCTTACAGCGATGGGGAGTACCGGAGAGGCTCCATTGTGGACCTCCGGGAGATGGACGAAAGGACCAAGGAGTATAAGCGAGGTATTGTCCGGACCCTCGATCCCAACGAGTACAACATTAACGTCGCTGAGTTTTTCATCTAATCCCTCTTTCGCTTCTTGTGTTTTGCCTCCTCCCACAATTGCTCCATTTCGATCAGGTTGGATTGTCTGAGCGATTTCCCTTTTTTCTTGAGTGAAACCTCCACATAGTGAAAGCGGCAGATGAATTTTTGTATCGTTTTTCTCAAGGCCTGTTCAGGATTGATGTGCAGGAACCGCGCTACGTTCGCAAGAACGAAGAGGAGGTCGCCCAGTTCTTCTTGTGCTCTCTTTGGATCGCGGTGGTGAAGGGCCTCCCGGAATTCCATCAGCTCCTCGTCTAGTTTTTTCAGAACCCCCTGGATGTCAGGCCAATCAAAACCGACCTTGGAAGCCCTTTGGGTCACTTGATAGGCGAGGGCGAGAGAGGCTCTCTGTTTCCTCTTGGAGATCAGGGGACTCCCTTTTCCAGCCATCGTTTTTTTGTTTCTGACCATTCGCATCGAGATCTCCTTAAAGTTGCCAGGGTTTTGTTTTTATGTTAGAAATTTTTGTTAAGTTAACGTTTTTTTTGACATAATTCAATCGTACCGGTCGGTAAGGGACCCACGTCAATCCCGGAAAGGAACCGAATGGATTACCGCCAGACACTCCATCTGCCGAAGACCGATTTTCCAATGAAAGCAAATTTGTCAAAGAGGGAACCCGAGATCCTCAAGGAATGGGAGGCAAAGCGGATCTACCACCAGATCAGTGAGCGGTCAAAAGGAAGGACCAAATATATCCTTCACGATGGCCCTCCCTATGCTAATGGCCATATTCATATTGGAACTGCCCTGAACAAGATTCTGAAGGACTTTATTGTGAAGTCGAAGTCTATGGTAGGCTTCGATAGTCACTACGTCCCAGGATGGGACTGCCACGGCTTGCCTGTGGAGCACGAAGTGGAGAAGAGCCTGGGTCCTAAGAAAGCGGAACTCTCCGTGGTCGAAATCCGGAGACGCTGTCGAGATTATGCAGCGAAGTTTGTCGATATCCAGAGGGAAGAGTTCAAAAGACTCGGGGTCTTCGGTGAATGGGAGAACCCTTACCTCACCATGAGCTATGATTATCAAGCTACCATCGTGAGAGAATTTGGCAAGTTTTTCCTCAAGGGTTCCGTCTATAAGGGGAAGAAGCCGGTCCACTGGTGTGCCACTTGCAAGACGGCCTTGGCGGAGGCAGAGGTGAAGTACGAAGACCACCGCTCTCCGTCCGTCTATGTCAAATTCAGGATGGGTTCTGACGTCGGCGGACGATTTCCCAACCCCAAGAATCTTCCTGTGTCGGTGGTCATCTGGACGACGACTCCCTGGACCCTCCCGGCCAACCTGGCCATCGCCTTTCATCCGGATTTTATTTATGTTGCGGCGGAAGTAAAAGACGAAATTTACATCATGGCGGAAGCCCTCCTCGAGGAGGTCATGCAGAAGGTTAAGGTCCAAGACTATCGGGTCCTCGAAAAGTTCCGGGGATCAGCGCTGGAGGGACTGAAGTGCCGTCACCCATTCTTGGATCGAGATTCCTTGCTCATCCTGGCCCCCTATATCACCCTGGACGCTGGGACAGGGTGCGTCCATACGGCTCCTGGCCATGGACAGGAAGACTACGAGAGCGGTGTCCAGTATGGGTTGGACATCTACAGTCCTGTGGACGATGATGGTCGGTTCACGGCGGATGTACCCTTCTTCGCCGGACAATTCGTCTTTAGTGCCAATGAAGCGGTGATTAAGAAACTGGCAGAGACAGGCGCTCTTCTGAAACAGGAGATGACGGAGCATTCTTATCCCCACTGCTGGCGGACGAACGATCCTATCATCTTTCGGGCGACGGAACAGTGGTTCATCTCCATGGAGAAAAATGGACTAAGGTCGAAAGCCCTAAAGGCGATCCAGGAGGTAGAATGGATTCCGCCTTGGGGAAAAGAACGAATCTATGGAATGATCGAGAACCGACCCGATTGGTGTGTTTCGAGACAGAGGGCCTGGGGTATTCCGATTACGGTCTTCTACTGCTCGGCTTGTAAAGAACCGTTGGCAGATGAAAAGACGATTAACCATGTGGCCCATCTGTTTGAAGAGAAGGGCGCCGACGCCTGGTTTGAAGAGGGAGTGACTCATCTCCTTCCTGAAGGAATTCGGTGTCCCCGCTGCGGGGGAAAGGATTTCAGCAAAGAGACAGACATTCTGGACGTCTGGTTTGATTCTGGAGTCTCTCACGCCGCTGTCCTTGAAAGGCGGAGCAGCCTTGAGTCTCCGGCAAGTCTTTACCTGGAAGGAAGCGATCAACACCGAGGTTGGTTTCACAGTTCGTTGCTCACCTCTGTCGGTACCCGAGATCGAGCTCCCTACCGGTCTGTCTTTACCCACGGATTCGTCGTAGATGGGGAAGGGAAGAAGATGTCAAAGTCTGCGGGGAATGTGATCATGCCCGAAGAAGTGATCAGCAAGTTGGGGGCTGATGTTTTGAGGCTCTGGGTGGCGGCAGAAGACTATCGGGACGATGTCAAGATCTCCAATGAAATCCTGAAGCGACTGGCCGATGCCTATTTCCGAATTCGGAACACGTACCGGTTTCTTCTCGGCAATCTCTACGATTTTGATCCCGAAAAAGACCGGGTTCCCACGAAGGACCTTTTTGAGATTGACCAGTGGGCCCTTTATGAGCTTCATCAGCTCATCAAAAGAGTGAAGGAAGCCTATGACCGGTTCGAGTTTCATATGGTGTACCACAGTGTCCAGAATTTCTGCGCTGTGGAAATGAGTGCCCTCTATTTTGACATTCTGAAAGATCGCCTTTACACCTTTGCAACCCGCTCACGGGGACGGCGGTCCGCCCAGACAGCTCTGTTTGAGATCTTAAAGGCGCTGACCACACTCATGGCTCCCATCCTTCCTTTCACCACCGAGGAGGTTTGGAAGCACGTTCCAGCAGAGTCAGGCAAGGTTCCGAGCGTTCATCTCGAAACGTTCCCAGAAGCGAAGCCGGAGTATTTCAACGAACCCCTCCACGCCCGATGGGAAAAAATCTGGGAGCTGCGTGCTGTGGTGACCAAGTCTCTGGAAGAGGCGCGGAAAGCCAGAGAGATTGGACTATCGCTCGATGCCCAAGTTCGGCTCACTCTCCCGGAGAAGATGATGGACTTCATACGTCCTTATGAAAAGGATCTGAAATCGATCTTCATTGTGTCCTCCGTCACTCTCCAGGAGGCCAAGGACGCCAAAGAGGTGAGAGCAGAGATACTCCCAGCCGTCGGAAAGAAATGTGAGCGGTGCTGGAACTATGACCTCCGCGTAGGCCACCATTCCGAACATCCAACGCTCTGCGGTCGGTGTGCCGAGGCGATCAACGCGTAGCGCCTGCCTGCCGGCAGGCAGGCAAAGCGCACGGCGACCAGGGAAAATAAGCGCTGTGTGCTCTGGTCAGTGCCCTAGGATGATCTTTGATGAAAAGAAAATATTGGATCCTGCTCATTGTTTTTTTTCTCATCATCGCCCTCGATCAATCGACGAAATTGATCATCCAACAGACCTTGCCTCTCCATCAGAAGGTGGAGGTCATCTCAGGATTTTTCAACCTGATCCATGTGCGAAATGCCGGTGGAGCCTTCGGAATCTTTGGCGGAGAAAAGGGCCCTGTGGGTTCGGTTCTCTTTGTGGTTGCTTCCTTGATCGCCGTCGGAATACTCGTGATCCTCTTTTTGAGAGTGAAAGAGCATGAGAAGGCATTGGCATTTTCTCTTGCTCTCCTCCTCAGCGGGGCCATCGGGAACCTGATCGATCGAGTCAGTTACGGAGAAGTTGTTGATTTTCTCGATTTTCACGTCTCATCATACCATTGGCCGGCATTCAATATTGCTGACTCAGCCATTAGCATTGGAATCGGTTTGATGGCTCTGGAGTTGCTGATTAAAGAGCATCAGAAACCCGGCAAGAGCCATTAGCAGGCTGCTGAAAAACGCCCATCTGCGGCGTTGCCCTTATCCTTCGTCATTGCGGCGTACGCCAAAGTACGCCTCATTCCTCAGGATTTTGGGCGCCTTGCATCTAGGCATTTTTGAGCAGCCTGCAAAAGATGACTTTTTCATGTTAACTATTAAAGAAATAAGGGAGATGGATGATGGCTGTTTTGGAGATCCTCAAATATCCTCACCGTCTTTTAAAGAGGCGATCCCAAGAGATCGAGAAGATTGATGAGAACATCAGACAACTGATCCAGGATATGACCGAGACCATGTACGATGCGAACGGGGTGGGGTTGGCCGCCTGCCAGGTCGGCGTTAATAAAAGGATCATTGTTCTCGATGTAAGCCCCATGGACCCCGAGCAGGATCTCTTCGCCCTGATCAATCCAGAAATCGTTTCAGAAGAAGAAGAAATAGATCATGAGGAAGGGTGTTTAAGCGTACCCGACTGTCAGGAGACCATCAAGAGGAAACAGAAGGTCCGGGTCAGGGGAATATCACCCGAAGGCAACGAGATCGAGCTGGAGGCGCATGGAATTTTGGCCATTGCCCTGCAGCATGAAGTGGATCATCTCAACGGGGTTCTCATTCTGGATAGGATGAGCGGTCTCAAGAGAGAGATTTACCGGAATAAACTCAGGAAGAAAAAGCAGAAGGAAAGGGAGTCTTGAGCACGTCACCTTGGCAAATCGTTTTTTTCGGGACACCCGACTTTGCCGTTCCTACGCTGAAAGCCCTTCTGGAGGGACCGGATCGTGTAGTGGCCATCGTCACTCAACCCGACCGAGGCAAGGGGAGGGGGCAGAAAATGGTCCCGAGTCCAATCAAAAAGGTTGCCCTGGCGCATGGGGTTCCGTCCCATCAGCCAGACCGCGTCAAGGACCCGTCTTTTCAAGAGGAAGTTAAGAATCTTCAGCCAGATCTCTTTGTCGTGGTCGCCTATGGGCAAATCTTGCCCAAGTCTCTCTTGGATGTTCCGAAGCATGGCGCCATCAATGTTCACGCGTCTCTTCTACCCAAGTATCGGGGGGCTGCTCCGATCTCGTGGGCGCTCTTAAAGGGAGAGAAAGTAACAGGCATCACGACGATGATGATGGATGCCGGGATGGATACAGGGGACATCTTGCTTCAGTCCGAAATTCCGATTGGAGAGGGGGAGACCTTTGAAACCTTACATGATCGTCTGGCCGAACTGGGAGCCCAACTATTGAAAGAGACGATCGCCGGTCTGGAGTCAGAAAAGATCACTCCTGTTTCGCAGGACCATTCCGGAGCAACCTATGCCCCTTTGATCAAGAAGGAAGATGGACAAATCGACTGGAGTAAAGGAGCGGACGAGATCGACCGCCAAGTCCGTGCCTTCAACCCCTGGCCAGGGGCCTATACCCAATGGGAAGACAGGCTCCTCAAGATTTTCGGAGGGGAAGTACGGAAGGGGACGCCTCAAGGAGAGAACGGGAGCGTCAGCTGGGTAGGAACAGATGCCATTGAGGTAAAAGCGGGGAAAGGGTGTTATGGCATCCGTGAAGTTCAACTCGAGGGAGGAAGGAGACTTTCGGTCAGAGATTTTCTGCAGGGACATCGAGTCCAGGTGGGAACGGTGTTCAGGTGAAACTCTCCGCCCTGTGCCTGCCTGCGGTAGGCAAGGGCGGGGAGCTTCATATTGATTTTTTGAATTGAAATTTGAGTTCTAAAGTTTGATATTTGGATTGATTGGGTGTGCTTTTGCAGATGAGGCCTCAAAAACGGATATTCATCGGATTGCTGGTGGTGACCTTTCTGATCCTGTCGCTGGTCGCTTTTTTCCTCTGGTACGTCCCCATGGTGGGGTTCGGGAATATCCATCCAACCCTTCCAGTGATCTTCACTGTTCTTCTGGCAGTGGCTGTCTCGTTGATGTTTTTGGGTGGGTTGCTCATGGTCCTCACCATCTTACGAGAGAAGGATATCCTTTTTTCGTACAAACTCCGAGGCGTGATCAGAGGGATGTTCCCGTTCATGATCCTGATGGGGAAGGTCGTTGGATTCTCGAGAGAAAGGGTGCAGCAGTCTTTCATCGAAGTGAACAATCAGCTCGTTCGATCGAACAGCCACCGAACGCGGCCCAACAGGCTATTGATCCTGCTTCCCCATTGCATTCAGGACTTCGATTGCCAGGTCAGAATTACGGGAAACATCAGGAACTGCAAGGGATGCGGAAAGTGCGAGATTAAGGATCTAGTGGAACTTGCAGACCAGTACCAGGTGAAGATTGCTGTAGCCACGGGAGGAACCTTGGCTAGAAGGATCATTGTGGAAAACAGACCCGAGGCCATTGTTGCCGTTGCCTGCGAGCTCGATTTGACCACCGGGATCCTCGACAGCTATCCGCTCCCAGTGATTGGAATATTGAATGAGCGCCCTCACGGCCCCTGCATCAACACCAAGGTGGATATTGAAAAAGTGAGAGCCGCCATCGCGAGCTTTTGTGAGGCCGGGAGAGCTCACGGCAATTGACAAATCTGGCGATCATTATTATGATAACATTAAGCTTTTTGCGCAAAAAAGGAGAGTGATTAAAGTATGAACAAATTCAAGACGTTTCTGCTCATGTTGGTTTTGACCCTTATTTTTGTTTTTGTGGGGTCGGCCATTGGAGGCCGGAATGGGATGGTTTACGCTTTCATCTTTGCCGCCCTCATGAACTTCGGGGCTTATTGGTTCAGCGACAAAATAGTGCTTCGAATGTACAGAGCCCAACCCGTTACGCAGAACGAGGCACCCGAGCTTTACGGTATTGTATCTGAGCTAACCAGCAAAGCGAGCCTTCCGATGCCCAAGGTCTATATCATCGAGAACGATACTCCGAACGCCTTTGCAACAGGGAGAAATCCTGAGCATGCCGCTGTGGCGGTGACGAGCGGCATCTTGAGGATGCTGTCGAAAGAAGAACTGTCGGGAGTCATCGGACATGAATTGTCTCACATTCGGCATCGGGACATTCTCATTAGCACCATCGCTGCAACCATGGCAGGAGCGATTGCCATGCTGGCCCGGATGGCTCAATTCGGAGCGATGTTTGGAGGAGGTCGCTCTGATGAAGAGGGAGGCAGAGGGGGAAACTTCCTCGCCGTTCTGATCTTTTCGATCGTGGGTTCCTTTGCAGCGATGTTGATCCAGATGGCCATTTCGCGCTCCAGGGAGTATCTGGCAGATGAGGGGGGAGCCCATCTCAGCAATCCTCTCTCCTTGGCAAAGGCCTTGGGAAAACTCGACGCGGCAGCCAAACGAATCCCCATGGAGGCAAATCCCTCCACCGCCCACATGTTCATCGTGAATCCCCTCACAGGAGGAGGTGTTCTTTCCTTGTTCAGTACTCACCCACCGATTCAAGAGCGAATTGCCAAACTTGAAGAGATGGCAAGGACAGGAAGCTTTTGAAGAAAAAGTCACCCAGGGCGGTCTGTCTCGAAATCCTGAACCGGACGGAAGAGACGGACCGCCTGCCTGACAAACTGCTCACCGATTCTTTCAAGAAATATCGTCATTTCTCCTCCCTTGACCGAGCTTTCCTTACAGAGTTGACTTATGGAGTTTTCCGTCGGCGGCAGACCCTCGATTGGATTCTTAGCCGTTTTTCAAAAGTATCACTCGAAAAGATCGAATCAACCATTCTGAATATTTTACGAATGGGTCTCTATCAGATCCTTTTCCTAACCCGGACACCCGTTTCAGCCGCTGTCAACGAGTCGGTTGAAATGGCGAAACCCATTCGAGGGAAGGGAGGTGCTGGTTTTGTAAACGGTATCCTCCGCTCAGTCGTTCGACAGAAAGACGAGATCGTTTTCCCGAAAATGGAAGAAGACCCGGCGCTTCATATCTCTATCGGTGAATCCTATCCGCTCTGGCTTGTTCAAAGGTGGATCGAGGAAGCGGGTGTGGAGGAAGCTCTGAAGCTGAGTATAGCAAACAATCAGATAGCTCCCTTGACCCTGCGAACGAACACCCTGAAGGCGGATCGCGGGCATCTGATTGGACGTTTAATCGAGAAAGGGTTAAAGCCTCGTCCCACGGCCTACTCAGAAGAGGGAGTGATTCTCGATGACTCACCTCCAGTTTCGGAGCTTCCCTTTCTTCGTGAGGGAGACTACGTCATCCAGGATGAAGCTTCGCAAATGGTTACGCTTATTCTGGACCCGAAGCCGGGGGAAAGAATCCTCGACGCCTGTGCCGGGCCCGGAGGGAAAACGACTCATATCGCCCAGAGAATGGCGAACAAAGGAGAGATCCTTGCGGTCGACGTGACCAGGGATAAGTTGCGCCTGATTGAAGAAAGTTGTCAACCCTTAGGTGTGAAAATCGTGAAAACGGTGAAAGGGGATGCAAGTCGCCCACTGCCTGCTCCTGAGAATCTAACGTTCGATCGGATCCTGGCCGATGTTCCCTGTTCAGGTTTTGGCACACTTCGGAGAAATCCGGACCTGAAGTGGAGAAAAGGCGAGGAGGACATTCGCAGATTGAGTTTGATCCAAGCTTCCATCCTGAGCAACCTCTCGCAATATCTGAAGAAAGGCGGCACCCTGGTCTACAGCACCTGCACCATTTTCCGCGAAGAGAATGAAGACGTTGTCAAAGCATTTCTCAAGAGTCATCCCGAATTTGTTTTGGATGATCTCTTGAAGACTCTACCCACAATAAGTCATCGGTTCGTCCAGAATGGCTATTTCAAAACGTTCCCTCAAGGTAACGGAATGGACGGCTTTTTTGTCGCCCAACTGCGGAAATCATGAGGAGTATCTCGCATCCCTCTTGGGAACCGGATTCCACCCGTAACGGCTTACATCCACTGGAACCCCTCACCCCTTACTCCCGATGTTCTCCTTGTGAAATTTGTGCCCATTGATCACTTTCTAACCATTTGAATTCCATACAGATATTAAAAAACCTTTTGACATCAATAACTTAAGGGTATATACTACTGGCACATAATATGCTGTCCTCATTTTGGGCAAGTACATGTTGAAGCGTTT
>Ga0315282_10012814_pt1 | contig 12767 bp, 15 predicted proteins | sample YL17G07_20_MG_FD_203693 | JGI IMG/M metagenome (GOLD analysis project Ga0315282, IMG submission 203693) | Sediment microbial communities from Yellowstone Lake, YNP, Wyoming, USA - YL17G07_20 | ecosystem: Environmental > Aquatic > Freshwater > Lake > Sediment | place: USA: Wyoming | collected... | reverse complement strand
GACGCGAGCGGGGGCGGACAACATCCTCGCCCTCCGTACCGCCATCCTCAGCGGCCAGACGGACCGCATCCGCCGGCTGGCACGAGCGGCTTAACAGCACTGTTACCTACACGGAGGAATTCCACCCGACTGGCGGAAGTAGCGTAGCTCTTTAGTGTGTAAATTGCCTTGTTGTGTAGCAGGGGGCCGGCCCCCTGCGCTGGCAGGCAGCCAGCAGATGCAACAAGGGGTGCTTTTCTCTCGTAGGATGTGTTTAACGCAAACACAGAAAGAGAGGAGCACCCATGAGTAGTATAACGCTGAAGGAACTGCTGAGGAAAGCGGCTTGCCGGATAGCTGATGAGGAGAACCTGGTATATGGCGAGCTGGACTCGGCGATGGCGAATCTAACGAAGGTCCTGCTTGAGGCAATGGCCGAGTCAGAGGTAGAAAGGAGAGCTGGAGTTCGGCTTCATGAGCGGGGTGAGACCAGGTGTGATCATCGCAACGGCTACAGGCATCGGAAGGTCGAGATGAGTTATCAGGTTCTTGAGATACGGATACCGAGGCTGCGGGGCCAGGGGTATGTTCCGAGCTTTCTTGAGCCCAATCATCGTGCGATCCGTGAGGTAGAGGGGTGGGTAGGCAAAGCCTTTCTTTCGGGGTTGAGCCGGTCCGAGGTGATAAGGCTGTTGGAGTCTACAACCGGCTGCAGGCCATCTGATGATCTGCTCAGGCGGGCGAGAGAGGAGTTGGACAGACAGGTCAAGTCATTTCGTGAGCGGCGGCTTACAGGGCGGTATCGGTATGTGTTCCTGGATGCAGCCTGGGCGCGTGACATAGTTGGAGTGAACGCGACACGCATCTGCATAATGACTGCAGTGGGTGTGACGTATTCAGGCGAGAAAGAGATTGTGTCGTTTGAGCGGACGGCTGTGGAGAACGAGTCTGCGTGGAGAGGCTTTCTCTGGCGGCTTGTGGAGCGGGGCCTAAAGCCTTCCGAACTTGCTCTTGTGATCTCGGATGAGCACAATGGTCTGCTCAACGCTGCATCGGAGGTATTGGGGGATGTGCCTCACCAGCTGTGTTGGGCACACAGGGTGCGCAGTGTGCGCAAAGCTGCAGCGGCAGCGGATCGCACGGCGGTGACAGCGGGACTGAGGGAGGTCTATCGCGCAGATCATCTGCAAGGGGCGAAGGAGGCTTTCCGCAGGTGGGAGAGGTTCGAAGTATCCTGGCGTGGTGGAAGGGGTCAGGAAGGACCTGGGGCATCTGTTGGCCTTCTATGATTGCCCCCGGTTGCACCGGGAGTATGTGAGGACGAGCAATCCGATTGAGCGGGTGTTTCGTGAGCTGCGACGCCAGCAGTTTGGCTGCGGGGCCTTTGCCAACCGCGATGCCTGCAACAGGGCCGTTTTCAGAGTCTTCAACTGGCTGAACGAACTGTGGAAGGGCAAAGACATCTGGCAGCCGCGCATGCGCAACAGAAAGCAGCTAGACAAGGCTGCATAGGAGGCCACGCAACACATCATACGGGACAAGCACCTCAGACCATTTTACACACTCTAGAAGGGACAACCCACGGCGCTCGCTCCGTTGACGGGGTGGTCTCGGTGTGCTAGTATATTCGTGAACCGGCTGAGCTAACTTGGTGGCTGGTTCGTCTTTTTATCAGGCGCTGCAGAGGTTACCGAGCGGATGATGCTCCTTGGCAGTCAAAGGGTGAACGAGGCCGGGCGGCTGGAGATCGGCGGGTGCGATACGGTCGAGCTTGCCGAGCGGTTCGGGACCCCGCTCTATGTAATGGATGAAGACTGCATCCGCGAAAACTGCCGGCGGTACGTTCGAGCATTCCAGCAGGGCTATGGGGATGCCCAGATAGTCTTCGCCGGGAAGGCGTTCATGACCGCGGCGATGTGCGTCATAGCGGATCAAGAGGGGCTGGGTCTCGATGTATCGTCCGCGGGCGAGATCCATACGGCTCGGCTCGCCGGGTACCCGATGGAGAAGCTTGTCTTCCACGGCAGCAACAAGTCAGTGGACGAGTTGCAGATGGCGCTCGACCTCGGTGTCGGCCGGATCGTCGTGGACAACTTCCTCGAGCTTGCCCGGCTGGACGAGCTTGCGCGGGCTTCGCGGAAGCGCGCGGCTATCCAGCTCCGCCTGACACCGGGGATCGACCCGCACACTCACCGGTTCATCCGTACAGGGCAGGAAGATACCAAGTTCGGGTTCAACATAAAGGACGGCACGGCCCTCTCGGCGGTCAAGGAGGCGCTCCAGTGCACGAACGTCGAGCTTCTCGGCCTGCACTGCCACATCGGCTCACAGATGCTCGATACGCGGGCGCACGAGCAGGCGATCAGGATCATGATCGCCTTCATGGCCGAAATCCGGCGGCTCGGCTGCGAGACAAAAGAGCTGAACCTTGGCGGAGGGCTTGGCATCAGGTACGTGTGTTCTGACAGACCGCCGACGATAGAGCAATTCGCCGCTCGGTTGATCACTGTTGCCAGACGCGAGCTGACGAAGCACAAGCTCACCGCGCCGAAGCTGATGCTCGAGCCGGGACGCTCGATCGTCGGCGAGGCCGGCACGACGCTCTACACCATCGGAGCGATCAAGCAGGTGAGGATCAAGGAACCGCCCAGCTTCAGGACCTACGTGTCGGTTGACGGCGGCCTATCGGACAATCCCAGGCCCCTGCTCTACGACGCGAAGTACGAAGCGATCGCTGCGAACCGGGCGAACGACCGGGCTGACACGCTGGTGACCATCGCCGGGAAACACTGCGAGACGGATACGCTCATCGAGGAGGCGATGATCGCAAGTCCCACGACGGGAGACATCCTGGCGGTTTACTCGACCGGCGCTTACTGCTACACGATGGCGTCGAACTACAACCGCGCGCCGCGGCCCGCCGCCGTGCTTGTGTCCGGCGGCAGAGCGGACGTGATTGTCCGACGGGAAACGCTCGATGACCTGGCGAGCCATGATGAGATACCCAGCCGGCTCGCCCGCAGCCTGGAAGCGAGAACATAAGTGTTTCAGGACATCAACTGGCGGTACTTCGCGGTCAGCATGCTCGTGCTCGTCGTATCCCTGACAGTGCACGAGCTTGCGCACGCCAAATCAGCCGAGCGTGCCGGAGACGATACGGCGCGGAGGGCGGGCAGGATATCGATCAACCCGCTCGATCATCTCGACCCCATGGGCACGGTTATGATGATACTGTCCTCGCTCTCGGGATTTGGGATAGGTTGGGCCAAGCCAGTACCGATCAACCCATATAAGTTCCACCATCCGAGGTGGGACAACCTGAAGGTATCGCTGTGGGGGCCGCTCTCAAACCTGCTGCTCGCGTTTGCGGCGGCGCAGGTGCTCAGATTCGGCCAAGGGCACTTGACTGGGATCGATGCCGTGATAGCGGTGTTGTTCGTGGTTATCAACCTGGCCCTTGCCATCTTCAACCTGATACCTATCGCCCCGCTCGACGGGTCGCATATCCTGTCCGCCCTGCTGCCCATCGACCAGGCCAGGCGCTACGATATCTTTATGGGGAGATACGGCTTTATGATACTTCTGGCGCTCGTCTTCATAGGTCCGATGACGCATGTGGATCTGCTCGAGATGGTGCTACTGCCGCCGACCCGCCTGCTGTTTCATCTGTTTACCGGGATACCTTTTTGACAGGCGCCTTCTTTGGTTCGAGAAAAATGAAAGGCGGATTCTGAGAGCCTAATGGCCAGACCTAGAATACTTAGCGGTATGCAGCCTACCGGGCCGCTGCACCTTGGCAATCTCGAAGGAGCGCTGCGGAACTGGGTCAGGCTGCAGGATGAGTATGAGTCGTTCTTCTGCATCGTAGACTGGCACGCCCTGACGACGCTCTATGAGACGCCGGACGAGATACAGGAGAATACGCGGCAGGTCGCAACCGACTACGTCTGTGCCGGGCTCGACCCCGAGCGCTGCGCCATATTCGTCCAGTCGGCGGTGAAAGAGCACGCGGAGCTTCACCTGCTCTTCTCGATGGTCACTCCGGTGCCGTGGCTCGAACGGGTGCCGACCTACAAGGAGAAGATAGAGAACCTGCACCTCGAGTCGGCGAGCTACGGGCTTCTGGGGTACCCGGTTCTGCAGGCCGCGGACATCCTGATCTACAAGGCCAACGCTGTTCCGGTCGGCAAGGACCAGCTTCCGCACCTCGAACTTACACGAGAGATCTGCCGCAGGTTCAACAACCTCTACGGGGAGGTCTTCCCCGAGCCGGAGGCAAAGCTGACCGAGTACGCCCTTATGCCCGGCATCGACGGCCGCAAGATGAGCAAATCGTACGATAACGCGATCTACATCGCCGATTCGGCGGAGGTAACCACGGAGAAGATCCGGCAGATGTTCACCGATCCGCTGAAAATCTACCGGAAGGACCCGGGGCATCCAGAGACTTGCCCGGTCTTCGCGCTGCACGAGGTCTACAACAAGGTCCAGACCGAGGAGATAGCGGCGGCCTGCCGGGCGGGGGAGCTCGGGTGTGTAGAATGCAAGAAGCGGTTGGCCGCGCGGATGAACGAGGCGCTTGCGCCGGTCCGCGAGCGCCGCAGGCAGCTCGAAGAGCATCCGGAACGGATTGGCGAGATCCTAGCCGCGGGGGCAGACAAAGCCCGCAAGGTCGCGGCGGCGACGATGGCCGAGGTGCGGGCGGCGATGAGGATTGGGTAGCCGGGAGCGGATAGCTGGTTAAGGGTGGAATCGTGGGTGCGGGGGAGGAGATTCCCGGCCGGTGCGGGTGCTGCAGGTGCGATCTATGCCCGGCCTACAACGGGAATATCAAGAGCTTTGCCGACAGGCAGCGCGTCAGCGAGGGTTGGCTGAGATACTTCGGTCTCGATATACCGCCGGAGGAAGTCGGATGCGTAGGATGCCTGAACGATGGAAAGCTCATGGATGCCACCTGCCCGATAAGGCCGTGTGTTCTGGGCACAGGGATCGGGAACTGCGCCCTCTGTGACGCTTTCACGTGCGATAACCTGAAGTCTCTGCTGGAGTTCGTCGAAAAGGCAGCCGCGAGCCATCGAGACGCGCCTGAGGAAGACTACAATGCCTTCATAAGGCCTTATCAGAACCGAGGCCGGCTGATGAAGCTGCGAGAGGCGTGGGAGAAGAGGGAAGAGCGGCCTGGAAAGCAATGAACGCAGCAGAACTCCTGGACGAAGGGATAAGCCTGGCGGCTGAATCCGAAGATCACGAACGACATGGCGAAGATGGTCCTGGAGGTTGGAGAGCAGACTGAGCGAATGCAGGCACTGGCGGAGGTTATGTGGAAGGTCGCCCCGTATACGGGGTGGATCTGATTGCTCGCCATTGGTATGTACCAGCTTATCATCCGCCTTGCAGACGCGGTGCAGATGCCCGAGCCATCTTGTCTATCTTGGAAAGCTGCGGCATCATGAAGCTGCCGACTCTTAGGAGAAACCCGTATCAGATCACCCTCCCCGTCTTCGAGGGGCCGCTCGACCTGCTTCTGCACCTCATCCACGAGAACAGGATAGACATCTACGACATACCGATCTCAGAGGTAACGGACCAGTATCTGCGGTATCTATCCTTGATGGAGTCGCTGGACCTGGAGATCGCCGGGGAGTTCCTGGTGATGGCGGCGACGCTCCTTGAGATCAAGTCGAACATGCTTCTGCCACCCGAGCCGGCGGAGGAGGAAGAGGAGCAGGTAGACCCGAGGGCGGCGCTTGTCGAGCGGCTGATCGAGTATCAGCGGTTCAAGGAGGCGGCGGATCTCTTCCGCGAGCACGAGGCCGAGCGGATGAAGGTCTTCAAGCGCGGCGACCGGGAGTTCGAGGCGGATTACGCCGCGTATGCGCTGAGCGATGTCAGCCCTTTGGACCTTCTTGAGACGCTCAGGCGGCTTCTTGCGGAGGTCGGCGAGGGGGAGGAAGAGGTCACGACGCTCGCCCGGCGCCGCATCACCGTCAGGATCAGGATGAGCGAGATATGGCGGCGGGTGAGCACGAGCGATCAGCCCGTTCTCTTCGATGACCTATTCGAGCAGCCCAGGAATCGGACGGATATTGTGATCACGTTCCTGGCGATCCTGGAGCTGCTGAGGCTTCAGCGGATTGCTGTGAAGCAGGCCGGGACGTTCGGCCGGATAGAGATAATGCGGTACAAAACGCGGTCCGGTGGGGAAAGAAGAGGTAATGGATAGCTCAATCAGAAACGGCAGGCTGAAGGCGGCGTTGGAGTGCATGTTGTTCGTCTCAGCGGAGCCGCTTTCGGCTGCGCAGATGGCTGCGGCGCTGGAGGTCGAGGAGCCGATGATCGAGCAGGCGGTCCACGAGCTCATACTGGATCGGGGCCAGGGTGGGCTGCAGATTGCGCGCGTGGCGGGCGGCTACCAGATGTGCACGCGGCCTGAGTTTGCCGAGGTCTGCCAGAGGATCCTCGTATCCCAGAACCAGAGGCTTTCCAGAGCCGCGCTCGAAACGCTCGCGGTCGTTGCCTACAGGCAGCCGGTGACGCAGCCTGAGATCGAAGCCATCCGTGGAGTCAACAGCGACGGAGTGATGAAGACGCTCCTTGACCGGGGCCTGATCAAGGAGGTCGGTAGGAAGCCGACCGTAGGCAGGCCCATACTCTATACGACAACGCCGAAGTTCCTGGAGCATCTGGGGCTGGAGGATCTTGCGGACCTGCCGGACATCGATACGCTCGCTGTCGAGAAGGTACAGGAGCTCGAGGCACAGAGGGAGCTGTTCGACAGCGGGGAGATCGCTGCGCGGCAGAGGGAACCGAGTCACCAGGGATGAAGGTGCGCGATCTCATAAGGCGTCTTGAGAAGGACGGCTGGCGCCTTGCGCGCACCCGCGGGAGCCACAGACAGTTCAAGCATCCCTCGAAGCCGAGGGAATATGTTGTGGTCTACGAGCGTACGGCGAACAACTGGTCAGCTTACTCGCCGGACGTTCCGGGATGCATGGCCACGGGGAAGACACGCAAAGAGGTTGAGCGGAACTTCAGGGACGCCCTGGCGTTTCATATCGAAGGGCTCAAGCGGGAGGGCCTGCCGATACCCGAGCCTACATCAGAGATAGGGCATGTGAGCATTGCGGCCTAGCCACCGCGTGGAGGACAGCGGGAAAGGATGATCGTTGAAGAGATGCGGAGTAGGCAGCTTCCTGGCGGGACGGAGCAATTCGGGGCATGGTTAAGACACGCTTCGCCGCCGGTCCAGTTGCACACAGGAGTATACGTAGCTTGATAAGGTACCTGTTGCCACTCATGGTCGTTATGTTATCGGCTGTCGGGCCGTTGGACGCACAGGCGGTCGTGGCGCCGCAGGCGCGAGCGGCCGCGGTCTTGCCGCAGGTCAAGGCCGGAAGCGCGATCCTGACCGACGCCGCTACCGGCCAGGTCCTCTTCGAGAGGAACGCCGACGTCCGCAGGCCGATAGCGAGCACAACGAAGATCATGACAGCGATCCTCGTCATCGAGAACTGCAAGACGGACGATGTCGTCACGGCGAGCGAGAGTGCAAGCAAGACACCGTTTACCTCGCTGCATCTGAAGCCCGGCGAGCAGGTGAAGGTCAGGGACCTGCTCTACGCGCTTCTGATCCGCTCGGCCAACGACGCCGGCGTGGCCTTCGCGGAGCACATCGGCGGGACGATCGATGGCTTTGCGCAGATGATGAACGACAAGGCCCGTGAGATCGGGGCGCGGAATACCCGCTTCATCACCCCGAACGGCCTCTACGTGCCGGGCCACTACTCGACGGCCCGCGACCTGGCGCTAATCGCCCGCTACGCCCTCCGATTGCCCATCTTCAACGAGATCGTCGGCTTGCGCCGGCAGATCATCGATCGCTCCGTGAACAAGCAGGATTTGCTCGTCGAGACCCATTCGAAGTTCCTGAAAGACTATCCCGGAGCGGATGGCATCAAGTCGGGCTACACCAAAGAAGCCGGCTACTGCTTCGTCGGCTCCGCAACGCGCAGCGGCTGGCGGCTCGTGTCGGTCGTTCTGAAAAGCCCGGACAGCCAGATCGATACGGCGGCGCTGATGGACTACGGCTTCGGCTGCTTTCAGAGAGTTGTGCTTGCCGAGCCCGGGCGACCGCTCACGAAGGTGAAGGTGGCGGGCGGCGACCGGGAGCTCGAAGTCGTCCCCGCCGATGTCGTGCAGGTCGCCGTCAGGCTGGGGCAGGCCGCGCTGGCGCGCTGCGAGCTCAAGCTCGACGAGATCCACGCGCCTGTGCGCAAGGGCGCCAAAGTGGGGACCATCACGGCATACCTTGGGAGCCAGCCCGTCGTCACCCTCGACCTGCAAGCTGCGCACGATGTGAGCGAGACGCTCGCCAGCATCGCCTGGCCGTGGGTAAGAGCTATAGGGCTTCTAGGGATGATCTGCTTCGGGGCGGTTTATGGAAGAGCGGCTGCAAAAGGCAATGGCGAGCGCAGGCGTCGGCTCGCGCAGGAAGTGCGAGGAGCTGATCCTCGCGGGTAGGGTGACGGTAGATGGCGAGGTCGTAGCCCGGCTCGGCACCAAGATCGACCCCGAGAAAGCCGAGATCAGGGTGGATGGCAAGCTCATCACGCTTCCCGAGCGCAGATACTACATTCTCCTCAACAAGCCTGTGGGGTACACGAGCACGCGGTTCGATCCGTTCGCGAAGAGGACCGTGATCGAGCTTGTAGCGGCCGCAGGCGCGAACCTGCACACAGTGGGCCGGCTGGACAGGGAGACCGAAGGCCTGATCATCCTGACGAGCGATGGGGACCTGACCTATCGGCTGACGCACCCCAAGCACGAGCTGGGCAAGACCTACGTGGCAGCGGTGCGGGGTCGCGTGACTGAGGACAAGCTGCGACGGTTGCGAGAGGGAGTGCAGCTCGAGGACGGCGTCACTGCGCCGGCTGAGGCCCGTCTCATCGAAGTGAGCCCCGACGGCCGCTCGAGTGTCGTCGAGCTGACGATCCACGAAGGCAGGAAAAGGCAGGTGCGGAGGATGTTCGCTGCCATCGGGCACCGAGTCGAGCGGCTCGTGCGCACGAAGATCGGTGGCATCGGGATCGGCGATCTTGCGGTCGGCAAGTGGCGGTATCTCACGGACGAGGAAGTCGAGCGGCTGAAGAAGGGCGCGGCGGAGGAATCGAACGCCAGATGAGGGAACGCAGTAAGGGGGCGCAGCAATGCCAGGAGTGCCTTTGCAGAAGACGATAACTGCCGTCATCTATAAGGGTGAGGAACAATACGTGGCAGAATGTGTCGGCATCTCAGTGGTCACGCAGGGCCGTACGGTTGATGAGACCCTGCAGAACCTTCGTGAGGCAGTGGCGCTGCATCTTGAGGGAGAGGAGCCGGCCGATTTCGGCCTGGCCCCGAACCCGACTATAGTTGTGACCATGGAAGTGGAGCCCGCCCGCCGTGTCGCCTAACCTGAAGAGGCTGAGCGGGCACGAAGTGGTGGCCGCACTGCTCAGGTGCGGGTTTTCTGAGGTATCGAGTCGCGGCAGCCACGTCAAGCTCCGGCGAGTTACAGCCGCAGGCGAAAAGCAGACTCTGACAGTGCCGCTTCAGCATTCCTTAGACCTCGGCACTTTGCCGGCCATCGTGCGCCAGGCTTCCCGCTACCTTTCTGAAGACGAAATCCTGAGAGAATTCTACACCAGATGAACCGTAACGCCCTATTGCCTCCGGCTTTGATGGTTCTTTGTACCCTGCTCCTCGCCGGCTGCGGGCGAACGGGCAGCGCGCCCGGCTCGCAGGCGGCCAAAGCGGGCACGCCGCCCCGGCGCATCGTGTCTCTAACCCCCAGTAACACCGAGATCCTCTTCTCGCTCGGCCTCGGCGACCGAGTGGTCGGCGACACGAGCTGGTGCGACTACCCGCCGGAGGCGAAGCGTAAGCCCAAGGTCGGCGATGTCAACATCAGCCTGGAGCGGGTCGTCGCGCTGCGGCCCGACCTCGTACTCGCCCACTCTACCCTGAACCGCAGCGTGATCGAACGGCTGAGAAGCCTGAAGATCCGAGTCGTCTCCACCGACCCGAAGACGTTTGCGGACGTTATGTCCGACCTGAGGATGATGGGCCGCGTCACCGGTACCGACAGGCAAGCGGAGCGGCTGGTTCGGTCCATGGAGGACGCCGTCAGCAAGGTCAGAAAGCAAGGCCAAAGCGGACGGAGGCAGAGGGTTCTCGTGGTCATCCAGACCAGCCCACTGTGGGCCGCCGGCCCGGGAACGTTCGTCGATGAGATGATCGGCTGTACGAACGGGGACAACATCGCGCACGACGCCAGGCCCGGCTTCAACCCGTTCTCAACGGAATCGGCAATAGCCCGCAACCCGGACGTTATCGTCGTAACCAGGCCCGAGGACAAGGCGTTCTTCGAGAAGAACCCGCTGTGGAAGCGAACCGGCGCCGTCCACGATGGCAGGATCGCCGTCCTCGACCCCGCGCTCCTGCTGCGCCCCGGCCCGAGGCTTGCCCAGGGCCTTCACAGACTTGCCGAAGCGCTCTCCAGGTAACCTGCCGCTCCTCGTCGCCAGCCGATGGCAACGGCTCCGTTCGCGGCTCGACATGAAAGCCAGGACCTGAAATCCGAGATCGGCTCTGCCTTCTACCGTTGGTGAGCAACTCGTCGGGGGTGAGGGCCTCATCATCATCTGCGAGCTCTTTCGTTGACCATCGCCGCGAGTGTCACCAGTTCGTAGCCGTTCGCCCTCAGTGTGTCGATCACCTTCGGAAGCGCCTGGAGTGTCACATCCTCTACGTTGTGCATCAGGACTATGCTGCCCGGGGACGTCTCGGAGACCACCTGCCGCACGATATTGTCCGCCTTCGTGCCTTCGTTCTTGCTGCAGTTGACCGTCCAGAGGACGGACGAGAAGCCGTACTTGCCGGCCGCGGAGGCTAGGTTGCCGTTCTGGTGACCGCCGGGCGGGCGGAAGAAGCGGCTGGTCATCCCGGTAATGCTCCTGATGACCGAGGCGGTGCGTACAAGCTCGCGCTCGATCTCGATCTCGGGCAGGTAACGCAGATTGCGGTGCGAATAAGTGTGGTTCTCGATCTCGTGGCCTGCGGCGGCGATCTTCCGGAGCAGTTCCGGGTTGGCCTCTGCCATCGAACCCACGACGAAGAAGGTCGCTTTGACGTTCTTGCTCTCCAGAATGTCGAGCAGCTTCGGAGTGCTCGCGTTCGGGCCGTCGTCGAAGGTGAGCGCCGCCACCTTGTCGCTTCTCGCGACGCGTCGGATCTCCTGGTACTTTGCGACGGGCGAGTACCGACGGACCAACTGTGCGCGGGCGTCGCGATAGCCTGGGTCGATCGCAACGACGTGCTCGCAAGCGGCGAGCGCCGCCGGACCGTCGTTCTCGGCTGCAGCGCACTCGGCAAGCAGATACCAGTCCAGCCGACGCGAGGGCTTCAACCGAAGGCAGCTCCACAGCTTCTGTTCAACCCGCTTCGCCTCCTCTCCGCCGACCGAACCGGAGGCCGAGCTGCGCTCGTTCGTGACCAGCACTCTGGTCGATCTCTCGCCGAGCACAACACCGTCGGAGCTGTGCCCCTCGATCTTGACCGTGTGCACTGCATTCGAGTAGCGGGTGGTATTCCAAGGGCATTCGTAAGGAGAATGGTTCACGATGCCGACGAGCGCGCCATCGACGTAGAAGAGGACATAGGCGACACCCTGAGCCATCGAGAGGTTCGCTTTCAGCGTGACTGTTCCGTTGAACACCTTCACGCCAGGCTGCTTCTCGGCCGGAGACCTGTAGGGCTTGGCGAGCGGCCGGCCGGTCAGTGCGATTGGCTTCGCCGGGTCGAAGGTCACAACGGCCCCAAGCTCTTCATCGAACCCGTGCTGGCCCGCGACCATCGCCGCGAGGATCGCGCGCGCCTGCCCGTAATCCCGCTTCAGAAAGTGCTGCCTGGCTGTGATCTGCGAGAGGAGAGGGTCGGCGGTCGCAGCCTCGCTAGGGTAATGTCCCGAGAGGGCGGTAAGGTACGCCAACGTGGGGCCGATCTCGTACGAGACGCTCGGCGCGGCGTTGGCAAAGTGCTTCTGAGCATCCTCGCGTTTACCCGATGCAAGAGAGCAGAGCCCAAGGCCGTAGAGTGCGAGTGGGTGGCCTTTGACCAGGAGGTTGGCCGCTGCGAACTCTTTCTGCGCGCGGTCAACCTGGCGGGTGTGAAGGAACAAGGTTCCGAGCGCCAGGTGGACGAGCGGGTCGCCCGAGTGCTGGACGATCGCGCTGTTGATCTCCTCGGCTGCCCGATCGTGGTTGCCGTCGGCCAGGTCCGCGACGGCCGCAGCGACGTTGTCTATGTAACCGCCATCCGCACGAGCCGCGGGCGAGCCCAGCGCTACCGCCGCAGCGCCCCACACAACAAGCAGGAAAACTCGAGCTAACCGCATGCTCGTCACTCTGACTTCCTCCACAAGCCCAATGGGGCAGGGCTTCACACCCCGCCCCATTCAGCAGGAACTGCCGTACCGGCGCAATCTCCTTACACATGGTATGACAGCCACGAAGGCAAGTCAACACGGCGCATTGCCTCACGATAGATCGTACCGAAATCGAATCGATGCCTCACGTAAGAATCGTACCGTGGAGATCGGATCTGTGCACATTGACGGAAACATTGGTCGGATGCCATAATGCCTTTAACGGGGCCGGAAGGAGCTTTCTTTAACGGGGTTTGTCTCTTTCTGTCCCCGCCACATCCCCCGTCTCAGGCCAAGCGTAGGCTCGTTTTCCACAGGGACCGCA
>Ga0315282_10012813_pt1 | contig 12769 bp, 9 predicted proteins | sample YL17G07_20_MG_FD_203693 | JGI IMG/M metagenome (GOLD analysis project Ga0315282, IMG submission 203693) | Sediment microbial communities from Yellowstone Lake, YNP, Wyoming, USA - YL17G07_20 | ecosystem: Environmental > Aquatic > Freshwater > Lake > Sediment | place: USA: Wyoming | collected... | reverse complement strand
GTCGCTCGTCCATGTATGGTTCACGTATCCAAAACCATCGATGAGGTAGGAGACACGAGAGGCCGTCGGGGTGAAGAGGATCTGGCCCTCAAGGCCAGAGGTGAGTCGTTGACTGGAGTTGGCCTCTTCCTTTTGCGCGAATACTCCGAGGAAGCATGGTGCCAGGAAAAGGAATGTGCATCCTAAGGTGAGAACCGTCACGGTCTTCATAAGAACTATCCTCAAATTTAAAGAGAGTCCTGGATTTATATTCTTTTTTCCCAATTTCAGCCAATTTTATATATGAGGCGAGGGGGGATCGCCGATCTTGATTTGATATCACTGTTCGATTCCCAAAGGGGGCAGACGAAAGGAGAGAGGGGATGCTCGGCAGAATCAACGGATTCAAATTGATCTTCGAAGGGAGATTACTTGTGTGTGCACTCCTGGGAGTTGGGAGGGCATCGCTGTCTGGACCATGGCCTGAAGGAGCGCGGGGGTGCTGAGGGAGACAGGAATCAGGTCATAGTCAGAGGCGTTCTCTATGTTTTCGATTCGGATAGAGCCAGCGAAATTCGCGTTCTCTTCATCGGGAGCGACGACCGAGACCTGCACGGTGACGCTGCCTGCCTGCGGAGTCAAATCGTTCCCTGAGGCCGGCGTGAACGTCCACGTCCCCCAGGTGAGCTCAGAGGTGTTCACGGTCCAGTTCAGCAACGAATCTGAGTCACCAATATTCTGTACGGTGAAGCTGCCGAAAACGGTAGCACCCGGCTGTATGTCGGTCCAATGCAGGCTGCCGGAGCCGTCCAGGTCAGGCTGCGGGGACTCGGGGGGTGCAGGGGGTGCGACATAAACGATCTTAAAGACTTGGTTCGACCCTGAACTCGGATAAGGATTGGTGTAATGCCACACGACGGTCTTGTCCGGGGTGACTTCGAAGAAGTAACCCGTTTCTCCATTGCTGATGAGGGTATCGCCATCGGGGAGTCGCTCTGCACCTGAGAGATGGCTGGCATAAAAGCTTAAGGGCGGACTGCCTTGGTAGGTCCATGTCAGGGTCTGGGGGCCATAGGCTTGTCCTGGATCGAGGTAATAATCGCCTTGATCATTAACCGGCGGAGTGATCTCGTCGACAGAGGAATAATGCCGTATAACACCGTTGTTGAAGACGAGAATGTCGCCAGCGCCTGGGCAGCCCGGCCGGATCCAGGTGGCATCGTGCTGGCAGGAGAAGACCTGGTCGTTTTCGGTCCCGGCGCGGTACGCCTGTGGGTTGCCCCAGCGGTAGAGCAGGTCGCCGCCGTGGCCGGAGTGGCCGCCGGTGTGTCCCGCTGCCTCTTCGGTGGTCGTGCTATGGTCGATGACCCAGATTTCGTTGAAGTTGTGGGCGCTGATGAGGATCTGGTCGAATTCCGCGTTGTAATCCAGGGAGTTGGTGTGGAGCCAGTCCCCTCCTTTGTTGTCCCCGAAGTTGAGGTCGACGAGCTCCGGGTGGTCGCCGACCACGCCGTAGTTCTCTTTTGAGGCGTCGAAGTCTTGGATGAGGTGATCCCAAACATGCCATTCCCAGACGATGGTCCCGGTTATCGGTCCGGTCGGTTGTACTTCGATGATGTGAGATGGGTAGAAGTTTTGCGAGTCGAAGCTACTGGGGTCGCGTCCCGCGGCGATCGCCTCAGCGCGGGTTTTCTTCTCCCAGGCGACCAAGAGTACGTTCCCATTGGGGAGTACCTGGACATCATGGTGGGTGATGTTGCCGCCGTAGTCGTAGCGGAAGTCCCAGGCGATTGTCCCGTCCGGCAGGATTTTTTGGACGCCGCCGCCTGTCCCGCCGTACCCGGGGGTGCCCAGGTCGATTGTTCGGAGGATCGTGCCGTTTCCTAGCCAGCGGACGCCGAGACCCGGTCTGTACTTACTCGTCCAGGTATGATTCACTGCTCCCGATCGGTCGATGAGGTAGGTCGTAAGCGAGTCCATCGGTGCGAACAGGATCTGGCCTTCGATGTCCGCCCGTTTTGGGCGAGAGTCGTTCGTCGGTGTCAGCGCGGCGATGCCAGCGCAACACGGCAAAAGAAGAAGTAGCACGCAAGCTAATGGCAGGATTGGGACGGTCTTCATAGTTTTATCCCCTTCTCCAAGAAAGCCTGCGTTATTATATATATCTTTCCCAATGTAATCCCTTATCCCGCTGCACTGGGAGGGTTATGTGAAAAATTTTATTTGATATATCGGCAGATTGAGAGCCAATCAGTGACTTATTCGATGGTCCTCATCAAAACGATTGATGAATCCAGGGGAGGACGATTTCTCTCAGCAGGTCGATGAGCCACTGGAGAATCGGATGCTGACCCCCGAACACCACCGGGGTCGTGATGCGGATAGGAATCACCTCGAAATCCGCGGGATTCTCACGGTTCTCCACCCGAAGGGAACCATGAAACCATCTCCAAGGATCCTGGGGGATGACGACCGAGACATTCACGGTGTAATCCCCATCCTCCGGCGTGAGATATTGTCCGCTGCTCGGGGAAAACGACCAGTTCCCCCAATCGAGCGACGAGGCATTGACCGTCCAGTTCAGCAGCGAGCCCTGGCCGCCGATGTTGCGGACCGTAAAGCTCCCGGTCACGGTCTCCCCGGGGCGGACCCGAGACCATCGCAGGCTCCCCTCACAGGCCAGATTCGCCCCTTCGCTTGGAGCCTGGAACCCGTAGTAGTAGTGGCATTTGAACAACCCGTTCATTGTGGGATTCGGATACGGATTCTCATAGTGCCAGACCACGGTCTTCTCCGGGGTGACCCGGTAGAGATCGCCATAGGGGCTGCAGATCAGGGTTTCGCCATCGCGCAGCCGCTGCGCACCGCCCATGATGAAGCAGAAAAACGAGGTGTTGTAGACCCAGGTCTGGGCGAGCGGGGCGTACGCGGTTCCGGGCACATAGGCGTACTCTCCATCGCCGTCCCGCGGGGGCTGAATCTCCTCGACAGAGGAATAGGTTCCTACGGGGCGTCCGAGGCCGTTGTTGAACACGAGGATATCCCCGGCCCCAGGGCAGCCGGACTCGATCCAGCTGGCGTCATGCTGTCCGTAGAAACGCTGATCCGCCGCGGTCCCCGCCCGGTACGCCTGCGGGTTGCCCCAGCGGAAGAGCAGGTCGCCACCGTGGCCGGAGTGGCCGCCGGTATGGCCTGCGGCCTCCTCGGTGGTCGTGCTGTGGTCGATGACCCAGACTTCGTTGAAGTTCCGGACGCTGAGGAGAATCTGGTCATAAGTGACATTGTAGTCGATGGAGTTTGTATGGAGCCAGTCGTCGACAGTATATCCGTAGTTGAGGTCGATGAGTTCCGGGTGGTCGCCGACCACGCCATAGTTCTCTTTTGATGCGTCGAAGTCCTGGATGAGGTGGTCCCAGACATGCCATTCCCAGACGATGTCCCCGCTGGTGGGTCCGCTGGGTTTGACCTCGATGACCTCGTCGGGCATGAGGGTCGGTCCGGAGAGCAGGCTAGGGTTCCGCCCGGCGGCGAGGGCCTCGGCCCGGGTCTTATACTCCCACGCGATCATGAGGACGTCGCCATTGGGGAGTGGTTTGATGTCGTGGTGGCTGAGGTGCTGATCGTTGATGTATCGGAAGTCCCAGAGGACGGCGCCGTTCCAGCTGATTCTCTGAAGGCCGCCGCCTGCGCCGCCGTACCCGTAGGTCAGCTTCATGGTTCGCAGGATGCTGCCGTCGTCTAGGAGGTAGGCGACCTCGCCGGGTTGGAAGCTTCCCGGCCAGAAGTGTCTGAGGCTGCCGGTGCTGTCGATGAGGTAGGTCGTATTGGATGTCGTGGGGGGGAGGATGATGTACTCCGGGGTGATCGCTTGTCGTTGTATGTCCTGTTGGGAGGCTGCATTAGCCAGTGAGGGGAAAAGGCTCTGGCTGCAGAGGATGAAGACGAGGAGCAAGATGCCCGCACGTGTTGTCAGCAGCCGGGGTTTATTTTCCATTGGTGATAATTATAACGACTGTCCTTCTTAATGTTTTTCTCAGGAGGGTTCTAGAGCAGGAGGGAGGAGAAGTTTTTCTCGGAGGGGCCGCAGGATTGTCCTCAGGGGGAGCATGGCGGAGGATATAGTCAGGAAGGGAGTCGGGGGAGGCCTGGGAGGATGCGAGGGCGACGGGGACGACGAGGAATCGAAGGCGTTTTCGCAATTTTCTACAGTCAAGGGAGAAAGACATTAATAAAAACACGGCGTTCTCCTGCGAGGCAAGGAGAAAGACGCCCATGGCGCTGAAACGGAGCCTCACCTATTTCGACATGGTCGCAATCGTGGTCGGTTCCATCGTGGGCGCTGACATCTACATCGCCTCCTCGCTGACTGCCAACATGCTGGGTCCTGCCGCGCTGCTCGTCTGGGTCGTCGCCGGGCTCTGCGCGACGGTCATCGCCCTGGTGTTCGCGTACTGCAGTTACTACGTCCCCCGGGTCGGCGGCCCCTTCGCCTTCGTCTCCGCAGCATTCGACGACTTCTTCGGCTTCCTCACGGGATGGAGCATCTGGATCGCAGAGGTCCTTTCCCTGCCGGTGTTCGCCATCGCGTTCGCCCAATATCTCCAGTTTTTCGTCCCGCTCGATACGATCGGACAAATCCTCGTCAAGGTCGCGTTCATCCTCGTCCTGACCACCATCAACATCCGAGGAGTCAAGGCCGCGGGCCGGGTCAACGACGTACTCACCGTCATCAAACTCCTCCCTCTAGTCCTCCTCATCCTTGCCGGCATCATCTTCATCATCATGAACCCCTCCCAGTTCGTGGGACACTACGTCCCCTTCGCGCCCCTCGGCTTCAGCCAATTCGGGTCCGCCCTCGTCCTCATCTTCTGGGCCTACGTCGGCTTCGAAATAGGAACATTCCCCTCCGCAGAGGTCATCAACCCACGGAAAACCGTGCCGCGCGCCATCATCACCGGCATGATGATCGTCATGGTCTTCTACCTCTCCACGAACTTCATCGTCTACAGCATCCTCCCCTGGAAGACCCTGGCCGGCTCGTCGACCCCGCTCATCCTCGCCATCCAGACGACGGTCATCGGCGGCGTCGGCGTCGTCATCATGGGCATCGGCGCCCTCCTCTCCGTCTCCGGGTCCAACGAATCCGGGACACTGGGGACGGCACGACTCTCCTACGCCATGGCCATCGACGGACTCTTCCCCCGATTCTTTGCCAAGACCTCCAAGAAATACAAGACCCCGTACGGCGCCCTGATCATCCAAGGCATCATCGCCTTCACCCTCGCGAACCTCTCCACGCTCTCCAATCTCATCTCCTTCGCGGTCTTCAACCTCGCCTTCGCCTTCCTCCTCACCTGCCTCGCCCTCATCGTCCTGAGCCGACGCATCACCTCCGAGGCCAACACATCCTGCCCTACCTCGGCATCGCCATCTGCCTCTTCCTCATGTACTCCACCTCCCTCACCAACCTGCTCATCGGCCTGGCCGTCATCCTCGCAGGCATCCCCATCTACGTCTACTTTTCCCCCAAGACCGACATCCACCACCTCAAAGACCTCTTCCTCTCCGAAGAAGCCGTCTTCGTCCGCAACATGCGACACAAAGAACACTTCCTCGCCAACTTCATCGACCTCCTCCACCGCGCCTACCACAGACTCCGCAGAGACAAAAAACCCGACTAAACACAAACCCTATATCGCCAGACCTGATTTTGTTTCGCTACACAATGGCTACAACCCCACCCCCAGACCCCTCACTGGAACACATCCAAGGCCTCACCGAAGCCGAAGCACAGCGCCGACTCCGCACCGAAGGGCCTAACGAACTCCCCTCCCAGCGCAAACGCAACATCCTCCTCATCTTCCTCCACGTCATCCTCGAACCCATGCTCCTCCTCCTGCTCATCGCAGGCCTCATCTACCTCTTCCTCGGCGAACCCAAAGACAGCATCATGCTCTTCTTCTTCATCGCGGTCGTCATCGGCATCACCTTCTACCAACAGCGCAAGACCGAACGCGCCCTCGAAGCCCTCCGCAACCTCAGCAGCCCCCGCGCCCTCGTCATCCGCGACGGCCACCAACACCGCATCCCCGGCCACGAGGTTGTCCGCGACGACATCGTCCTCCTCCACGAAGGCGACCGCGTCCCCGCCGACGGCCTCCTCCTCTTCAGCTCCAACGTCACCATCGACGAATCCCTCCTCACCGGCGAATCCATCCCAGTCAGAAAAACCGAATGGGACGGAAAGACTCCAGCCCAGCCACCCGGCGGCGACGACCTCCCCTCCGTCTACTCAGGAACCCTCGTCGTCCAAGGCCACGGCCTCGCCAAGATTACCGCCACCGGCGCAGACACCCAGATGGGCAAAATCGGCAAAGCCCTCCAACAGATCATCCCCGAAGAAACCCACCTCAAAAAAGAGACCACCCGGCTCGTCAAGACCGTCGCCGTCGCCGGCGCCGCCCTCTGCATCCTCGTCGTCATCATCTACACCATCACCATCCACAACCTCCTCAACGGCATCCTCGCCGGCCTCAGCCTCAGCATGGCACTCCTCCCCGAAGAATTCTCCGTCGTCCTCGTCATCTTCCTCAGCCTCGGCGCCTGGCGCATGTCCAAACACCACGTCCTCACCCGCACCCCAGCGGCCATCGAAACCCTCGGATCCGCCACCGTCCTCTGCGTCGACAAAACCGGCACCCTCACCCAGAACAAGATGATTCTCAGCACCGTCTACACCAACGGCGAAACCTACAGCATCGAAAAAAACGTGGACACACCGCTCCCCGAGACCTTCCACGACCTCTTCGAATACAGCTCCCTCGCCAGCCAAAAAGACCCCTTCGACCCCATCGAAAAAGAAATCAAAGGAGCCACCGAAAAATACCTCTCAGACACCGAACACATCCACAAGGCCTGGCGCCTCGTCCGCGAATACCCCCTCTCCAAAACCCTCCTCGCCCTCTCCAACGTCTGGGAGTCCTACGACAAACGCCGCTACGTCATCGCCGCCAAAGGATCCCCCGAAGCCATCATCGACCTCTGCCACCTCGACGACCACCACAAACAAGAGATCCTCCAGCACGTCCAAAGCCTCGCCAACAACGGCCTGCGCGTCCTCGGTGTCGCCAAAGCCTACTTCCAAGAAACACCACTCCCAGACCAACAGCACGACTTCGCCTTCGAATTCCTCGGGCTCCTCGGCTTCGTCGACCCCATCCGCCTCACCGTCCCCAACGCCATCAAGGAATGCTACACCGCAGGCATCCGCGTCATCATGATCACTGGCGACTACCCCGGCACCGCCCAACATATCGCCCGCCAAATTGGACTCAAAAACCCCGAGATCTTCCTCACCGGCGCCCAGATCACCACCATGAAAAAAGAAGAACTCCAAGAGAAACTCAAAACCGTCAACATCTGCGCCCGCGTCGTCCCGGAACAGAAGCTCGCTATCGTCGAAGCGCTCAAGGCCGACGGTGAGGTCGTCGCCATGACCGGCGACGGCGTCAACGACGCCCCTGCACTGAAGGCAGCCAACATTGGCATCGCAATGGGCGAACGAGGCACCGACGTCGCCAGAGAATCCTCCTCCCTCGTCCTCCTCACCGACGACTTCTCCACTATCGTACATGCAGTACGCATGGGACGACGAATCTTCGACAACCTCAAAAAATCCATCAGCTACATCCTCGCCATCCACGTCCCCATCGCGGGAATCGCACTCCTACCGGTTCTCATGGGATTACCATTGGTACTCTTCCCCGCACATATCGCATTCCTCGAGCTCATCATTGATCCCGCCTGCTCGACCGTCTTTGAATCAGAGCCCGAGGAAAAAGACATTATGCGTCGTCCACCCCGCAGGCTACAGAATCGACTCTTCGATCGTAGGAGCGGGTTCTGGAGCATCATGCAGGGTTTGAGTGTGTTCGCCGCTGTGGCTCTGGTCTTCCTCTGGGTCCTCATATACGGCGGCAAGAACGAAGACGAGGCACGGACCATCGCCTTCGCCACACTCGTAATCGCCAACCTCATGCTGATCATCGTCAATCTCTCATGGTCTCGTGATAAAGGACGACGTGGATACGCGGACAACAAAGCCCTCTGGTTCGTCATCATCGGGGCCTTGTTCAGCCTCGTCCTCGTCCTGACACTTCCGGGACTACAGGAATTATTCCACTTCACCCCCATCCATGTTGACGACTTCTTCATCATCCTCATCGCAGGCATCGCCAGCGTCCTATGGGTAAGACCTTTGCAGCTGCGGCGCCATACCCAGAGCTGATTCACTGAACTGGTGAAAAAATCATTCTCCTAGTTCGTTGAAAAGGGTCTGATAAAAGGAGTCCTTTGCTTCGCGCTCAAGCCATGGGTAATGCCCGCACCGCGGGAGGAGGACGAAGCGGAAGTCCCGCAGGACCTTTGACAACGGCTGCTGCACTCCCTCTGCTGGATGGGGATCATACTCGCCATGTATCGCAAGGACGGGGCAGCGAATTTTTCGTCCCTGCCGCAGGAGGCTTCCGGTCTTGCGCAGGTGCTCTGCCTCAGTCCAGACTGCGAAGAAGACGTCATATCGACAATCGACCGCAGGTCTCTCGGTGGAATCCGGTTGGTACGAGTCTACTTGGAATAGGATCTCGCCGATGGTTGCGAAGATCACGTTTCGTTCGACGTCGTTTGTGCGGTCAAGCGCGGTTTGCAGTTGACTGAGGCGCTGCGTGTTTTCCTGAGAGAGGCGACGCAGACGGGTCTGCGCCACTGCTGCGGCATAGTGGTCTTTGAAAGGCCCGCTGGATATCAGGATGAGCTGACGCACAAGGTCAGGATGCCGCGCTGTAAACAGGAAGGCGAGCCAGGCGCCCCACGAATGACCACATAAGATGAAGGGTGGGGTCCCATGGGTCTGCACGAGGTCGTAAAGTTCAGCGAGCTGACCGTCGATGGAATGCGAGGACAGGAGTGGCTCGAGGACGCCCTTGCGACGAGCGATCGCAGCGGCGACCGGCTGCATCTCGCCTAATGCCCCAGGACCGCCGTGGAGGACGACGATATGGAACGGGGGAGCGCCGTAGGTTCGGAGTTTGTTTCCTGCGTTCATGTGAGCGACTTGCTTACCCGATGGGTCCTACCTGCTCATTGCTTTCTTGAACATCGGTACGGCGATAGCCAGCATGATGACGCCGAAGCCAATGAGGATTGCGACCTCGAGCATCACGGCGTCGAGCCCGGCGCCAAGCACCATGACTTTGCGCATCGCGGTCGTCGCATAGGTCAATGGCAGGAAATGCGCGAAATCCTGCATGTACCAGGGCATCTGCTGCAGGGGGAAGAAAACGCCGGAGAGGAACATCATGGGGAACATCAAGGTCATCATGACCATGGTCGCGGTCTCCTCTCGGTCTGTGAACGACGTGATCAGGATACCGAGGCCGACGAAGCTGAAGACGGTTAGCAGGACGAGGAAGATGACGAGCAGGATGTTTCCTTCGATGACGACCCCGAAGAGGCCGATGGCAAGGAGCAGGATGATGAACCCCTGGATCATGCCACGGATTGTCTGCGCCATGACCTTCCCCAAGATGATGGAGAGGCGGTTGATGGGGGCGACGAGCATCCCGTCCAGGGTGCCGATGTCTTTTTCGTAGGAGATCGCGTGGGGCAGCCCGGTCATCAGCGCCATCATGACCACCATGCAGATGATGCCGGGGGCGACGAACTGGAAGTAGTTCGGCTCTCCTGGGACGATGCCTTTGAACTCTGGTTGAAATGGGGTGATGATGGAGCCAGCGATGTCTGAGGAGACGTGGTAGGTGACGTTGAGGGTGTGGGCCGCGGTCTGCGCGCCCATGGCCGAGATGACCTGGGACATGACGCCTTCCATGGTCAAGGAGACCTGCGGGTTGGACTGGTCAATGACGATGATGATGTAGCCTTGTTTACCCGTCATGAGATTCTGGCTGAAGTTCTCAGGGATGATGATGCCGCCGTTGATCTCGTTGTTCTGCAGTTTGGTCTTGATGTCGTCGTAGCCTTGGGCGGTGGAGAATTTCATCATGTGGGTGTTGTTGTTGATCATCTCCAGCTGGGTGGTGAACGTCGTTCCCATGGTTGTTCCGTTGAACCCGGTGTCTTGGTTGACGAGGGCGACCGGGGTGTCTTTGATGGAGTTGCCTGAGGGGAAGATGAACCCTACCATGACCATCATGAAGAGTGGCATGAGGACGAGCATGATGAGGCGGATTTTGCTGCGGCTGAACTCCGCGAGGTCTTTCCAGCAGATCCAGAAGCTGTGTTTGAGGATGTGTCGTGTCGCCATAGTGATATCACCTTACCGTACTCGTGCGGCCCTCCGTCTTCGGCGGCCGTGTGGCCCGCCTGTGCTGTGGTTGTTTTCTGAGAGTTTTTCTCGGACCTGTCTGCCGGTGAGGTGGAGGAAGACGTCTTCGAGGGTCGGTTCGATGTTGCGGACTAAGGCAATCTTCGCGCCGTGCTTCCTGAGCAGGTCGATGATGGTGTCGAAGGCGTTGGGGCCGAGGACTTGGACTTTGATGTGGGTCTCGTCTTCCTGTGTGACGGATTTGACGGCTGGTGAGGTTTTGACCGCGGTGATCATCGGGGTGGTGAGGTTCTGGATCTCGATTTCGAGGACGGTGTTTTCGGTTCCGGAGACGAGTTTTTTGAGGCCGGCGGGGGTGTCGAGGGCGACGATGTTGCCCTTGTCGATGATGGCGAGGCGGTCGCAGAGCATGTCCGCTTCGGTCATCATGTGCGTGGTGAGGATGATGGTCGTGCCTTGTTCGGTGTTGATCTGGCGGATGAGGCCGCGGATGTCGGAGGTGGATTGGGGGTCGAGTCCGAGGGTGGGTTCGTCGAGGTAGAGGATCTCGGGTTGGTTGACGAGGGCGCGGATGACGTTGATGCGTTGTTTCATGCCGGTGGAGAAGGTGTCGATTCTGGCGTCCGCCCATTTTTCCATGCGGACGAAGTTGAGGAGGGTGTTGATACGTTGTTTGAGTTCGGGTTCTGGGATGTTGTAGAGTCTGCCGAACAGGGCGAGGTTTTCTCTGGCGGTGAGGTCGTCGTACATGATCATTTTTTCGGAGACGAGGCCGATGTGTTGGCGGACTTTGCTGTCTTGGCTGACGATGTCGTAGCCGGCGACGGTGGCGGAGCCGGCGGTGGGTCTGCTGAGGGTGCACAGCATCCGGATGATGGTGGATTTCCCGGCTCCGTTTGGGCCGAGGAGGCCGAAGATTTCTCCTTTCATGACGGTGAAGGAGACGTCGTCGACGGCCGTGAAGTCGCCGAACTTCTTTTTGAGGTGGGTGAGGATGATGGCGGCGTCCCCGTGCTTGTGGTGCGCGTGGGTGGCCGTGTGTGGGAGGATGGCTTTGCCGCGGGTTTGGCAGGAGGGGCAGATGACGATGATGTGTTCGCCTGGGGCGCCCGTGACGGTTTCGACGGTCCCGCAGGTGGGGCATTTGAATTTCTTGGTGGTGGCTTGGGTGGTGGTCGGCATTGGGGGGTCACTTCTTGGTGATTTTGGCTTTGAGCTCGGTGATGTTGTCGCTCATGAAGTCGAGGTATTTGTCCATGGTCTCTTCGTTGAAGAGGGTGATGTTCTTGACGTGTGGGTTGCCGATGACGATGAGGGTGTCGCCTTTTTTGATGTTGAGGTCTCGGCGGAGGTTGATGGGAAGCACGATCTGGCCGCGTTCGCCGACGGTTGTGCTGCCGTAGAATTTCATGGGTTTCATACGCGGTTCCATCCGACTTTTGGGACCCGTAAGAAGGGTCCGGTATATATAGGTTTTCATACATTTCATACTTTTCATATTGTAATAGAAATAACCCTAGAATTTACCACTAAAAGAATTCACGAAAAAATAAAATCCATAAAAAGAGAAATAGAATCAGGCGGGATGCCTGATTATGATTCGCTGACGCTGAATGGCCAGGTCGCGACGAGCTGGTTCTGATTGCTGTCCACAAGGACATTCCCCTCAGGGTCACGAAACGTGGCATAGACCCGATACACCCCAGCCCCACTCTTTAGATCACTGGTCTTCACGCGGCCGTTGTAAATCGTGTCAAGACCGAGTTGCTGGCCGTGGATGATGGTTTGGGTCGTCTCATTAACGGTATCATTCTCTGTGGCCCACTGCCCTGATTTTGGATCCTGGAACTGAACCTGGATTAAAAGATATCCCTTAATATCCGTGGAGCCGATGTTCTTCAACTTCGACTGGTTCCGATAGGTGATGACCAGTTTCGGCTGGTACCCGTTCCCCTGCTCGCTGCTGTATACTCCGATGTATTCGCTGCCTGTGGGAGTCGTGCCGCTGATGTCCCGGCTGCTGCGCAGGCACAGTTTGGTCCAGCCGGACCAGTTGATCCAGTTTTTCCCCTGGTCGTTTAAGATGATGCTGTTATAGCCCGTGGTGAAGCTGTTTGTGTTGAATTGGCCTCCGTTGCCTGAATAATGGCTTTTGTCGTAATCTGTGGCCTTCAAGGGATCAGTGTGGGGTAAGTCGGCTGGCCGTTCTGCACCGTTACCAGGAAGTCCGTGGTTGAGAAATCATTGTATTTGTAGAAGGAGAGGGTGATTGTATCGATGATCATGCTCGACATCGATGGTATTTCTGTGTTGAAATAGAGGAACCCTCGGAAGATATAATATGGAGCTATGGTCTTGCTCTGGCCGATGCTGAAATACGTGTTGGCATCGCTGATGGTCCCTTGGCTGGCGGTCCAGGCGGTGTTATAGTTGGTGTTGGAGGCGGAG
>Ga0315282_10012812_pt1 | contig 12770 bp, 8 predicted proteins | sample YL17G07_20_MG_FD_203693 | JGI IMG/M metagenome (GOLD analysis project Ga0315282, IMG submission 203693) | Sediment microbial communities from Yellowstone Lake, YNP, Wyoming, USA - YL17G07_20 | ecosystem: Environmental > Aquatic > Freshwater > Lake > Sediment | place: USA: Wyoming | collected... | reverse complement strand
TACCGCTCACATCCAAGGACTGTTGCAGTCCTTAGCGCCCATCATCTTTCGAGCCAATGTTAGGGGCTTTGAAGATGGGTTCGTTCTTGGCGGGCTGATCGTTCTGGTCGGTTTGCCCTTCTGCCTGCTGTTGCAATCCGGCTGGCATCGGGAGCTCGACCGCGGCGGCTTGTAACTGAAAAAAGTGCCGGGCAAGGTCTGCGCTTTGTTCGGCGGACAGGTCGAGTTCGATGTCATCTTCCTCTAAACGCTATAAACCGACATCTTCTCCGACAAGTCGAGTTTTGGCCCTTTGCACGGTGCTGAATGGCCAGCTTTCCCCGTGTTTCCGCGCTTTCCACAGGGGGTGGTTAAATCTTCACAGCTTTTCGACAGTAGAGCCCATCTCAAAAAAACCTTAATAGGATGATGATGCATCCGAGTTGGACCATGCCAAGGAAGTTATGAAGATGGTATTCCCATCTGGCACCTATGCGTCTGAAGTTCTGAAGCCAAAGCGAAGAGGCATTCAGTCTTCCAGCGTCTTCGATAGCGCCTGAGTGGCCTCCCATCTTGTGTTTTCGGATTCTTCCGACCGGCCCTGTGCAGGGCAATCATATCGATGCCCAGGGCCGCCAATTCAGCGTCCAATGGGTCGCTGTCCTAGGCCTTGTCACCGATGATTAGTTCTGGAAGCTGGATCAGGAACCGACCTTCGATCGTCTTTCGGACCAAGGTCACTTCATGCGGCGAAGCGCTATCCATGTGGAGGGCGAGAGGAAGACCAGAGCGGTCTGCAATGGCCATGATCTTGGTCCCCTTGCCCCTTTTAGTTTTCCCAAGGCCAAGCCCCCTTTTTTCGCGGGCGAGAATGACCCGTCGATGAAGGCTTCCCGGATGTCCAGTCCTCCTCGGTCTCGGAGGTCCTCCGCTAAAGCAAGGAGGATATCCTCGAAGACCCCCTTCCGCAACCATTTCTGGTGCCAGCGGTGGCAAGTGGACTTTGGAGGGTACCGATCCGGTAGGTCCTTCCATTGGGCTCCGGTGCAAAGGATCCACAGGACTCCGTTGAGCACCTCACGAGGGTCTTGACGAGATCGGCCTGGGGGATCGGTGGGGATTGATGGAATCAGGGGTTCTATCAGCGCCCATTGCTCGTCTGTTAAGTCCATCTGGCTATATAAAACCAGATTTTCTCAAATGTCTAGACTTTTTTTGGGATGAGTTCTAATACATGTGAGAAGTTTGACCTAGATTATCCAGAAGAATATGCCCATCTTGCCGGAAGGTTTAAACTGTCAACCTAATTACCGTCCTGAGCATGCTAATTTTATAAAATCCTATTTTGTTTGAAGAACTGAAGAAGTTGTGAAGCGACCTTTCTAGGTTCCCCTTCCAGCATATTGCTTTTTCTCGGCACAAGGCCCCCGCCGGCGATCATCTTGAGTCTTTCCGCCGGACTGAGCTTGCCGTCCGGTATGATAAGACCTTTCATTTTGGGTTTGGGGGGACTGATACGGATGACTTTGGATTTCGAGCCGCTTGGTCCCACTTCATCGGAAGATAATCCGAGCTCTTTCGAATCGTATTTCGCGATCGCTTTCTTCCTTGCTTTGAGGATGCCCGGCACTGAGAGATACCTCGGCGTGTTGATGCCGGCTTCAACGGTCAGTAGGGCCGGGAGAGAACACGCCACCACCTCGCGGGTTCCTCTTTCCAATTTCCTGTGGACCGTAAGGGTTTTGCCTTCATCATTCACGGCGACATTTATAACGCCCTGTACCAAAGACAGGCCGAGCATTTGTGCCAAATAAGCGCCCACCACTCCGGCCTGCGTATCGTCCGCTCTTCGTCCGCACAAGACCAGGTCGTGAGGAATGGCGCTTATCTTTTTTGCCAACGCCAGAGCCGTGGCATAACCGTCACTGTTATCGAAGCCAGGGTCGCAAAGAAGAATCGCCTCCTCAACACCCATGGCCAGACCCTTGCGAAGCGATTCCTCACTGGATGAGGCTCCCAAGCTGATCAAGGTGACTTGGCCTCGTTTCATTCCTTCTTTTATGCGCATGGCCTCTTCAATGGCCAGAAGATCAAGGGAGTTAATCACCATACGCGGCTTGTTGTTCAGAAAAGTGACCGCTCCCTTTTCCACAAGCATAGGGTCTTCGATGTCAGGAACATGCTTCACACAGACGATGATATTCATCCAATGTCTCCAATGATCCAATCCCGGGAAGCCCTTGCAAGGGCCTCGGTGTTTTATAGCTCCTCCTCTCGAAGCTGCTTGACGAGTTCTGGTATGACTTCAAAAAGGTCTCCAACCACGCCGAGATCGGCGATTTCAAAGATGGGGGCATGTTTATCTTTGTTAATGGCCACGATGACTTTGGAATTCTTCATGCCCATGGTGTGTTGACTGGCGCCTGATAAGCCGCAGCCGAAATAGAGTCTGGGGCTGACAGTTTTTCCAGTGAGGCCGATCTGCCTATCGTGGGGGAGCCATTTCGCGTCCACGGCCCAACGCGTTGCTCCAACCGAACCCCGAAGCAGGTCGGCCAGTTCCTCAATCAGCTTAAAATTGGACGCCGAGCCTAAACCTCTTCCCCCGGCCACCACGATTTCGGCTTCAGTAAGATCGATCGCCCTGGGATTCCCGGGCAAAAAATCCATGGTTTGCGTTCCGATTGTCTCGGGGATCCCTTTAATTTGAAGGCTGATGACTTCGGCCGAGGCGCCGGGCTTGGGCCGCTTCAACTCCAGGGCATCCAGATTCACGGTCGCCATCTGGGGTCTGGCCTGGGGGCAAACATAGGTTGCCGTGGCTTTGCCTGAGTAGATCAGCTTCGCGGCCACCAGCAGGTTTTCCTCATTCACGTCGATTCTATCGCAGGCGGTGATGAGCCCGGCGCCTAGGTTCGCGGCTATCCTGCAGGCGAGGTCTGCTCCATTGATGGTGTGGACGGATAGAACGATTTCAGGATCGTGGGCCTTGATAATTTCGGAAAACACATGGCAGGAGATCTCAAGAGAGTCTCGAATAGGCGCCGGGCATTCCGCAGTCAGTATCCGCTGTGCTCCATGCTGGGAAAGAAGCCTAGCCTGTTCTGCAGAGACGTTTCCCGGAGTCAGGGCGACAAGGTTCTCCTTCAATTTATCCGCTATCCGGCGGCCTTCGCCCACCAGTTCCAGGGCGCCGTCCTTCAACTCGTCATCACGCCGCTCGATCAAGACCCATACGCCTTTATACTGCGACATAGGTACCCTGTCTGCCTTCCCAATTCCCAAGTGGATTTGACGGGATTTACACCGTCCTGCCCACAGTGGCGCCGTCCATGGTGGCGTTGTGCACTTTTCTTATTCCATTGGCATCGCCTACTACGTGGATTTCCCGCACCTGATCCTTTAAGCTATAGTACAAAGCATTGTTCTCGCGCCCTCCGCAAGCCACAACGACGGTATCCACTCCTTCGATGCGGCGTTCCTCATTGGTGAAGCGATTCATGGTTATAATGGTTTGGTCCGAAATTTCATTGACGATGGTCAGGGGAGTGATGGTGACGCCTTTCTGGAGGAGTCGTTGGTAGATCGCTTCTCTAGTGGCAGGTTCAACCTTTGAGCCGGCAAAGTATCCCCAGCAAAAGATTTCGACTTTCTTGCCCTGGTCAGCCAGGAAGTCGGCCGTGCTTAAGGATTGCATCTGGTCATCGTCTCCAATGATGACCACGTTCTGACCGACCTCCACCTCCCGATTGAGAACCTGCCACACGTTGACCACGTTTTCACCGCTTATACCGGGAATATCCGGGATTAGGGGCACGGAGCCGGTGGCCACGATCACCGCATCCGGATTTTCCTTCTTCACCATCTCAGCGCTCACTTCGGTATTCAGGCGGACGTTTATATTGAGAAGCTTCATTTGGTAGGTATAATACCGGCCCAAGTCCAGGAATCCATCCCGACCAGGCGCCTTGGCCGCTATCAGAGTTTGCCCGCCGAGCTCGGAACCCTTATCGTACAGCGATACCTGGTGTCCCCTGGCCGCGGCCACGCGCGCCGCTTCCAGACCGGCCGGCCCGCCGCCAATGACCATCACTCGTTTTTTGACCTTAGCCGGCTCAAGCTCTCCCCAGCCGGGTTCCCCCTCCTTGCCTATGGTAGGGTTCATGGTGCAGCTTATCCCAATCATAGGCAATCTGGCGAAGTAAATGGTCCCCCAGCAGGCCTCATTACAGCCGATACATTTGGCGATCTCATCGAGCCTTCCCTCTTTGGCTTTGTTAGGGAGCTGGGGATCGGCGATGATCGGCCTGACCATGCTCACCATATCAGCCTGATTGCTGGCCAGAATTTCCTCGGCTTGGACGGGGTCCTGGATTCTTCCCCGGGCAACCACCGGAATATCCACCACCTGCTTCACCGCGGCCGCACAATAGACGAATGAATTAAGTGGGTAGTACATGGGATCAATGGCCGTGCCGATAGTACGATAGGTGCCGGTGCTGACGCTCATGTAGTCCAGCTTTCCCGTTCGATCCAGCATGGAGGCCATTTCCAGGAAGTCATCCAGAGTGAACCCTCCCGGCACGAACTCATCGGCGCTGACCCTTATACCGACAACATAATCATTGCCGACAGCGGACCTCACCGCGTCAATGATTTCCAGGGGGAACCTCAGTCGGTTCTGCAAACTGCCGCCATATTCATCCTTTCTTTTGTTGGTGTAAGGCGACATGAATTGGGTAAGGAGATACCCATGGGCTCCATGAATTTGAACCCCGTCCATTCCCGCTTCCCTGGCGACGGCGGCCGCATGAGCAAAAGCCTTCACAAATTCAGTTATCTCCTCCCGGGTCATTTCGTGCGGGCAGTTAAGACGCCCCTGCCCATCGGGAGTCAGCACCGGCGAAGGGGCCCAAGGCGCGGGCGCCTCGAAACCTCCTCCCTGCGCCCCGGAATTGGCTATCTGACAGACCAACTTGGCCCCGTGCTCATGCACGGCGTCGGCCGCCTTTTTAAAGGCATCCACCACACCCGGCCGGCGAAATACATCCTGGGCCGCTTTCGCGTGCGTGGTGGTGAGATAGGTCTCGATCAGCCCGATGCCTCCTTTGGCCTTGGCCACCCAGTAATGTTTCATGCGATCTTGCGGAAGGCCGGTCGCGATATCGACAAATAAAGGGTGGTGCGCGCTGCTGACGATTCTGTTCCGAACGGTCATGCGGCCAATGGTGATTGGCGAGAATAGATTTTTAAATTCCTGAGCCATGATTTTTACCTCCAGGCTGATCTTTTATTTGCCTTAAAGGACTTGAGAGCCGGCTTTCCATCCTTGAATGCCCAACTATCGGCGCGGCGCTGTCTAGGCGCGGGTCAATAGAAAGGCCGCAGCGGTCCGCTATGGCCGTGATCTTCGTGCCGTTGCCCCGCTCGGTCTTTCCAACGCCAGGCCCCCTAACGAGAAGAACCTCTTCGCCAATGACTCCTTTCGTCCATTCCTGTAAGCATCGGGAACAGGTCCAGCGCGGTGGACGCTGATCCGGGAGGCCTTTTCAGGGTGCTCCCCCTACGCAGAACCCCCTCCCTCGAGGACTTCCTTAAGGTCTCTCCATGATCTGTCTCTGGGATTGGATCGGTTTTGGGAGATGGAATTACGGCCTCAAGTCGCGTCCATTTTTAGGCCGTTAAGTCCATCTCCCCCATGTTATGCATTTCGAGACCATTGCAAAACTTCGGCTGCCGGCCGAACTCATTGTCGAGCTTCGGCTCGAAGTCCTCGAAATATAGATAATATTCCTGCGGCTTCGATCCTCGCCCTCCTCGATTTCGTCTCGGCTTCCTATGTTTTGCAACGGTCTCATTTCATTACAAACACCTCGGGCATTTTTAAATACGTTCAGTTCCCCGGTCTCTGGATGCTAGATGGGAAAAAGAATCCTTAAGCAGTTTCACGAAGCACCGCTCACAACGGGATTTGAACCTGAGTTTCGCCTGCGCTTCTCTGATAAGCCTCTATTTGCCCTTATCCGCCCATATATAAGCTGGATAAAGGTAGTAGCCCGTTCTGCCAAGGTAGAGTTCGCCGCTGTAGTTCTTCAGCCAAGGCTGCCACAGGGTGCGCACGTTCGGACCGGGAATAAGATGCTCGTAGGCTTGGTCGAGAACGCGAATGTTTATGGCCTTCCAGTCCTTGACCCATTTGTTCCAGTCAACGTAGTTCATGGTCGCTTCGGCTATGAGCTTACTGAGCGTTGGATCGGTGATGCGGGTGTAGTTCCAGTTAGCTCCCGGCTGAAAAACCCATGACCAGTTGCCCCAGGAAAAACCCCACCTGCCTAGCCAGGAAGCGAATTTAAAGCCATAGAGCTGGCTGGTATAATTGGCCACCTCAAGTACGTCGATCGAGGCATCAACGCCGACCTGCGACCAATAGGCCTTGACAAGAGAGGCGTAAGGTTCGTCGCGCGACAGAATGCTCATGGTCGTCTTGAATCCATTGGGATAACCGGCTTCTGTCAGAAGCTGTTTCGCCTTCTCCGGATTATACTGGAACAGCTCTTTGGTCGTGGCAGGGAGCTCTCCCATGGTTGGGACCATAGAAAATCCCGGCGGCTGCATGCCCGTTACAACGATGGAGGAGTGGCCCTTGTGATAACCTTTAACGATGGCCCCTTCGTCGATGGCCATGTACAGCGCCCGACGCACCTTGAGGTCATCGAATGGCTTCATGCTGCAATTGAAGCCGACGTATGGCTGGCTGAAGGTGTATTCACCGGTACTCTTGATATTGGGGTTCGTTTTCAGCACGTCGTCGGCGTCGCGCCATTCAACCTCGCTTAGGATATCGATCTTGCCCGCCCGCAGCGCTGCCAGCCGGGTGGAACGGTCCCCGATGATCAGAATCTGAAAACCGTCGATATATGGAAGCTTTCTGCCTTCAGGATCGGTCTCCCAGTAGTTGGGATTACTCTTGTAGGTGAGGCTGCTGCCTTCCGCGTAATCCGTCAGCAGGAACGGACCGTTGCCGACCACGTTCTTCCAGTCGTTCTGGTTCCCGTATTTCTCGATGACTTCTTTAGCTGTATGGCGATACCAGTCGCGCGCGGTGAACATGCTCCGCATATCGGCCTTGGCAAACTCTATCTTGAAGGTGTACTTGTCCACAGCGGTATAAGTAATCTTACCACCCGCCTGCTCCTTCTCGATCTGGGATAGGCCGGACGTGGGTGTGCTGGTCAATCTCTCGTAACTCCACTTCATGTCCTCGGCGGTGACCTCGCGACCGTTCACCGGCGGCTTATCGTGCCACTTGATGCCTTTTCTCAAATGAAAGATGATGGTGCTGGGGTTCGGTATGGTCCAGCGTTCAGCCAGGCCCTTGTTCATAAACTGGGGTTGTTCCTGCTCGGCATAGCGCCAGGTGACCTTATTCTGGCCGGCCGGACCGGCATAGAAATCGCCGCTCATCAGCGGGATGGTCACTGGGCCCAGATGCCCGTAGGGCAAGGAATAGATCGGGTCAAAGCCTCCGGTCGGCGCCAGCTCGCTGACAAGAGTAAGAGTCCCGCCGCGCTTCGGCTCCTCCTTTTTTTTCGTTTGCCCCACCGCCGTTGTGGCGGTCCAGGACAGCACCAGAGTCAGAATGGCCAGGCATCCTAAAACCTCTACGACAATCCTCCGATTCATTTTTCTTTTCTTTTGCATGTCTTGTAGCCTCCCTTTCTTCTTTAATGGACATTTACCTTGATTGGCTTACCGCCTTGGCCGCTACATCTGCTTCCCCCAATCCCGAAAAAATTTCAGGTTCCGCTTGGTTTATTGTCACTGTGTCCTTCTTCTCTCCTGTATTTTCGTTCCAGCTTCTTTGGCAGTCCTCCCATGATCAAGTTATAGCGACCTAAACCTCCCCTGAGTCTTGGGTCCAGGATGTCTCTGAGTCCATCGCCCAGCATGTTTATGCCCCAGACAACAATGGCCAAAGCCAGCCCCGGCCAGAGGGCCATCCACGGCGCGCTGCGCATGAACTGGCGTCCACCCCAGCTCAACATGCCCCCCCAACTGGGAATAGGCGGGGGAATGCCATAGCCAAGGAAACTCAAGCTGGCCTCGGCAATGATGGCCGAACCCATGTCGATGGTGAAAAGGATAATTATCGGAGCCATGATATTGGGAAGAATGTGCCGCCGTAGTATCCTGCCCGTGGGAACACCGGTGGCCCGGGCCGCCTCGACGTAGATATTTTCCTTAACGCCGATGACAGCGCTTCTCACCACCCTGGAACGGGCCACGCCATAGAGCACTCCCAGCACGAGTATGACCTGGATCAGACCAGGACCGACGACGGCCATCACGGCCAGGATGATGAACAATGGCGGGAAGCACATCCAGGCGTCAACCAGCCTCTGCATGGCCAGGTCGAATTTGCCGCCGATGAAACCGCAGAGCAATCCGATGATGACCGAAAGGGTCAGGCCGATGGCACTCGTACCCAGGCCGACATACATGGAAATGCGAGCCCCATAGATGACACGGCTGAACATGTCCCGTCCCAGGTCATCCGTGCCGAAAAAGTACCTGGCTGACGGCGGGACAAGGGAATCAATCAGGTGAAGCTCGTTGTAGCCAAAGGGAGCCAGAAAATTGGCGAAGATGCCAACCAGAAGCAGCGCGACAACAATGGCGCCGCCCACGGTGCCCAGAGGTTTCTCCTTGACCAGCCTGAGCAGGACGTCAAGGAGGAAGGGGAGGCTTGTGGCTTCCTCCTGTGCGGTCACCGATATCTGTGTTTCTCTATCGATCTGCAGGGTTTCCCTAGCCATTTTTCAAGGTCTTCCTTAGTGATACTGGATCCGGGGGTCAAGGTAAGCGTAGGTCAGGTCAACCACCAGGTTGATGAGCAGCACAAAGGCCGCCATAAACACGTTGATTCCGGAGATGGCCGGATAATCTCTCTGGCCAAGAGCCTGGATCAGAAGCTGGCCGATTCCGGGAAGATTGAATATCGTCTCCAGAATAACCGAACCGGCAATTAAGACGGGCACCTCCATTCCGACCACGGTGATGACTGGAATCAGTGCGTTCTTCAACGCATGTCTTATCACCACCGTCCTCTCTCTGAGCCCTTTTGACCAGGCGGTCCGGATGTAATCCTGCCTCAAAACCTCCAGCATCATGGTGCGGGTCATTCTCATCGCCGTTCCGGACATGACCATGCCCATGATGATCGCCGGGATTATGAACTGAGCCAGGTTTCTCAAAGGGTCCTTAAAGAGGGGGATATACTGCACCTCGGGCGACCAGTCCCACCAGACCGAGGGGTACACGACCACCAGGGTCGCCGTCCAAAAGCTGGGGACCGAGATAAAAAGTATGGCGATGGTACGACCAAGATAATCTCTCCCGGTATCCTGACGTATGGCTGAAAATATCCCTAGGGGCAGGGCGATGATCAGGGCTGTTGCCAGGGCTAAAAAACCGAGTTCAAAGGAGACGGGAAGGCGGTGAAGAATGTCGTCAAGAATTGGGGTGCGAGTCCAGACGTGTTTGCCGAAATCGCCATGAAAAATTCCCCACATCCATTTTATATATTGAACATGAACCGGAACATCGAACCCCAAAGACCGTTCCAGGTTGGCGCGGGTCATCTGACCGCCCCCGGCCGAACCGGATTGAGCGACCATAAGGTCTATGACGTTGCCTGGAACGGCCCGCAGCAGAAAGAAGATGGTCAGAGTGACCAGCAAGAAAGTCGGTATCATTAAAAGAAGTCTTCTGATTATGTAGGCTCTCATATCGTTTCTTTCTTCGTCGGCTTAAGGTAAAAAGAGTATTCTTTCATCTAAAGTATTCACCCATGACCGCATTAATCTGGTTTCAAGTTTCTTTATCAAACCTGGTGACACGCCACCCAATGCTCATTTCCCATATCCACCAATTTAGGTTCAGCCTCAACACATACGGGTATAGCGGCACGGCACCTGGGATGGAAATGACAGCCAGGTGGCGGATAAAGTGGACTAGGCACGTCGCCGGTAAGCAAAATCCGTTTCCGGAGGCGATCTACCACCGGGTCAGGAATCGGGACCGCGGAGAGTAGTGCCTGGGTATAAGGGTGAAGCGGATTATCGTAAAGCTCGTCGCTGCTGGTGATTTCCACGATTTTGCCCAGATACATTACCGCTACCCGGTCACTGATATGACGAACCACGGACAGGTCATGCGCGATGAACAGATAGGTCAAATGCAATTCCTCTCTCAGTCTCATCAGCATAGTGATAATTTGTGATTGTATCGAGACATCCAAGGCTGAAACGGGCTCGTCGCAGACGATAAAACTGGGCCGGACCGCCAGCGCCCGAGCTATACCGATGCGTTGGCGCTGGCCGCCGCTGAATTCATGGGGGTAGCGTGGGGCCATATAGGGTTCGAGCTCCACCATTCTCAAGCATTCGGCTACCTGCTCCTTGTAATCTTTCCTGCTGACCAGATTGTGAACCAACATAGACTCGCCTATGATTTCACCAACCGTCATCCGGGGATTGAGCGAGGCATAAGGGTCCTGGAATATCAACTGCATATTGCGGCGCATTCTTCTCAATGCTTCGCCCTTAAGCTGGGTAAGATCGGCGCCCTGGAAATACACTTTGCCGCCGGTGATACGGTTGAGCTGGAGGATACAGCGACCGGTGGTGGTCTTTCCGCAGCCGCTTTCTCCTACCAGACCCAGCGTATCACCTTGCTTGATGAAAAAGCTTACCCCGTCCACGGCTTTTACGGCGCCTACCTTTTTCTTCATCACTCCGGCCGTCACCGGGAACCACATGATCAGATTTTCCACTTCGAGTAAATATTGATCGCTAGGCTGCGCCATAGAAAATTCCTCTATGCATCCAAGTGCTTTATCTCATCTATCTCGCTGCTCCTAAAGCAAGCAGAGAAATGCCCTTCCCTCACCTCCTCCAGCAGAGGCCGCTCCTTTCTGCATTGTTCACTCACAAGATAACAGCGGGGATGGAAAGGACAACCCGCGGGAACGCGGGCAAGATTGGGCGGCAGGCCCTTAATAACGCTCAGCTCGCGGCTTCGAGGGAGGTCCAAGCGCGGCACCGATCTTAAAAGCCCCAAAGTATATGGGTGCGAGGGATGGGCAAAGATAAGATCCGTGGGACCGGTCTCGACAAGCCGTCCCGCGTACATAACATTCACCCGATCCACATAGCGCGCCACCACTCCTAGGTTATGGGTGATAATGATCACGGCCGTGCCGAACTTGACCCTCAGGTTGTCAATTACTTCCAGAAGTTGAGCCTGCACGGTAACGTCAACCGAGGTCGTGGGCTCATCGGCGATAAGCAAGGCCGGGTTACAGCTCAGGGCCATGACTATCATGATCCGCTGCTGCATGCCGCCGCTAAACTGATAAGGATAGGAATTCAGCCTGACAACTGCATCAGGGATACCCACCAAATCCAGCAACCTTACGGCCTCCTTGGCCGCGGCCTCCGAATCCATTCCCCGATGAAGCTCCAACGATTCGGATAACTGCCGGCGGACAGTTAGCACCGGGTTCAGGGACGTCGTCGGCTCCTGAAAAACCATGGCTATCTTGTTCCCCCTGATATGGCGCATCTCTTCCTCGCTGATTCGAAGCAGATCGCGGCCATCAAAGATAATCTCACCGCCGATAATGATTCCCGGCGGATAGGGGATAAGTCGCATGATAGAGAGCGCCGTCACGCTTTTACCACAGGCACTCTCCCCGACTAGCCCTACGCTTTCGCTCTTATTTACATGGAAGCAGAGATCATCTACAGCCTTCAGTTCCCCATCCCGCGTGTAGAAATAGGTTTTCAAATCCTTCACTTCGAGTATTTTCTCTGTTATGGTCCATCACCTCCTCACGGCCGGTCAGCACAGTCTACCTATCATGCTCATCCAGAAATATGAGGCACCAATCGCGATTTCCCTGTTTTCAAGCCTTCCGGCGCCATTCGCTGCCTGTAAAATAGGCTTTAATTCGGCTTGAAAGACCCTTTGCTCTGTGCCAAAAGGCGATTTCTCGCCAATCTCATCGCCAAACGGGCAAAATTTTCACTTTAGGGCAAAATAATCCCCTACAGCCCTCCCTAAGCGGATATTTATGCTTCACCCCTGCCCAAGCACTGCCCGGTAGTGGTGGCTCAGCGCAAAAGCTGAGGCGACGGGCACCTCAGTATCTTTCCCGATAAGAGGCCTGCGACATATCAACAATCTGGGGTCTGCCAATATGCTAGCCCATCACAACCCGGCTGTCAACGAAAAAATTGCCCTCAAACCTCGCATCCTCCCCCTTAGATGGAACTCATGGAGAGTTTGCAGCGCGTTGTAAGCCCGTATCCTTATCTACGGTCAGGCTTGGTTGGCCTCGAACCGATGGCGCCTGGTCTTGTGCCAGCGCAGCGTGTTCTTGCCTCCCTTGATCCGCTCCTCCAGATGGGCCCGGAAGACCTTTCCTTTTGATGCGGTTAAACCCTTTGCAAGTACCAAGTCCCGATTCTTATACGCTCCTTATATTCTGTTCTTCCTAAAATCTCCGGATGAAAACATCACATGAAATCGAAGAGACACGCAAGAAACTCAAACCATTAATTGGTTGTGAGGCTGACAAACTATGGTATATTTACCTTTCATACTGATTTGACATCAAACATAGAGTAATGATAGGATTGGGGCGGAGGTGCGAGATGCGCAAACCCGCTCCCATAAAGCCCTGGCTGACCGGGGACGAATTACTGGTCTGGTTGAGGGAGGCTCCG